>JAEEGL014384377.1_pt1 | contig 25264 bp, 28 predicted proteins | sample 9134231 | NCBI WGS metagenome assembly JAEEGL01 (sample SAMN16246548, study PRJNA631951) | gut metagenome | biome: gut microbiome; feature: rumen; material: fiber-attached | host: Bos | place: Iran: Karaj | collected 2018-10 | reverse complement strand
CAGCGTCGTATAATCCGCAGTCATAATAGTCAGATTCTTCTTTTTAAGCCGTTTATTTACATTTCGTCTTACAAAAGCATAGATTACGGCAAATAAAGGAACTCCTATGATCATTCCGATTACATTGAAGAATCCTCCGAATACAGTGATAGCCACAATAATCCAGAAACTTGATACTCCTATTGAATTGCCAAGTATAGCGGGACCGATTATATTACCGTCAATCTGCTGTAATATCATAATGAATATGAGGAATACTATGCATTTTTTAGGATCCACCAATAATATAAGGAAGGCACTGGGGATAGCTCCAAACAAGGGTCCGAAGAAAGGAATAATATTGGTTACACCTACGATAACGCTGATAAGTACGGAATAAGGCATCTTTAAGAAGCTTAAAACAATGAAACATAATATTCCTATTATCAGCGAATCAATAATCTTACCTACAAGAAAGCCTCCGAAGGTCTTATGTACAAATCTCAGATCCACCATAAGATTATTGGCCTTCTCTTTATCCATTACTGAATAAATTATCTTTTTAGCCTGTCCGATAAATTTCTCCTTGCCGGCCATAAGATAGATAGACACGATTAGTCCGATTATCAGATCCAGCATGGCATTTAAGAAACTGAATACTCCCGTGTAAAGATTTGCAGCAAGGGATTTAAAGGAAGGAAGCACCGTTGTCTGGGTGAATTCTTCAATATGCTTAGAATATTTAATAAAGAGTTCATCAACATTCTTCTCGGCAACGATGTTTGTCTTTGACAACAAATCATTTGTCCAGTTAACGAAATTGTCATAATATACCGGAAATCTGACAACAAGATTCTCTATACTGTAATATAGCTGAGGTATTACACTGCCAAATAATCCGTATAAAAGTCCGGCAACAATAATCAGAGTGATTATTATGGAATATACCCTGAATCTCTTTCTGTCTTTTTGTGTTATAACCTTACCTTTTTTAACGTAATATTTGATAAAGCATTTTTTCTCAAAGAAATCCATGACGGGTGTCAGCAGATATGCGATAACAAGACCGTCAATAAGAGGCATAAAGACTTTAATGATGCTGTTTACGTTAGAAGCAAAATTAGTGCTGTTATATATTAAATATTTAAAGCCGATTCCGAGGGCAACAACAATAAATGCTGTAAGACCAAGCTTAAAATACTTACTTTTTTTGAGTTTTTTCATATTATAGCCTCCTTAGGACAACATACATTCATTATAGCATAGTCACGATTAATTATGGCCCTATTGTGTTATAATTATTGAGTATTAAATGACACGAGGTCCTATGAAATTACAAAAACTCTACTCTTACGTACGAAGAGCTTTAAATGATTACAATATGATAGAAGAAGGCGACAAAATTGCCATCGGAATCTCCGGCGGAAAGGACAGCCTTACTCTTCTCTATGCTCTTGCGGGCATCAGAGACTTCTATCCCGTTAAATTCGATATTTGTGCCATTACAGTGGACCTGGGATGGGAAAATGCCGATTTCAGCGCCATAAAGGATCTCTGCAAAGAGCTGAATGTTGAATATTATATAGAAAAGACCGAAATTGCAAAAATTGTTTTTGATGAAAGAAAAGAATCCAATCCCTGTTCTCTTTGTGCAAAAATGCGCAAGGGAACGATTAACGATCTCTTAAACGAAAAAGGGGTTAATAAAATAGCCTACGCTCATCACAAAGATGATGTGGTTGAGACAATGCTTTTATCCCTGATGTATGAAGGACATTTCCACACTTTTGCTCCCGTTACACATCTGGACAGAGCCGGTGTCACAATCATCAGGCCACTTATATATACTCACGAAACGGACATTATCAGCTTCAGTAAAAAATACAAGCTTCCGGTTATGAAGAGTCCCTGTCCCGTTGACGGACATACAAAACGAGAATATGCTCACAATATTCTTAAGGAAATGATGAAAGAAAACCCAAGAGTTAAAAACAGAATGTTTTCCGCCATTGCCAATTCCGATATACCGGGTTGGAAAAACGGCGAAGGAGCTCATTATTAATGAATGATAACAGCAATTACCATGATCAGATACAAAAGAAGAATGTAGAAAAGTTACGAGAACTACTGGCTTCTCTTCCATCTTTCTGTAAGATGTACTTCAGAGGCATGAATGATACCATATCTTCACGTACAAAGATTGCTTATGCTTACGATCTCAGACTTTTCTTTGAATTTCTTATGAAAAACAATTCTTATTGTCAGAAGTTTGAGATGTCGGAATTGCCCATGTCTATTCTTGATAAGGTAAGCCGTGAGGACGTTGAGGAATACCTGGAATATCTGTCTTTATATAAACGTGACGGTGAAGAAGTTATGAACGATGAAAGAGGCAAGTCCAGAAAACTAGCCTCTTTACGCAGTTTCTTTAATTTTTATTTCAGAAACGAACTCATTGAGACCAATGCTCCCGCCTTGGTTCCAATGCCCAAGATTCACGAAAAAGAAATCATAAGACTTGAGCCTGATGAAGTTGCAACCCTTCTTGACCAGGTAGAGGCCGGAACCAATCTTACAAAGAAACAGATGGATTATCACAGCAAGACTGTTGTAAGAGACATGGCCATACTTACTCTTCTGCTGGGAACCGGAATAAGAGTATCGGAATGCGTCGGTTTAAATATCAATGATATTGACTTCCCCAATACACGTCTTAAAGTAAGAAGAAAAGGTGGTTACGAGGATGTAGTATATTTCGGTGAGGAAGTTGAAAAAGCTCTTTTAAGCTATCTGGACGAACGAAAGCTTATAATTCCTTTTGAAGGTCATGAAGATGCCTTTTTCCTGTCTCTGCAGAATAAGCGAATATCCGTAAGAAGTGTTGAAAAGCTTGTAAAAAAATATTCCGGTCTTGTAACCAATGTTAAAAAGATTACTCCACATAAACTGAGAAGTACCTTCGGTACCAATCTCTACAATGAAACCGGTGATATTTATCTCGTGGCAGATGTGTTGGGACACAAAGATGTAAATACAACCCGAAAGCATTACGCTGCCATGAAAGACGAACATAAGCGCCGTGCCGCAAAGGCTGTAAAACTCAGAGAAGAATAGATGATCAAGGAATCAAAAAAAGATGCCGTAAGGCATCTTTTTATATGTAAAAATATATAAACAATATATCAGTCCATCAGAGCATAATAAGGAACGATAAGACTCTGTCCGGCAATAAGACAATCATCAGTCATATGATTAGTAAAGGATACATCGTGGATAAAGGCATCCAAGGAGTCATATCCGTCACCATAGGTCATATATAATGAAGATAATGTGTCACCGGGATAGACCGTGATACTTGTATATAATTTGCAATATGTATCTTCATTCAAATCTTTCGCATTGGATGTTACATAGAATGCACCAACAGCGATCAATGCACTGAGTACAAGTGCTGAAGTTAATGTAATAATCTTTCTGCATACTGCTTGTCTTTTTCTGTAATTAATGTATCTTCCCTTACTGTCTCTGACTGCTCTCATATATTCACTCCTTTCGAACATCTGTTCCGAATACATGTTCATTGTATCGAACAAACATTCTTATGTCAACAGTTTTTTCGAACAAATTTTCGTTTTTTCGAACATTTTTTCTGAATATATGTTTGCTTTTTGATCTTTATATGGTATTATCAATATAGGTTATTATTTTTTTCTTTCGAAATGAGGTGCTTATGGAACAGGGAAAGATATCATTAAAACAAAAAGAGATACTGGAATATATTAAGGAAGAAATCTTAAAAAGAGGATATCCTCCCACAGTACGCGAGATATGCGAGACCGTTAATCTCCGTTCTACTTCTTCCGTACATTCTCATCTGGAAAAACTTGAAAAGAACGGCTATATAAGACGTGACCCCACCAAGCCCAGAGCTATTGAAATAGTTGACGACAACTTTAATATGGTACGTACCGATATGACCTCTCTTCCCGTTATAGGCACTGTTGCCGCAGGAAGTCCAATCCTTGCGGAAGAAAACATTTCAAGTTATTTCCCGGTACCTGCCGAGATGGTTCCAAGCGGCGAGCCCAGCTTCGTGTTAAAGGTTAAAGGCGATTCCATGATAAATGCCGGTATATTCAGCGGGGATCAGATATTTGTTCAGTGTTGCAATACAGCCCGTAACGGAGATACTGTTGTCGCTCTTATCGATGATTCTGCAACGGTTAAGACTTTTTACAAGGAACAGGGACATATCCGTCTCCAGCCCGAGAACGATGATATGGACCCCATAATCGTCGATGACTGCCGCATATTAGGCAAAGTCTTCGGTGTCTTCAGACTTTACCACTAAGGCGTCTCCGCAAGTAAGCAGGCTAAAAGTTAGTAAAAAATCTGCTATAGAAAAACCGATTGGAATTCCAATCGGTTTTTTCTATTCTTCTATTCTCTTACCGTCTGACCATATATGTTCAAGGTCGTAGAACTGTCTGGCCTCTTTATCAAAAATATTAATAAGGATGTCTTTGTAATCCATAAGAATCCAGTTACCGCCTTTGACGCCTTCCGTATGGTCCTGGTATACGGATATTTTCCTTAATTCATCTTCTACATTGTCCACAAGGGCTCTTATCTGATTAGTGTTATTACCGGTACATATAACGATATAATCCATCATCACGGATATACCCGTTACATCGATAATAACGATATCTTCACCCTTCTTATCATCAAGTGCTTTTCTTATTGTCTGTAATATCTTTTTGTTATCCATTGTAATAATCGTACGCTTCCTGTGTAGTCGGATCAAGTGCCTTATCCGATTTGGTTAAATGCTTAAGTGTATTGGCATAAATATGAATAATAGCCTTCCTGAGCTCCGTAAAGGCCTCTTCTCTGATTTCCTTAAGTTCCGGATCCATATCTCTCAAAGGCTCTATGTAATCAGCTACAAATATTATCTCCTCAAGAGGCTCCATATGGGGTCTTCCCGTTGTGTGATAATAAATAGCGGACAATATGGCCTCATCATCTATACCGTATTTATGCTTTGCCATATGACTGCCTACTTTTGCATGAAGTAAGGAAGGATTCTCCTTTTCCACTTCACTGACAGGCAGATTGTATTTGTCGCAATATGACAGTCTTTCTTTATTGGACATCCCCTTTGCACAGTCATGCAACAGCCCCGCCATATATGCCTTATCAATATTCATGTAATATCTCATGGCTAGACAGGCAGCTGTATAGGCTACGCCCAAAGTATGCTCAAATCTCTTTTTGTCCAGATCTTTCTTTAATTCTTCGATAATATCGTTCTTATCCATCATCTGTACAACCCGTGTTTATCAATATATTCAAGGGTAACATCCTTAACCATATATCTTATGCTCTTACCTGCAGCAATACGCTCTCTTATGTCCGTTGAAGATATATCAACATATGGCATTGACAGTATATTGATATGAGCATCATATTTCTTTTCAAGTTCCTCTTTCTTGACGTTGAGCTCATCAAGGGACTGACCTTTTCTTACGGCAGCAAGAATAATACAGTCTTTCATGATGATATCGGGATTTTTCCAGCTCTCAATCTGAAAAAGAGTATCTGCGCCCACAATAAGATAATATGTATTGGAAGGATTCTCTTTCTTTAATTCTTCAAGAGTCTCATAGGTATATGAGTTACCCGGTCTGTCAACTTCTATGGTAGATAAGGCAAAATGCGGATTATCGCCTATGGCGTCACCTGTGAGAGCCACTCTGGTCTTCTTATCAAGAACAGTATTCGGATCTTTGAAATAAGATATTCCCGTAGGAATAAAGAGTATTTCATCAAGACCCATTTCATTCCAGGCTCTTTCGGCCAAAATAAGATGTCCCATATGTATGGGATTAAAAGTACCGCCTATAATTCCGACTTTTTTATTGCCTATCATAGTATATACCTCTTATATATTGAATCACTTTGGCAAAAGTATCTTGGGTTCTTTAAAAGGCTTATAAAGCACAATCTTTTTACCGATTACCTGAACAAGAGTCGAATGGCTTCTTTCCGACAAAACTTCGGCGATGGCTCTGGGATCGTCCATACAGTTCTTCAGAACAGCTACCTTAATTATCTCTCTTGTATTGAATGCTTCATCTATAGAATTGATGAATTCCGGCGTTACCGAGCCCTTTCCAACCTGTAAGATAGGGTCGATATTCATGGCAAGGCCTTTCAGATAAGCCCTTTGTTTACTCGTTAATGTCATAAATACTCCATTATATATTATTTGTAATAATCAAACTGCAGACCGTACATTCTTACGGTTGAACCTTCCTCTATACCCATATTCTCAAGTTCTTTAAGAATACCGTTCTCCTTAAGGAATTTCTGGAAGAACACAAAGCCCTTTTCACTCTCGAGATTGGTATATCCCAACATCTTTTCAATACGAGGGCCTTCGACAACATATTCGTCATTTTCGGCATCGTATTCCACTGTGAAGGGTTCCGATTCATCAACCTGAATCTCGGGGTAATATTCTCTTTCGAATATCACGGGAGCATCGGGTATTTCATCCAGCATATTTCTTACCTTATAAAGTATATCACTTATTCCCTGTCCTGTAGCGGCTGACATAGGATAAACAAGATAACCCTGAGGTTCGAATTCATCCTTTATTTTTTTGATCACGCTGTCGGGATCGTCATAAATAAGGTCCAACTTATTTGCAGCTATAATCTGTGGTCTGTGAGCCAGTTCCGTATTGTACATCTCAAGTTCTTTATTAATAGCATATATATCCTCAATGGGATCTCTGCCTTCGGAACCTGCGGCATCCACAATATGAATAAGAACCTTGGTTCTTTCCACGTGTCTTAAAAATTCATGTCCGAGGCCCACGCCCTGAGATGCACCCTCAATAAGGCCCGGAATGTCGGCAACAACATAGCCCTTGGCATCCTTAAGATCAACAACTCCGAGATGAGGACTTAATGTTGTGAAGTGATAATTGGCTATTTCGGGTCTTGCATTGGAGATCTTTGTAAGGAAGGTACTTTTGCCTACATTGGGGAAGCCCACAAGGCCTACATCCGCAATAACCTTAAGCTCCAGCATAAGATTAAGTTCTTTAGCCGGTTCTCCGGGCTGAGCGTATTTGGGCGCCTGCATGGTGCTGGTTGCATAATGCTGGTTACCGTTACCTCCTCTGCCCCCTTCCAAAAGGACAAAACGATTCATATCACCGGACATATCAACTATAACCTTACCCGATTCGGCCTCTTTTACAACGGTACCTTCAGGCAATTTAAGTATAATATCCTCACCGTTTTTTCCGCGACAATTCTTCTTGCCGCCGTCTTCACCATGGGTAGCAAGATATTTTCTCTTATGTCTGAAATCAGCAAGGGTATTGACACCTTTATCCGTTACCAGAATAACGCTTCCGCCTTTTCCGCCGTCACCACCGTCGGGACCGCCGTTGGGTACGTATTTTTCTCTTCTGAATGACACATGTCCGTCGCCGCCTTTTCCGCTTCGAACATATATGGTCGCTCTGTCTGCAAACATTACAAAATCTCCTAAAAAATTAGCTCCAGGCTAAGAATAGCTTGGAGCTAACAGTAAATTACTTTTCTACAGGATAAACAGAAGCCTGCTTCTTGTCTCTTCCCAATCTTTCAAATCTAAGAATTCCGTCTGTAAGTGCGAACAGTGTATCATCGCCGCCGCGTCCTACATTAACGCCCGGATGAATCTTAGTACCGCGCTGTCTGTATAAAATATTACCAGCCTTAACGAACTGACCATCAGCTCTCTTTGCTCCAAGTCTCTTAGACTCTGAATCTCTGCCGTTCTTTGTAGAACCAACACCTTTCTTATGAGCGAAGAATTGAAGGTTTAATTTTAACATGGCTTATACCTCCTCAAATTCTAAATGTAAATACCTGTCACCATACTGGGTGGCAATGTCAGATAAGCCCGAAACCATTGAATCCAGCAAGACTTCAGTCTTTTCGGATGGAGCATTTTTAAGATCAAATCTTATATGTCCTTTTTTCTCATCGGTATCGAGATCAAAGGAATCATCCGTGAATTTCTCAATGGAATTGATCGTATTGATCGTAAGTACGGATATGGATGCACATACGATATCTTTACCCTTTCTTGCGAAACCGGCATGATCTGTGCATTCAAAACCTTTATAAACATTATCGGACTTAAATATAGTAATTTTTGTCATGATTAAGCATTAATCTTGTCGATCTTAACTTCTGTGTATGCTTGTCTATGACCATTCTTCTTGTGGTAACCGCTTTTTCTCTTGTATCTGTATACAATAACCTTCTTACCCTTGCCCTGGTCCATAACTGTTGCTGTAACTGTTGAATTAGCTACTGCATCGCCAACCTTGAGCTCACTGTCCTTAACGGCAATTACCTGATCAAATGTTACAGTATTACCTGCTTCAGCATCAAGTTTCTCAACTCTGATTACATCGCCTTCAGCAACCTTATACTGCTTTCCGCCTGTTGCAATAATTGCGTACATGAGGTCGTCCTCCTTTATCTAATCTCGCTAGCTTCGGCGGTGGAAAAGTCCACACTTATAGCCCCACTATGCGGCATACTCAGATATAATATCATCTAAATATCGATATGTCAACGATTATTTATCTCTTAGCCAGATCTTCCGTGATCTCTTCCCAGCTTATGCCTCTGTCGGCCATAAGAACCATCATATGATAAAGTAAATCCGAAATCTCATATTTGATCTCATTGGGGTTGGGATTCTTGGCTGCAATAACAATCTCGGTTGCCTCTTCTCCCAACTTTTTAAGGATCTTATCAAGACCTTTGTCAAAAAGGTAATTGGTATAGGAGCCCTCTTTGGGATGTACTTTTCTGTCATTGATAACTGCCATGACATCCTCAAAGACTTTAAGAGGATTGTCCATGGATTTTGTTTCTTTTTCAAATATAGGTCTGTAGAAACAAGATTTGTTACCTGTATGGCAGGCTGCACCCACCTGTTCCACCTTGGCTAAGAGCGTGTCATCATCACAGTCAATATATAAAGCCTTAACATACTGATAATGACCACTGGTCTCGCCCTTGATCCAAAGCTCGTTTCTGCTTCTGCTGTAATATGTCATCCTGCCGGACTGAATGGTATGGTTATATGCCTCTTCATTCATATAAGCAACCATGAGAACCTCATCGGTATGCACATCCTGAACAACAACAGGAACATGTCCGTCACTGTTGAGCTTAAGGTCGCTCCATTTAACGGTCACCTTCATTTTTCCGGTGTTGATACCGTTATCCTCAAATACGGATTTCATGTTTTCCAGTTCATCAATGTTATCGGACACAACATCACCGCAGATGGCAGCAAGTTTTTCTTCCTTGGCTATGGACATAAGTTTATCCAGTGCTATCTCGGGAAGAAGGCCCATAACCGGTACCGGAGATGTCGTCAGAGCATCTCTCAGGCTGGTGGATGTAAGGAAGAGTATACTGTCCGCATATTCCTTTATGGTCGATAAGTTATCTTCAAGTTCCACAAGATTGGCCACGGAGACAACTATCTTCTCTTTTCCGAACTTCTTGGATACTTCCTCGCATACTTCTATATTGGACTGCTTGGAGAAATTCAGCATAGCCTTGTTACATCCGGCATAAAGGAGTTTTTTGATATCCTCCATTCTCTTGACATTGCCTGCTCCGAGTACGGGAACCTGAACTTTTTCACAGATTTCCTTGATCATGTCCAGAGCAGCCTCGTGTTCTTCATCTTCGACACTCAGGTCAAAAATGATTATCTCATCAGCGCCGAGATCACTGTATCTCTTTGCCAGCGTAAGGGGATCGTCCTTTAAGGCTGTTTTGTCCTTAAAATCCTTAACCGCCATTTTGTCATATAAATATAAACAAGGAATAAATTTAACCAGACTCATTAATTATCTCCTGACTAGGCAAGTAAGCCCTTAGTACTGGGAACCCCTTTGATTCGGGGGTCAATCTGAGAAGCTTCGTCTAAAGCCTTGGCAAAGGCCTTGAATATAGCTTCTGCTATGTGATGAGAATTCTCACCGCTTAACATCTTAATATGTATGTTCATCATTGCGCTGTAGCTGACAGCCGCGAAGAACTCCTTAAAGAGTTCCGTATCCATTGTACCGACTTTCTCTGTAGGGAAAGTAACATCATATGAGAAGTAGGGTCTTCCGCATATATCAATGGAACAAAGAATAAGAGCATCGTCCATGGGAAGTGTAAAAGAGCCGAATCTCTTGATTCCTTCCTTTTCACCGAGAGCTTTCTTAATTGCAGAGCCCAGAGCAATACCTGTGTCCTCAACGGTATGATGATAATCAACTTCCGTATCACCGCTCACTCTGCATGTCATATCAAAAAGACCGTGCTTGGTGAAGCCTTCCAGCATGTGATTAAAGAATCCCACTCCGGTATCAATGTCATAATTGCCTTCACCGTCAATATTAAGTTCGAGGCTTATCTGAGTCTCTTTTGTATCTCTGGTAATGTTTGCTAATCTTTCCATAGCTTTCTCCTCTCTACTATTCAAATCTTACACGGATTGAATTGGCGTGAGCCGTAAGTTCCTCTTTGGTTGCAAAGTATTCGATCTGTTCATGTACAGACTCAAGTCCCGCCTTTGAATATGAAATAATGCTGGTTTTTTTGGTGAATTCATCAACATTAAGGGGCGAAAAGAATCTTGCCGTTCCGTTGGTGGGAAGAATATGATTGGGACCGGCAAAATAATCACCCAGGGGCTCCGAAGAATACTCTCCCAAGAATATGGCACCGGCATTCCTAATCCTGGTCATAACTTCATAAGGATTCTTAGTCTGTATTTCCACATGTTCGGACGCAATGTCGTTCGCTGTATCTATTATATCATCCATGGAATCTCCCACAAGGATATATCCGTAGTTATCCAGAGATTTGCTTATGATATCTCTTCTGTCAAGTTCCTGTAAGAATACATCAATTTCTTTTGATACTTCCTTGGCAAGACTTTCCGATGTTGTCAAAAGGATTGCGCTTGCAAGTTCATCATGCTCCGCCTGACTGAGCAGATCCGCCGCAACAAATCTGGCATTAGCAGTCTCATCTGCAATAACAAGAATCTCACTTGGACCCGCTATGGAATCGATACCCACGGTTCCGAAGCAAGCCTTTTTGGCAAGAGCAACGAATATATTACCCGGTCCCGTAATCTTGCATACACTTGGAATGGATTTTGTACCGTATGCCAATGCCGCAATAGCCTGAGCTCCGCCGACTTTATATATTTCCGTGGCTCCGGCTATATCTGCCGCCACCAGTGTAACCGGATTAACTTTACCGTTCATGGCAGGTGTACAGAGGACTATTCTCTCAACCCCGGCAACATATGCGGGAATAATATTCATAAGAACACTGGAGGGATATGCAGCCTTTCCGCCGGGAGCATAACATCCCACACTGTCAACGGGAGTAATCTTCTGTCCCAAAATACTTCCGTCAGGCTTGGTGGTTATCCAGCTTTCTTTTATCTGTCTCTTATGAAAATCTCTGATATTCTCAGCTGCTGCATTTAATATATCTATAAGCTTCTGATCCACTTTTTTATATGCATCTTCAATCTCGTCTCTGCTTACTCTCACATTGTCGGGATTAACGATCCACTTATCGAATTTGGAAGTCAGTTCAAATACGGCTTCGTCACCTCTGAGTCTGACCTCACTTATGATATCCGAAACAATATTTTCGTATTCAACATACTGATTGGGACTTCTCTTAAGAAGAGAACTCAGTATGTCTTTCTTTGTATCTTTATCCAGTTTAACAATTCTCATTAAGTTTCTCCTTTAATTTCCTTATCATATCCTTAATCCTGTCGGCTTTCATCTGCATGCTGACCTGATTAACGATCATTCTGGCTGATAAGGGACATATTTCTTCCAAAACGGTAAGACCGTTTTCTCTAAGTGTGGATCCTGTCTCGACAATATCCACAATAACATCACCAAGCTCAACAATGGGACCCAGCTCAACAGATCCGTTAAGTTTAATAAGCTCAACAGTCTGATGCTTCTTTTCATAGAAGTATTCCTTGGCCATGTTGGGATACTTGGTGCAAACTCTTATCATCTCGTGATGCTTAAGAAGTTCTCCGGCAGATGCAGGGCCGCATACGCACATACGGCATTTGCCAAAGCCCAGATCAAGAACCTCATAGACTCTTCTGCCTTCTTCTCTGATGGTATCTTCACCAACAACTCCAATATCCGCAGCACCGTATTCCACATATGTAGGAACATCGGGTCCTTTTGAAAGGAAAAAGCGCAGCTTAAGTTCTTCATTAACAAAGATAAGTTTTCTTGTGTCCTTATCTTTCATTTCTTCACAGCCAAAGCCTATGGTCTCAAGCATTTCAAGAGTTTTACTTGCCAGTCTCCCCTTAGTAAGGGCGATTGTCAGATAATCATTGTAATTATCGCAGTCCTGACGTCCCAATGCCTGCATAAGATCGTCAATAACGATTACAAAGCCCACAGAAGCCGCATCTTTACCGAACTGACTTAAAAGATTATCATATCTTCCGCCTTTGGCAACGCAGTCTCCCACACCGTATGTATATGCCTTAAATACAACTCCGGTGTAATAATGGTATTTGTTAAGCATACTAAGGTCAAACTTCATATACTTGTCAAGATTCTTGGATTTAAGAATCTCATATAGCTTTTTCAGTCTGACAACTGCATTTCTTGATACATCGTTGCCTGCAAGTTCATAAGCGACATCAAGTATTTCAACAGATCCGAGAAGATCGTCAAATGACATAATCTTTTCAATGGAAGCATCGGATACCCCCATCTCATTAAGATAATTTTCAGCTTCAAAGAACTTCTTATTTGTGACATATTCTCTCAGAGTGTTTTCCACATCCATGGAAAAAGAAAGTTCCTCGCATATTCCTCTGAAATATCCTACGTGTCCAATTGTAATGCAGAAATCTTTAAGTCCGGAATTTTTAAGGGACTCAATAGCAAGCTCAATGATCTCGCTATCGGATTCTACGGAATCGTCGCCTATCATCTCCACACCCATCTGGGTTGTTTCTTTAAGTTTTCCCTGTAATTCGGAAGTCTGCGAAAAAGTATTGCCTTTATAAGTGAATCTGAGGACAGAATCATCTTCCATGTAATACTTTGCAGCACATCTGGCAATGGAAGGGGTGAAATCGGGACGCAAAACAAGGGTTGCTCCGTCTCTGTCATTGAACTTATAAAGATCCTTTGAAGGTGTAGTTCCGATATCCTTGCTGAATACATCAAAATATTCAAATGTAGGTGTCTGAATATCTCTGTATCCGTAGGAAAGGAACATTGAATGCAATACGTCTTCTATCTTAAGTTTGTTTTGATATTCACAGTCATATATGTCTCTGACGCCTTCAGGTGTATGTAATAATTTCATATTTCCTCCCTAAACACTTTAGCGTAGTAGTGTGGTAATTCGTTACAATAACAGATTATACAGATTTTATTCTCTTGCGTCAATATCTTTCTGTATATAGTTAAGATAAGGAATCAGAAGCCCCTCATTCATTTCTATAACGTAATCTTTGTTCAATTCATCAAACCTGAAGCTTTTTCTGCCTCCATTAAGACTTCTGTTCCAGAAGACCATCAGATCGTCAAGTCTCATATAATAAAAAATATCAAGAGATTTAAACTGAATAAGAAAAAAAGCAATCCCTCCCTGCTTTTCAAAGTCATTCATAAATCTGACCTGATGTTCATGTATATTCTGAAGAGAAAAGGTCTCCGTGGCACATTCTTTTGCATCAAAACATACGGGAAGTCCCTGTACGGCTCCGATGTAATCCACAGTACTTTTCTTATCAAAATAAGCAAGAGTGATCTGCTTCTTCTCATTCATCTCCACCGGTGTAATCGGTGTGGGTATTTTCTGTATAAGAGCGAGTCCGCTTTCAAGATAAGCTTCATTCGTTCTGTTTATCATTTCTTCAAGTATAGAGCCTCTAAGACCCCTGCTTTTCCAAATTGCCATAGTATTTCGGATCCTTGCAATTAATTACCAGACCTCTTAATTTTTCGCATTCCTCCAGATCCGAATCAAATTCGACTCTGGAGGAATGAAGAAGCTGATTTTTTACTCCATACTTATTATATAGCATTTTGTTGATCTTAGGGTCACCGTATTTAACATCTCCCAAAAGGGGATGACCTATACTTGCAAGGTGGGCACGAATCTGATGACTTTTGCCTGTTACCAGTTCAATCTCCAGATAGGAATAATCAAAACCTTCCTTTTTATCATCATGGTAGGATAATACTTTGTATGAAGTGATAACGGGACTGAAGCCCGGCTTTAAGGCTTCATCGTCACTGATATCAACTATGGTGACTTTATTGTCTTTGCTGTCCTTTTTCAGATATCCCTTTAATACATCCGATTCTGAAGGCATCTTTCCTTTAACAAAGGTGTGGTAATATTTGCCCACTCTTCTTTCTTTAATATACGAAGAAAGACACCTGCTACCCTTAAGAGTCTTAGCACATAAGACAATACCCGAAGTGTTTCTGTCAAGGCGGTTTGCGGCAGAAGGTTTATAGACTTTGATATCATCTTCCGTAAGGCCCTTTTTATCCTTCAGATAACCCACAAGCCATTCATTAAGGGACATATCTTTGTCATCCGCTTTCTGAGTAAGAACACCCGCCGGCTTGTTAACCGCGATAATGTCATCGTCCTCATATAAGACTTCTATGCCCTTCAGGCTTTTGTAGGCCTTCTCAAAGTCCTCGGTCTTTTTGCTTCCTTCAGTCTTGGAAAAAGCATCAAAGGTCTCATCACTGAAAAAAACTTTTATAACATCGTCTTTATTAATCTTCTCGGAACCATCGGCTTTATGACCGTTAAGAGTAATATTCTTCTTCCTGAGCTGCTTGTATAAAAGAGCTCCGGGAGCGGAAGGAAATATTTTCTTAAGGTATTTGTCGAGACGCCCTCCGGCATCCTTGTCACTGATTACAATCTCTTTCATAAACCTATCAGATAAGGGAGACGAATATCGCCTCCCTCATTATCTATCATCTTAATTTTTTAACCACCGCTATAGCCAGTGCTCCGGGGCCTATATGGCAGGAAACACTGAGACTCAAAGGATCCACATATCTTACCTTAAAACCGGGGAATTCTTTTTCAATCTCCATCTTATAACTCAAGGCATCTTCTTTATTATGAGAATGTGCTACAGCAATCTCACATAAATCAGGATCTACTCCCCCAAAGCGATTCTCCATATCGTTTCTTATGGCATTCATCATTATGGTTTTGGCCTGGTTCATGGTTCTGGCCATTGAATACTTGTCAAGTTTTTCACCCTGAATCTGTAAAACAGGCTTAATCTTGAGTATCGTTCCAAGCGCCGCAACAGCCGGAGTAAGACGACCGCCCTTCTTCAGATAATAAAGTGAAGGTATCGTAATATATATACTTGAATTGAATTTGTCTTCAACAAGTATATCTCTGATTTCTTCGGCAGACTTGCCTTCTTTTGCAAGCATAACCGCATCATATACGGATCTTCTCTGAGTTACGGATATTCTCTGATTATCAACAACCTGGACTTTACCGTCATAATCACCCGCAAGAATAAATGCAGTCTGGCACGATCCCGACAAACCGCTGCTCATGGGAATATGAACAATCTCATCATAATTCTTTAACAGTTTGTCCCACATAGCCATGACATCATCCGGTGAAGGCTGTGATGTCATAACATTTCCGCCTTTTTCAAGGAGTTCATAGAACTTGTCCTGGCTTAGATTGATATCTTCATAATAATCTTCTTCATCAATTGTGAAAGGCATGGGGATAACATATACCCCATTCTTCTCAGCATCCGCCTGAGTAATACCGCTATTACTGTCGGTTACAATAGCCACCCTGCTCATTAATATCTCCCCTGTTCTTTCAGATTAACAGCTTTAACCATTTTATATTTATATGGTTCTAAAGTCAACATGGCCGATATCATAGTCACTGATACCCGCAGATACTTCCTGCATTCTTTCATTATATTCGGCTAAAAGCAACTTATCCGTAAAAGCGGCACATTTTTTAAGAACCGTCGAATCATTGTAAATATCAGCGAACCTGAAATTAAATTCGCCGCTTTGCCTGATGCCGAATATATCTCCGGGGCCTCTGAGTTTCATATCTTCATCGGCTATTTTAAAACCGTCATTATATTTAGTAAGGATTTCAAGCCTTTCTTTCACTTTCTGATCCGTCTTGCCACTCATAAATATGCAATAACTCTGAGCATCTCCTCTGCCCACTCGTCCTCTCAACTGATGAAGAGTCGCAAGACCGAATCTGTCGGCATTTTCCACAAGCATGACCGTGGCATTGGGAACATTGATACCCACTTCGATAACCGTAGTGGACACAAGAATATCTATGTCACCACCGGCAAACCTGTCCATTATGGCATTTTTCTCAGAGCCTTTCATTTTTCCATGAAGAAAAGCGATTCCCGTACCCTTAGGCATTATCTCGTTCAGCATGTCGGTATAATCGATAACATTCTGCAGTTCATCGTTATCGTTGTCCTCAACCATGGGACAGATTATATATGCCTGATGTCCTTTCTTTACCTCATCAAGAATGAATTCAAAAGCTTTCTTTCTGTATTTGAAGTCAACGGCAGCATTCTTAATGGGCAATCTGCCTGCGGGAAGCACATCAATCACGGATATGGCCAGATCTCCGTACATAATCATGGCAAGGGTCCTGGGAATAGGCGTTGCGGACATAACAAGAATGTGTACGTTACCACCCTTATCCGCAAGGCTTTCTCTCTGCTTTACACCGAATCTGTGCTGTTCATCCGTAATCACCAATGTAAGAGTTTTATATTCGACAGATGCCTGTATAAGAGCGTTTGTTCCTATTATAAGATTGGCATCACCGCTTGATATACGTTTTCTTGCTTCGTTTTTGTCTTTAGCCGACATGGAGCCTATCAGAAGTACCGGTCTGACAGCATCGGGAAAAAGTTCGGCCATTGCCTTTACATTTTCATAGTGCTGTTTCGCAAGAACTTCCGTAGGTGCCATCAAAGCACCCTGATATCCGTTTACACAGTTCATAAGTAATGCAAGAAAGGCTATTACCGTCTTGCCGCTTCCAACATCGCCCTGAACAAGTCTGTTCATACAGAGTCCGGAGGTCATATCATTCTTAATATCGTTCCAGGTATTCTTCTGTGCATCCGTCAGTTCAAAGGGAAGAGACTCTATATATCTTACAGTTTCCGCCACCTCTATCATGGGCTTATCAAAAGAATATTTTGACGCCTCTCTGTCTCTCTTAACCGGAAGTAAAAAAGAGATGAATTCATGAAATACAAGCCTGTCGTGACCTTTGACAAAATCCTCGTAATCCCTAGGGAAATGCAAAGCCCTTAATGCTTCCGGAAAAGATATAAGGCCAAGTTCATTAAGCTCATCAGCATTAAGATAATCATCTTTAAGACTGACGGAAGCAAAGGCTTCGGCCATATATTTCCTGACAGCATTATTGCTTATGCCTTTAACGGTGCTATAAACCGGAACGAGTGTATTCTCAACTTCCTTATATTTTTCCAAAGAGAATACAGCAGGCTGATTGATATGAAGGCCGAAACGGTCATGTGAAAGAATGCCTCTTACAATAATTTCATCCTCTTTTTCAACAGCCTTCTTAATATAGGGCATATTAAAAAAGACGAGCCCTATCTTGCAATCGCCGGTTAAAAAACTAACCTTATTAAGAGTCATGCCGCCTTTTTTACGCATAAACCAGCTGTCATTAAGCACACGACCTCTTAAAGCGACCTTGTAGCCCGTTTTTTCCTCACTTAAAGCGGAAGGTTCTTCATATAACTCATAGTTTTTGGGTATATGAAGCATCAGATCCTTAACGCTTACTATATTCAGTTTAGAAAAGGCGTCAGCGACTTTAACGCCAACGCCTTTAATTACATTGATATTATCTTCGGCTCTCATTATTCCACAGATACTATATAGTAATATATCGGCTGACCGCCAAACTGGAGGTCAACATCTGCTTTGGGATACTTCTCTCTGATAAGTTCGGTAACTTCCTCAGCCTTGGATTCTTCAATCTCTTCACCGTAATATATACTGATGAGTTCGGAATCATCATCCACCATCTCATCAAGCATATTCATAAGAGTCTCATCCATATCGGGGCTTACAGCAATAATGCCTGCATCTCCGATACCCATGAAGTCGCCTTCCTTGATCTCTTTATCATCAATTGTGGTATCTCTTACCGCATATGTGATTTCACCGGTCTTAATATTGCCGATTTCCTCATTCATGGATGCTTCATTCTCTTCAGCACTCATATCCGGCATGAAGTTAATAACCGCCGTAATACCCTGAGGAATTGTCTTTGTAGGTATGACAACCACATTCTTGTCTTCAACAAGATAAGTGGCCTGGTTGGCAGCCATTACAATGTTTTTATTGTTGGGAAGGATATATACCGTCTCAGCATTAATCTTATTAACTGCATTGACAAAGTCTTCCGTACTGGGGTTCATGGTCTGTCCGCCGGAAATAACTATATCAACGCCAAGACTTGAGAATATCTCATCAAGACCGGCACCGGCAGAAACGGCTATAAATCCGTAATCCTTCTTTTCTGTTTCAAGTATCTCAATAGCGTCGGCAGAAGCATGCTCAGCAGGAATTGTTTCTTCAACAATCTCAGGCATTGTATCTCCTGTAGAAACAACCTTAACTACAGCCCTGTCATCAAGATATGCTCCGTCGTATACTCCCTGAGCATTCTTCTCAGACTGTTTAAAGAGCTTCTCTCTGTGCTCCATACGCATATTATCAATCTTCATATTGGAAAGTTCACCAAATGTAAGAGCCTTCTGTATTGCCATACCGGGATCATTGGTATGAACATGCACTTTTACGATCTCTTCGTCCGCAACAAGAACGATGGAATCTCCCAAGGATTCAAGATAATCCTTAAAATCCATCTCCTGTTTCTTATTAAGAGGCTTCTTCAAAAGAATAATAAACTCTGTACAATATCCGAATTTGATATCTCCGGAAGCATCTGTCTCTCTGACTTCAACTTTCTTGGATGAAGCGGGAGTCTCCTGGATAGTATAGTCAATCTCTTTTCCGAGATAAGCATCATATGCTCCTCTCAGTACTTCCATAAGACCCTGACCACCTGAGTCAACAACTCCGGCCTGCTTTAAAACAGGTAATAACTCAGGTGTCTGACTAAGCACGTAATCACCGTGCTTAATAAGTTCTTCTATAAAACTGTTAAGATCGTCGAGACCGCTGTCGTTAAGTTCAACCGCTTTATCGTAAATTCCCTTAGCAACAGTAAGGATAGTTCCTTCCTTAGGCTTCATGACAGCCTTATATGCCGATTCCACAGCCTTTTCAAAGGCGGATGTTAAAAGAGGAATATCCAGTTCTTCATTCTCTTTCATTACCTTTGTGAATCCACGTAAAAGCTGGGAAAGAATAACTCCCGAATTACCTCTGGCTCCACGAAGACTTCCTGACGAAATACTCTTTGCAAGAGTAGCCATATCGGCATTTTCGATACCAGCAACTTCTTTTGCCGCAGACATTATCGTCATAGTCATATTTGTACCTGTATCTCCGTCGGGAACGGGGAATACATTAAGATCATTGATCCATTCTTTTTTTGCTTCAAGATTCTTGGCGCCGGCCAAAAACATCTTCTTTAATAACTCGGCGTTAATAGAATTAATCACGGCTTTCCTCCTTAATCAATCACACGAACGCCTTCAACAAAAATGTTGATTTTTTCGACTTCTATTCCTGTGAATTCTTCAAGCTTATACTTAACACTATCAATAAGATTATTGGATACCGCAAGTATGCTCACACCAAATGCCACTATTACATGAAAATCCAAAACAAGCTTGTTGTCATGTAATGTAACCTGAATTCCCCTGGTAATACTATCTTTCTTTAACAGTTTTACAAGACCGTCTTTTACATTGATCCCTGCCATACCCACTATGCCGAAGCATTCCATGGCTACACTGCCCGCATACTGAGCAATAACTTCTTTATCTATAGTAATGCTTCCCATATGCGTATTCATTTCTGAACTCTTCATAGTTTTTCCTTTCTTTTGCATAAAGTTAAATTCATTAAAGTAGTTCACTAAACTACATTATTATACTATCTAATCTTCCAATAAGCAAATTAAAAAAATGTGAACAGAAAGCAGCCCTAAATGCAATAAAAAAGACCTCATCAATAAGATGAGGTCCGCTAATCGGCTTAAATTACGCTCTTTCTACAAGGCCTGACTTAAGGCATGCTGTACAAACGTGCATTCTCTTTGATGCTCCGTTAACTTTACACTTAACGCTTCTGACGTTAGAATTCCAGATACGATTAGATCTTCTATGAGAATGGCTGACGTTGTTACCAAAATGAACGCCCTTACCGCATATATCACACTTTGCCATCTTTAACACCTCCTAAGGAAAGTTATATTGTTCTTAGTCACAACATTGTTATATTATCAGAGTTGCATACTAAATGCAAGCACTATTTTCTTAAAATTCGTTATTTTTTATACGTTCGTATTCTTCGTTAATAGCTTTGACTGCTCCATCGTCTCCCGCAAGATTATCGGGATGAAAAATCTTAAGCAGATCTTTGTATCTCTTCTTTAAAGCCATGGGATTATTTACGCCCGCAAAAAAGAAACTCTCTTCTGAAGAAATACTCTTACCGTAGCTGACCTTAGGCCTTTTGGATCTTTTCTGTTCGAACTCACGCTTGTCTTTCTCAAGCTGTTTCTTTTCAAGATCCAACTGCATAAAGGCATTCTGAAGAATGGACAGCTTTTTATCAAATAAAGCCGACTCTTCTTTCAGGCGCTTCCTCTCAAAGAGAATCTTGCTGTTCATAGCCTTCATATCCTCATTAAAGCTGCTTCGTTCTTTGATAAACTTCTCGTATACCCGCTGGTTCTCAGCCCGTTCGTTCATCAGAAGGCTATATTCCTTAAAGAAATATTGTTTAAGTTCCTGTTCCTTTTCGGGATCTGCCATAAGCCTTACTCTCTGTCTTTTTCAGGGAATGCAATGTCCTTAGCTTCTTCGTCTTCCATCATATCGGCCTTATTAGCCGAGATCTTATCTATAATATCGGGAACCATATCAACAATCTTACTAAGAGTATCCTGATTCTTGATATTTACAACCTTTGTATGACCGTCCTTAATGACAAGCACTGCGCTGGGGCTCATCTTGCCGCTGATTCCGCCTCCTGCACCGTTCTTTTTATCATTGCTGTTCCCTCCGGCTCCAATACCGAAAGAAACATCTACAAGGGGAATAATTACAGTGTCTCCGACCTGCTTTGCATCTCCGACAACAGTTTTTGTTGAAAGAACACTGTCAACATTTTTAAGAAGTGTCTCCATTGTAGAACTAAATGCGCTCATAGTTAGTCTCCTTTTATAAATTACGGACTTCTTTATAAAACTTACGGCAATCCTTATCAGCAATAACCAAAATCAACTGAATCAGTACGGACACCGTAAAAATTCTTCCTTTCAAATAGCCTTTTGACTTTACAATGCTGTCATCATAAACCGGATGCAGCAGTAAATGCTTATCAAAATATATATATAATATGTTGTAAATCGCCAATATCTTGCCGGTAATCGAGGGATCTTCAAGACCGTAGGTTACTTCGGCTTTAAATTTCTTCGGAGCAACTATCTTAAGGAGATTTCCCAGCCTTTTACAACATGTTCTGAATGTATTCTTGGTGGAATCTTCATTAAGAAAATCGATATATTTCTCAAGCTTATTTATATCAAAAGCTTTTTTCTTATCAGTCTTCTTTTTTTCGGATTTATCGCCCTTTATAACCTTTGCTTCGGACTTTTTATCATTATCTGCAGTCGGATTATTTTCAATGCTTTCTTCAGGCTTATCCTTCGCCTTTTCGAATCTGCGAATTCTTATGCCCAGTATTTTTAAATATACTTCAAAGTCCGATTCTTTGACTATATGCAGGCTTATCGCATGTAAAAGATAAGATATTACGGCTTCCGCTCTGAAATCATCATCCTGCTTAAATGCAGCCTTATATCTTACCGGAACAAAGAGAACAAGTAAGAGTATGAAAAGAGCCAAAGCAACTATTCCCAAAAGCGTCAGCCCTATTATCTTCAAAACTAACAAAAATGTAGCCATATCAGCTGTCTCCGGAATCATCTCCTAAAAGAAAGGACCTCATATCATATGTTCCCGTAGCGGAATATGTATCTTTTGCTATATCGGAAATGATCCTTTTGCATTCTTCTTCACCGGACGCAAGTCCGACTATATAATGGTCTTCTTTATAGAAAATGTCCTGCTTCAGAAGGCCGTTGTGAAAATACTCAAGCTGGTCGCTGCCCTTGGCAAGCGCAATAACATACAGATTGAGCTTTCCTCTGCCGCTCTTCAGCCCACGTTTGATCTTATCGATCTTAGATATATTATCAGATAAATAAAGATCTTTTCTAAAACGTACCATAGATAAAGTATACACTACTGCACACCAAAGTAGCAATCAAATATTCTCTTGGCATAGGGTACGGCATATTCGCCTCCGGACCCAACATTTTCAACAATTATGGTAACGCTTATCTCCGGATCTTCAGCCGGTGCAAAGCCCGTAAACCAAGCGTGACTGTCTATCTGATCGTCTTTGAAATCAGCAGATCCCGTCTTTCCCGCAGCCTTATAGTGCTCGGACTGCAGTTTTGTTCCGGAACCGCCGTCTTCTATTACGGCGCACATATAATCAGTAAGTATAGCCGCCTGTTCCTCCGTCATAAGAGTCTTGTAAACTTCAGGCTCCCACTCATACAAGAGATTACCATCCGCATCCACCGCTTTTGACAGTTCCTGGGGCTTCATAAGAACACCCTTGTTGGCAATGGCATTTGTTATCATATTCATAAGGATAGGCGTAACACATGCTTTACCCTGACCAAAAGCTATCTGAGCCATATCCTCATCCGTGGTAAGTTCATTAACCTCAAGATTACTGATTGTGTAATTGTAGTCCAAAGGCAGTTTCTGATTAAACAGAAGGTCGTTTAAGGTCTCTCCGTAGGCATTTCTGTCAAGACCGAGACCCATATTGGTAAAGGAACAGTTGCATGATTTTGCAAAAGCCTTCCTGAAGTTCACCTGGCCGTGAGACATTCCGTGGTAACACTGAATCTTAATATTATCCCTTGTGAAATGGCCGTTACAATTGTAAGAATAATCTTCATAATCATCGGGATGTTCTTTCAGATATTCCAAAGCGGTAACTATCTTAAAGGTGGAACCGGGAGGATATATACCGCCCGTCACACGGTTAAGCAGAACTGTACTGCTCTTATCGTTAATATATTTGTCCCAATCCTCTACGATGTTATTGGGATCAAAATCCGGCTTGGAGACCATGGCAAGTATCTCTCCGGTCTTAACATTGGACACCACAACGGCACCCTTGAAGGCTCCCAGAGAATCATATGCAACCTGCTGTAATTCCTGATCGAATGTTGTATACACATTGTTACCCGGGTTCTTATGTCCGGATACTTCATTTTCGACTTTTTCGGTGATGGATGCACTGGAATTGATCAGATAATAATTGGCCGCACTCTCCACACCGGTTTTTCCCTTTGTGGAATAACCCACTGCATGGGCAAAGAGATTGGCATAGGGATAGGCCCTATATTCTTTACCGTTATCATCCGTAAATGTTCTGGCAAGTATATTGCCGTTTCTGTCATATATCATTCCCCTGGTATTCTCTTTTGCAAGAATCTTTTGGCGGGAATTGTAACTGTTGTTAATCAGTTCTTTTTCATTGTTCTTTACGAAAAAACACAGATAGACAATCATCATCAGAAATATTATTCCAAAGATGGCTACCGTAACCCATGTTTCCACAGAACGGGGTTTTCTGTCACTATTCTTCATAATCCCCATCCTCCTCGTGATCGTATCTGTCTCTGTAGAGATAGAATTTCTTCAATGTATCTCCTTCGTCGTCGTAAAATTCGAGCCTTCTTTTCGCATTCTTTTCTCTGCGATAAAGTTCTTCTTCTCTTCTGTAAGCTTCTCTTTTCTCAGCTTCTCTCTCCCTGCGGTAACGTTCTTCAGCTATTCTGTGAGCTTCCTGCTCCCTGCGGTAACGTTCTTCCTCTCTTCTGTATTCCTCTTCTTCTCTGAGATAACGTTCTTCCTCTTTCTCTGCAAGCCAGCGTTCATATTCGTCGTCTCTTTCGTTAATTATAAGAGCCTGACACATATAGAAAATAATAACACTGGTAAGGACACTGCTTCCTCCGTAACTGACAAAAGGAAGGGTTACACCGGTAAGAGGAATGAACTTAATGCCTCCGCCTACCGTAAGAAACACCTGGAATATATATATAATTCCAAATCCCGAGGACATAATCCTGTGGAATTTCTTATTAATGGACAGTCCCGTTCTCATGATGATAACAAAGGAAGAAAAGGACACCAACAAAACGCATATGCCTGTAATGGCTCCCATCTCTTCGCACACAGCCGAGAATATAAAATCGCTCTCCACAAAAGGTATGTCGGCAGGGGCTCCTCCCGTAAGACCGAGACCGAAGAAACTTCCGCATCCCAAAGCAAACAGAGACTGTGAAATCTGATATCCCTGATTATCAATGGTTGAAAAAGGATCCAAAAAAGCCTGAACTCGAACCCTGACATGACTGAAGAGTTTATATCCCACAACGGAAGCACCTGCTCCGGCTACGATACCTGCAGCAAGATAGATATAACTTCTTGTTGCTATGAATACCATGAATATGTATACAACAAAGAATACCAGGGCACTACCCAGATCCTTGGAGGCCACAAGAATAAGTACATGACATGCCGCAACGGAAGTGGTAAGGATCAGGTCATAGATAGTTTCCCCCTTGGAGAGCATGGCAGCCACACATATAACAAAGAGAATCTTTACAAATTCCGATGGCTGAAATGTAATGCCCGCAACAGTAAAAGATATCTTGCTTCCGTGAGTAGCTGTTCCCAAAAGGAGAACTATAAAGAGAGGTACAATACCGCAAACGGCATATACCCATTGAAAATGCTCCATGTTTTTCCATTTTTTAATAAGCTT
>JAEEGL014053818.1_pt1 | contig 25264 bp, 18 predicted proteins | sample 9134231 | NCBI WGS metagenome assembly JAEEGL01 (sample SAMN16246548, study PRJNA631951) | gut metagenome | biome: gut microbiome; feature: rumen; material: fiber-attached | host: Bos | place: Iran: Karaj | collected 2018-10 | reverse complement strand
GTTGATCATGGTCATCGAGGTGCACATCTCCGACACCTCTTTGAGAATGTGCGTGCTGATAAGCAGGGACATCCCGCGGTTCTTCAATGCGTTGAGCGTCCTCCTGATCTCGATCATACCTCTGGGATCGAGACCCGACGTAGGCTCGTCCAGAATGATGAGGTCCGGATTCGGAAGCATTGCAGCCGCGAGTGCGACCCTCTGCCTCATACCCTTGGAGAATGAACCGACATTCTTGTCGCGCCATGACCACATGCGCACCTCTTCGAGCACGTCCCTCGCACGGATCTTTATCTCCTTGTTGGAAAGCCCATGTATGTGCCCGACGTACAGCATCATCTCTGTCGGTGTGAAATCGTGATAGCACTCCGGGGTCTCGATGACACACCCCACGTGCGTCAGAGCATCCCTGTGCTTCCTTGCATCCACTCCGTTGACGTAGATCTCACCGCTCGTAGGGGTGAGGAGTCCCGTGATCGCCTTCAAAGTCGTACTCTTGCCTGCTCCGTTGGGTCCCAGAAGGCCCATGAACTCCCCTTTCTTCACATCGAGCGAGAGGTTGTCCACGGCGGTGAACGACTTGTATCTCTTGGTAAGATTCTTCACAGACAGGGACAGTGTCTGAGAATCGTATCCGACCTCGTCCATAGCCCTTCTAATCACGTATGCGTATTAAAAGGAGGGGGTAAAAACCCTCAGAACGGGGGGAATCACCTGACGCGATATCTGACACCGAGGGATTCCGCGATGCGTCCGCACTCGTCCTCCTCCGCCTGGGTTATCGAACCCGAGACGACGGAGACGGTGACGTCCGGAATGGTTTCCTTGCAGGCCTTGATGAACTCGATGATCGCGGGATAGGCATCCTCTCCGAACCTGGATCTGCACACCTCCTGATACCTTGCGGCATTCGGAGCATTCAGGGATATGGAGATAGAGTCGAGGCACTCCGCCAGTTCGGGGACTATGTCGCGTCCGTTGATCAGGCTGCCGAGACCGTTGGTGTTGAGCCTCACATTCTTGTGGTACTTCCAGTGGATGTGGTCCGCGATCTTCTTCAGCTCGTCCAGACGCTCGGTCGGCTCACCGTATCCGCAGAAGACGACCTCGTCGAAGTCGTTCATGTTCCAGCTGTGGAACTCCCTGTACATCTCGTCGACCGTTGGCTCCTTATCGAGCCAAAGCGATCCCGCGGTGCCCAATCCGTCCGTCAGTGTGCGGACGCAGAAGGTGCATTGGTTGGGGCAGCGGTTGGTCATGTTGATGTAGAGCGAACCGCCGTATCTGTACAGGATCGTCATCTGAACGGACATCGGATTCGGCTATTTATTGGCTTTCGGAAACGCTGCGATTGGCTCATTTGCGACGGCCCGTCCGACGGATTCATGGATTCCGATGCTGGCACAATGGCTTTTTACACTTCCGTGATACGGGAAAAACAATCTATATAGATGAATCTGCATCACGCTTCAGGGATAATTTGACAGGGGATGCACTTTACGATGCGCTATATCAACTGAGGGATCGGCTGAAGGCCGAAGGCAAGGAGAAGACGGGACGCGTTCCCGTGGTCTGTTCGGACGAGGTCCTGATGGACATCGCCGAGATGAAACCGAAGACCCTCGACGACTTCAACAGCATACCGGGACTCGGCAAGGCGTTCATCGAGAACTACGGACAGGCGTTCCTGGAATGCATAAAGCAGAACGACGTCGGAGACCTCTCCCGCGTCAGGAAGATAGACGAATCGTGCTGCAACACCCTCAAGAAGCTGTCGCACAAGCTGGTGAACCTCAACGCCAAGAATCCCCTCCTTTTCTCTGGGAAGAGACAGTTAAAGAAGTTGGGGGACGTGTACCGCGAGGACAGGGACGTCAGGGAACTGATCTACGGCACAGTGAAATCCTTCGTGCTCTGCGATTCGAAAGGATGCAAGCAGGGCGATCCCGAACTGAAGATGTACAACGCCCTGAAGACCGTGGTCCGTGAGGCGGACAAGGTGCTCAGGGACAAGGGTCACAACGACCTGTATCTCGCATATCCCTTCGTCATAGGACGCATACCCGGAGAGGATTTCGATGTCAGGGCACCGCTGGTGCTCATCCCCGTCAATGCGGAGAAGACCGCCACCAAGATCACGCTCACGATCGACGACTCCAGGGACGCGATGTTCAACCCCACCCTGCTCCTTGCGTTCTACAAGTTCAACCAGATAGACAAGGAACTGCCCGAATACGTGATGGAGGACACCCGCAAGGAGATGTTCGAACAGTCCATCCTGAACTTCTACGGCGACAACGGCATCGAGCTAACGCTGTCGGAAAAATACCCGTGGGGGCCGTTCACCGATTACAACAAGACCGAGTTCCCGACATTCGGCAGCGGCGAGCTTCATATAGAGCGCGCGGCCGCACTCGGTATGTTCTCCACCTGCTCCAATTCGATCCAGAGGGACTTCGACACAATGATCGCGAGGCAGGAGGCCAACGACCTCATGCTCGACCTGGTCAGAGGATACGACGACCAGAGCGACTTCTACGCCGAATCCTTCGCCGGTGTGCAGGAGATCAAGGAGAGCTCGAGGGACCTGCCGGAGAAGGACCTGTTCTACATCAACAGCCTGAACAGCTCTCAGGAAAAGGTACTGTACATGATGAAGAACCATGACGAGCTGGTCATCCAGGGACCTCCGGGCACAGGGAAGTCGCAGACCATAGCTTCGCTCATCACGGAGTTCGTCAACGACGGCAAGACCGTCCTCATGGTATCGGAGAAGAGGACCGCCCTCGATGTCGTCTATTCCAGATTGGGCAACCTCTCCAGATACGCTCTGCTGATCGATGATGTCAGCAACAAGCAGACGTTCTACGAGCAGATCGCCAGGATGACCGAGTCCCGCACGTACGGCACGCCGGACGTCCTGCGCATCGAACAGCTCAACCACGCCATCGACGCCAACATCGCGAGGCTGAACGAGGTCGCGTCCAGGATATACTCCGTGGACGGCAGCGGATTCTCCCAGTACAGACTGTACAACGAATGCTCGCTGGACCTCTCGGATCCGATAGCGAAGGACACCTCCATGAGGGTGGCCAACGACTCCGGCATTCTCAACGGAGTGCATTACGACGAGCTCAGCAGGATCCACAACGACTTCAGCAACCCCATGCTGTTCAAGCAGATCTCCCGTTTCGAGGAACTCGACGAGAAGTTCCCTATGCTCGGAGGGATCAACGGCGGATACTCCGAACTGGACCTCATGAACATACGCGGCCACCTGGAGACGGGACTGGCCGCGATCGATGAATACTACTCGAAGGGATTCTTCGGCAAGCTGTTCGGCAAGGGCAAGATGAAGAAGGCCGTCATGGACGCCGCCTCCATCGACTTCGACCCCAAGACAGCAAGGCAGGTGTCCCTGCAGATGATGTCCGGGAACATCCTGCCCATCATAGATTCGATACCGTATTACAACGAGTACCAGGACCTCAGACCTGTCTACGAGGGATTCGGACGCTACAGCAAGGAGTACATGAGGGTGATGGAGACCATCCCCGAGACCATCGGCGACAGGAACGACTTCCTGTACAACAACATCCTGTACTGGCACATCAAGAAGTTCGAGTCCCAGAACAGGGACGTGTACCACACCATGGATGAATTCGACACCATACTGAAGGACATGTCCGACAGCATGGAGGCCAAGCGCCGCGCGGTCACGATGCTGACCGAGGCGAGCCTGTCGACCAACATCGGGAAGCTCAAACAGACGAAGACCTACAAGGAGTTCGACCATCAGCTCAACACCACCAAGAGGAAATGGCCGGTGGACAAGTTCATCAGGCGCTTCAGACCTTCGCTGTTCGACTGCGTGAAGGTTTGGATGATGACGCCCGAGGTCGTATCGGAGATCATCCCGCTGGAATCCGGACTCTTCGACCTGCTCATCTTCGACGAGGCTTCGCAGATGTTCGTGGAGAAGGGTCTGCCGTCCATCCTCAGGGCGAAGAAGGTCGTAATCGCAGGGGATCACAAGCAGCTCAGGCCCAACAACCTGTTCAGCGGCAGGATAGAGATGGAGGAATCCGACGTAGAGGACACCGACGTCAGCACCGCTCTCGAGGAGGAGAGCCTTCTGGACCTCGCGAGAGCTAAGTTCAACGACGTACTGCTCAACTTCCACTACCGTTCGAAGTACGAGGAGCTCATAGCGTTCTCCAACCACGCGTTCTACAACGGGAGACTGTACGTGTCGCCCAACTCCTCCATACCCGAGGAACCGCCGATCACCGTGCACATGGTCGAGGACGCGAGATGGATCGACAGGACCAACATGGAGGAGGCCGTCAAGGTGGTCTCCCTCCTGAAGGAGTTCCTGGAGAACAGGAAGAACAACGAGACCATAGGCATAATCACGTTCAACTCCGACCAGCGCGACCTCATCGAGGATGTCATAGACGACGAGTGCAGGAAGGATCCCAAGTTCGCCGTCGCCATCGAGAGCGAGCGCAACAGGAAGAGCGACGACGGGGAGGACATCGGACTCTTCGTCAAGAACATCGAGAACGTCCAGGGAGACGAGAGGGATGAGATCATCTTCTCGATTGCATACGCCAAGGGACCCAACGGAAGACTGGTGCAGAGGTTCGGATGGCTGAACCAGAAGGGCGGGGAGAACCGTCTCAACGTTGCCATCAGCCGTGCGAAGAAGAAGGTCCGCATAGTTCTGTCGTTCGATCCGGACGACCTGCAGGTGGAATCGGCCAAGAACGAGGGTCCGAAGATCCTTAAGAAGTACCTGAAGTACGCAAAGGCGGTCAGCGACGGCAACACCGAGCTGGCCCAGGAGATACTGAAGACCCTGAGCGACACGCCCAACAACACCGACGTGGACTGGTTCGACAGCCCCTTCGAGGAGGAGGTCTGCCAGGCGCTGAGGGACAGGGGATATGAGGTCAGGACGCAGGTCGGTATCGGCGGCTACAGGATCGACATGGCCGTTGTCAAGGGCGACAGGTACGTGCTCGGCATCGAGTGCGACGGAAGGCTCTACCACAGCTCTTCATCCGCCAGAGAGAGGGACTTCCACAGGCAGAAGTACCTCGAATCCAGAGGATGGAGGATACACAGGATCTGGAGCTCCAACTGGTGGAACAACAAGCAGAACGAGATCGACAAGATCGTCAACCTGGTTGAGGCGGCCTGAGGCCGTCCCTTACCTTCTTTTTTTTATGACCCGTATTTTAATATTTTAACCAGAAAGTATTATATTGTTATACTTAATAGCGTAAATTATGATAGTAACGACGCCCGAACTGATCTCACAATTGGAGAAGGACTATTCCAATCCCAAATGCAAGATCGGACGCATGGTGAAGGAAGGGAAGTACATCCCGATAATCCGCGGACTCTATGAGACGGATCCGGACACCGAAGGATACCTTCTTGCTGATTCCATCTACGGACCGTCTTATCTTTCGTTCGAATACGCCCTCACACGCCACGGGCTGATAGGCGGGAGGGAGAGGTACTACACCTCCGCCACAGTCAACAAGCACAGGACGAAATCATACGATACCCCGTTCGGGACATTCACCTACAGGGACGTGCCCGCAAGGGTCTTCGGACTGGAGGTCGACATGGAGAACGTCAGAGACTATTCGTACAGCATAGCGCGCCCGGAGAAGGCCCTATGCGACACTCTGTACACGCTGCCTCCCGCATCCGATGTGCATGAGCTCGAATCCATGATGTTCCGCATGATCGGGATCGACATGCGTGACGTCTTCGATATGGACGCTAGCGTGATCTGCGAACTGTCCGAAGGGTACCGCTGCAGGAACGTCAATCTGCTGTACAGACTGATGTGCCAGCATTGATTATCGTCAGTTTCTTCCCGGATTCGGCGACCGTCCTGTCGGCCATCCCGTCGAGCCTGTCGGACCCGAAGAACCCGCAGCCTATCTTCGTGTGACCGCCGGCGCTCAGCAGGGACAGGGTGCACCTTGCGATGCCGTTCCTCCTCGCACGAGGGGATGCACGGGTGGACGTTATCTGGACCTTGGGGTAGTGTACGACGTATGTGCTGCGGTCTATCACGCCGGTGGTACTGATGATGAACCTCCCGTCCTCGCCCAGTTCGAAGATGCGGTACGACAGGTACCAGTAGACGAACGAGAGCACGGCGGTCGCCGCAGCGGCCGAGGCGCATACTGGAATGGCCAGTGCGGAACCCGAATCGGGCTCGCCCCTGATCCACAGATAGGCTGCTAGGAATGCTGCGGCCGCGAGCGCCAACGTCAGGTACAGCGTCCTGAACATGATGAGATTGAGATATCCGCTGGGCTGCCTGCTCATCTCGCAATCGGATGCGAACTCCGGGAACAGGGTGTCCATGGCCCTTGGAAGCTGCGATTCTGGGATGAGCATGGTGATCGTGGGCGTGGTCGAATTCTGTTCAGCGTTTATGCCGACGACCTCCGCCTGGATGCAGCATCTGCCGATCATCCTTGCGAAGAGCGATCTCTTCACGCACACGGCATTCACCCTCGACAGTTCGAACGTGGTATCGTAGACGGTCAGCATGCCGTGGACCAGGCGTATCTTCTTGCCTATGCGGTATACTCTGAAGTTACCGTGCCTGACGATGCTGCCGATGATCGGGAACAGTCCCGACGACACGAACATGAGTATTGAGAAGATGCTGAACTCCGCACTGTATATGAACGATACTACAGTGATCGCGGCCCAGAAGACCGCAGCGAACAGCTTCACCGTATCCGTTCCGAACACACCGAACAGGATCGCGTCGAGGAATCCGAACGAGAACGCAGGTTGGATATCTGGCACATATTCTTCCTCTATGACCGTATCGGGAGTATCGTCAACGGCAGCCCTTCCGGATTTGATGATGGCGGCGATCTCTGACGCCTTATCGTCCGGCAGCACGAATGTCACTTCGGGCCTCGCGTAGTTCTGTGACGAGTTGATGTTTATCCGCAGCGAGGTCCATCCGAAGATCCTTCCGAAGACGCCCTTGACCTCGTTGACCGATGCAACCTTGTCATACTGTATCGTACGGGTCTTGACGGAGATTATCCTGCTCTCGACCACCAGATGGTCCTCGTAGACAATCATCGTCGTCCTCGCCCATGCTATGAATGACACCGCGGCCAATGCGACGAATAACACTGCCCATAGATACGATCCCGTGGACATGACGACTATCACGCCGACGATGAGCATGATCCCGACGTTCTTCACGAGGACGGACGGATGGTTCCTGTAGGGCTCACTCATTCCTCTGCCCCTTGACGATGGCGTCGACGATCGCATTGAGCTCGTCGGCGATCCTCTCGGCCTCCTCGGTCTCGAGGTATTCGATCTTTGCCACGCCTCCGGCGGTGGTGATGCTCACATCGGCGAGACCGTACATGCGGTTGATGGGTCCTGAGACGACCTCCACCTGGTGTATCCTCTCGAGGGGGACGACGGTATGCGTAAGGAATATGATTCCACGCCTGACGTCCACACGGTCCTCGGAGATGTAGTATCTGTAGTGGTCGTAGTAGATCTTGGGGAAGACGACCGCCAGTACCACCATCACGACCGCAAGTGCGGCGATTCCGATGCATACGTAGATCAGCGCATCATGCAGGTCCCTGAGGAAGAACAGCACGACGGCTGCGACCGCGAATATGACGGTCGAGAGCAGATATCCTATCCTCATGGACCTCATGCTCTTGGGGTCCAGCGTCCTGTATTCAGTCATCCTTGGGCACCTCCTCGTCGTCTATGTAGAACGTTTCCAGTATCCTCTTGCCCTCATCCGAGATGATGTACCTCTTCGAACTGTCGTCCTTGTAGATCCACTTGTGCTTGACCCACCTCTCGATGAATTCGCGGTGGAAGTATACTGCATTGGAGGAGGTCTCATCCTTCTTAGAGCTCTTGGGCTCGTGGTTCCAGAGTTTGGCCGCCACCAGCCTCTCTATGACCTGCGGGGCGGTGACCCTCCTGGGTTTCCTGTCGTCGCCCGACAGCTCCCTGTATATCCTCAGTCCGCGGACAAGGGTCTCGTCGGGCTTCTTGATGTAGAAATGCTGAAGCTTGACCGGTTCCTTGATGGACTTCGCGAGTCCGACGGGGATCGATATCTCTTTTCCATCCTCTCCCTTACGGGACTCGAAATAGCTGTTCCGGATCTCCGTGTCGGACTCCACCATGTATTTCTCGGTGGAGGCTGCGAATGTTATCGTGTTCTCGTACATCATCGATGCGATCGTCGCGGCGGCGGAATACTCCGGGCTTCCTGCGGAGATATTGACATATATCTCGCACTCGCCGTCGCACCTGGAGTTCTCGCGGTCGATGATGCCTATCACGGTGCGCAGCATGTCAGAGAATTTCCATACCTTCTCCATGATGGAGACGATCTCAATCTTGTTCCCGCGCTTCTCCTGGATGAGCTTAACGGTCTGGTCATAGAACTCATTGTAGATGGAGTGATTCTCCGATGTGTAGTGGATCAGATATACCTTGTTAGCTTCGTAATAATCGACAGGATCGGCGACCTTCACGGTCTCGAAGGTCACGCATGCTATCATGATCCTGGGCTTCAGTCCGCTGCGCATGCGGACGATATCGCATTCTGCTTATTTACGTTATTACAAAGATTTGTAAAGTCAGCTGCGGGAAATGCCGTTGAGCAGCTTCCAGCGGTCCATGGAAAGATAGGAGATGCGCATTGATCTGGTACCGAAGGACGTGTTGTAGACGTCTTCCATCTTCCTGAACAGGAAACCGAGCTTCTCCTGCACACGGGCGCAGGCTATGTTCGCCTCCAGCGATGCGCACCAGACCTTCGCGCAGCCCTGGTCCCTGAATGCGTATTCGAGCACGGCCTCACAGGCCTCGGTCGCATACCCGTTGTTCCAATGATCCGCACCGATCCAGAATCCGATCTCGCAGTCGCTGTCATCGATCGGTACCGTCGTGTCCGTGAATGCGATGGAGACACTGCCTATCAGCTTGCCCGTATCCCTGAGGACTATGGCGAAGGAACCGGGTCTACTGAGAGTCTCATCTATGACTCTGGCACTGTGGTCGGAATCGGTATGCGGGACCCATCCCGCCTGAGGTCCTACCTTCGGATCGGATGCGAGATCGTAGAGGTCATGGGCATCCGCCGGACCCCATGGCCTGAGGATGAGGCGTTCGGTCTCCAGACGATCCCTGGCCAGGCATGAGCGGACGAATTCTACGGGGACATCCATCCTCTCAGCGATCTGATGGGAGTTCATCCCCCTTCCCAGGAACCTGCGGCAGACGGAACGAAGGTCCTCCCCGATCTCGATGATGTGCTTGTCTGGGTCATATATACGTACGACCCGCTGTCCCCACCTGTGCTCGATGGTGCGGTGGACGTAACGGACGTCCATCCCGTCGAGGCGTTCGATGAAAGCGTCGAAATCGGTCTCCTCGAAATAGAGCTCGGAATCGTTGCCTCCGTAGCTGAGGTGCTCCTGCCCGATCATGAACATCCAGGAATCCTCGGTCTGCAGGGAGATCCCGCCGGTGAGGGTCACATTCGCACCGAAATCGTGCACGACACGGAGTCCGAGGACGTTGCAATAGAATCTGACCGAACGGTCCATATCCTTCACAGTCAGGAGCGTGCTGCCGTACCTCATATGACTCACCCCGTTATGTGCTGGAGAGGATAAAAGCATTCATCGGTGCTTTTCAATTATAACAATTATAACATTTATAACATTAGTAGATTGAAATAGATGTCATACGATGTAAGTAACAAGGCCATGGCCTGAAACCCATTTGGAAACCACTTGAAACCACTTAGGGCCTTTTGCATCCCTACCCAGGCCCGAAAACCCCTTCCCCTTTTTTCAGATGGGCTGCTGGGTGAACTGGAGCTTGTATCCCTTGCTATCGCCGATGCTGTGCTCCTTGCAGACGATGTTGTAGTTGGTGCCGGTGACGTTGGCGATAATCGTGCGGTAGAACTCCGAATCGAACACGAGCATGATCCTGGCGATGACGCAGTTGGTGTCCTGTCCGATCCTCCTGACGAAGGAGAATGGCATGAACGATGTGATGCTGGTATCCGAGAGGCTGAGCATGCTGCCCTTGGTCGATATCGTGCTCATGACGGCCTCGATGGTCTTCGAGTTGGCTATCCTGCAGAATGCGTTGGCCACGGAAGCGGCGATGTACCTGATAACGGGCTCCAGGGACATGCTGAGGGTCACCATCCTGGTGATACCGGCCGTCATGATGTATTCGAATACTGATTTCTCGATGTCCGGCCTGCCTTCCCATACCTTGTTGGAATCGTAATTGAACCCGTCGACCGAGAACCAGTTGTAGAGGTTGATGGCGCATTTGATGAATCTCCTCTTGCCCTTGACCTCCATCTCGGACACGAGGCCCATATCGATCATCTTCTCCAGATAGAACAGTACGGACGACTGCGGCTTCCTTACGGACTGGTCGAGGGCCTTGGTGATCTCGGCGGACGACATCGGCACCGTCGACGACATGACATCCATTATCGCCAGGCCGAGGGGGTTCTCGATGCTCCTGTATGCGCCGGTCTTCGAGATGTACATCATGAAATCTGTATCGGCGTCGTCATCGTACTTGAAATCGTACGGTATGATCTCGAAATCGTCCTTGGTGAGCCTCTCGACGAACGTACCTGTTACTTTCCCGCCCTCGACGGTGTAGCTGCCGATCCTGAGCGGCGTCTCCTCGGAGAGGATGTATGCGCATGACGACAGGATGAATGCCGCCATGATCCTCGCGAGCTCCCCGGTGATGGATTCGAGATGGAACTCCACCACGATGGTGAGCGGAAGCCTGCTGACGATGGAGAGGGTAGCGATGCCCATCGACTCGTAGGAATCTATCAGCAGCTTCATTGCCGCCTCCCTGTCCGGCTGGCGCTTGACGATGATCCTGCCGAAATCGTTCCCGATGGTCTTCGCTATGGGGGTCAGGTCCATACCGTGCGTCAATGCCGCGGTGGCGACGTAATCGTACATCAACCTGTTGAATCCGTATCCCGCGGGTGCGTTCTCCACGAGGTCATCGGCGAAATCGGCATATTGCAACTGCGGTTCGATGGTCCTGAGGATCCTGAAGCTGTCGATCGCATAGCCCTTCTTCCCTGATACGGTCGCATACTTCAGGACGCCTTTGGAGACCATATCCTCCAGCGCGCTGAACACCGATGACTTGGGCAGTTTGGTATCGGCGGTGATGTTGCACAGCTCGACTACCTTGGAATTGTAATCCGAATTGGATATGACCGAACGTATGATAGCAACGCGGTTGACACCGCTGATCAGCGCAGGACCTTTGCGCGTGATGAAAATCTCGAAAGGGTCAACGGCTCTTTCGGCCATACTCCTGTGTTGGCAATCCCCTTTTAATACTATCGGTGGAAACGTTCAGTATTTATGAACGTTCGTTCGCTCCTTATTTAAATCTGCTGTCCAGCACCTTTCTTCCGTGAACGACCCAATATATAACAAGGCTCACGGCGCCGAATACGGCACAGCAGAGGTACATATCCCTGAACCCAACCGATGCGATGAGGAACCCCAGCATCATGGGTCCGAGCCCGTTGCCGAGGTCGGCTATCATCGCATAGGTCGACGTGGTCACCCCGTATCTGTGTGGCGGACTGGCGGACAGTGCAGAGGCCTGACAGATGGAGTACGTTATGGACATCCCGTAACCCATGAAGAATCCGGTTATCAGGAAGACAGCGGGGACATCCGTCCTGGAGAAGACGGCCATGGCTATGACAAAAGATATTATGCCCAGGGTGATGATACCGTTCGGCCCCTTGGTGTCGAATATACGGCCGGTCGTTAGTCTGGATACGAGCGTCCCCAGGGAGACCAACAAATAGAAGTAGGCTGCCGCCTCCATCATCCCGATCGTCTCCGAATAGGTATCGATGAAGGAGAGAAGGCCGGAGTATCCGAAGAAGAACACCATGGCCACGACGCCCAGCGGTATCGCCGACATCTGCAGCACATTGTCGATCCTGAATCCCTTCGCCTCGGCCTTCTGCTCCTCGGTGAGTTCTTCCTCTGGCACATGTATCAGGATAGCACACACGATGGCGATGGAATACATCACGATCCCCACGGAGAACACGGCATCGTAGTTCGGGGAGAGCATCAGCCCGAGGTACGGACCGATGGCGGTGGAAAGCGTTATGCTCAGCGAATGATACCCCAATCCCTCGCCGAGCCTGTCCCTCGGCAGGATCTTGGCGATGATGTCTGCAGTGCAGGTGACCGCTATCCCGTAGGCCATCCCGTGGAAGAACCTGACGAAGTACAGTTCGAACATCGAATCGATGAAGAAGTACAGCACGGATACGCCGAGGGCGAAGAATTCGGAGATTATCAGCATCCTCTTCCTGCCCACCAGCTCGATGTACTTGCCCAGGAACAGCCTGGAGAACAGGCCGCCTATGACGTACATCCCCGCACTGAGGCCCGCCTCCGCCTCGGAACATCCGAAGGAGGTCATGGCGAATGCGGTGATGTTTATCAGTATGACGAAGAAGTTGAGCGAACAGCATGCGGATATTATGAAATCCAGACAGAAATCCCTGGAGAAGATGCCCCCGCTCATGCCCTTATCATGACTACTGGATATTTACGGGTACCCGTCGCATATCGGATCCCGCGTCCGCAGGACATCTGCATCCATAAAATACGATGAAAACATTCCAGCCCCCATGTCATTCTCCGACGCATCAATCGATCCCTCGCTTTCAGAGTACATGGACCGTATCGAGGAGATGTACAACGCCCCGTTCGTCAGGGAGGTCGGCATCGAGCTCGTAAGCATGTCCGACAAAGAGGTGAGGACCAGGCTCGAGCTGCGTCCCGAACTCATGAACAGCCACGGGATAGGCCACGGCGGAGTCGTCTACACGCTTGCGGACCACACGTTCGCATTCGCATCCAACATCAAACAGGATGCGACGGGACAGTCCGCCACCATCAGCTACTTCCGTCCCGCGACCGGGAAGTTTCTGGAGGCGGTCTCGACGCTCATCAACGATTCCAGATCCCTCGGCGTATACAGGGTGGACGTGCTCTCCGATGCGGGGAAGCTGATCGCCAGCGGGATGTTCACCTCGTTCAAGATCAGGAGGGAATGACCTGTCCGACAGGAGATGCCCCTACTGCGGCGAGAGGGTACCTTCGTTCTCGGTCAACTGTCCGAACTGCTACCGCTCCCTCCCGCAGGAGGAGGAAAAGGAGACGTACCGCATCATCGACGATGACAGGGCACCCTCGGTGCGCAGGGTGAACCGCCGCACGGTCGCGTTCCTCGCGTTCATCCCGGCGGTGTTCGGACTCTTCGGCCTGGGACAGCTGTATCAGAGGGACTGGCACAAGGGGTTCATGTTCCTCCTGATGGGCGTCCTGATGATGACCACGATCGTCCTCATCAACCTCGAATGGAGCGGTGCCGGAGCTATAATCCTCACCATCGGTCTGTTCATCCTCTTCATCGGAGGATACCTGATACAGGCGTTCGATGCGGTGGTGCGTTCGCTGTTCAGGTTCTGATCAGCGGATCTCCCTCATCCCCAGCATTATGAAGGCGGTGCGTATGGCCATGTCCAGCGCGGTATCGCCGTCCCTGGCCGCCGGGGTGTCGTTGGGATACAGTGCGTCATAGGCGTAGCGTATCGCGGACTTCTCGTCGTCCGGGTCGGGACCCTTGATCTCCTCGGGTACGGAGGCTCCGACGGAGCTCATGACGGTCATCTCGTGGGTGAGCCCCCAGGGCTCGAAGGCCAGGAAGCGGTTGACGGTCATGCCTATATCGAAAGATGTGACGGTCTGTCCCGTCAGGATGGAGGCGACCTCGTCGATCACCTCGAACTGGTCCGGCGCGTCCTTCAATTCGGAGACCTTGATACCGGAATGCCTCTCGAGATACTCCCGCTGCTTGGCAGTGAAGGAACCCTCCTCCAGCATGATGCGGGAGCCGTACATGCTCTCGACGGTCTTGGTGTCCATGTCCACCCTGCAGATCCCGATCTCGGCGATCCTGTCCAGCGGGAAGCCGTAATCCCCGTCCGTGAGGGCCTCGACGATGTACACCCATTCCGTCATGTTTGCACTAACGATATTGAATTATTTACTGTGTGCTATACCCTTTCGGATTCGTTGAAGCTTATATAGGAACAGCGGGAAGGAAGAGTATGGACCGTGTGAAATCGATTGATGAACTATACGAGGAGGTGAAGGACTACGATTACGTCCTTTGCAACGATGCTCCTCTGACCACCGCTTTGAACAACAGGCTCGACAAGGCGCAGCTGGGGCCTTTTGCGATGACCCCCATCCAGTTCGCTTCATGGAAAGCTGTGGAATTCACCGGCGAACCGATCATCAGCGAGATTAATCTGGTCAATAAGATTGCTGAAGCTACACATTTCAGCCTCAAATATGTCCATGGAGAAGTCGAGAGATTCAAATCCGCCCTCCGGTACACAAAGACACCGAGGATGGGCAGAAAGTCATCTGTCGTATGGGAGGAGTTCATTCAGTACAACACTGTGGAAAAAGTCCTCCTTAACATCGACGATGCAGCCAAGAGATTCTTTTCCGCTTACAAGGTTGCAGTCATCGGCAGTGAATTTTTCAATGAGCTAGACAAACACGTTCTGCCCGAGATCAACACATACGCCGAAATCGAATTAACCGTGCCAGGGGAAAGGTACACGATACCTTTGGTCCACATCCTTGGGAACGACAGGTCGATAGCGGAATGCGCTGCAGACCTGGTAGACAAATGCAGCCCGATGGATGTCGCCATCGTCATGGATACCAACGGCCCGATAGCGAACAGCATAAAATCTGCACTGTACAAAAGATCGATATCTTTCATCAACTCACTCACGATGAAGGATCTTGCGAGTGTCAGAAACTTCCTCGAATTCATACAGCTGGCACTTTCATTCACCACTATCAAGGTGAAGGACGCCAGGGAGCTCATATCCGCTTACGGGGGCAGGATCGACAGTAAATACGATAACCACTACCTCTCAAAGTTCCGTGATTCCAACATATCGCGCAGCAAGGAAACGACCAAACTCCTCGACCTTATGGCGAACATCGAATCTTACTCTTTCAAAAATGCCTGTTCGATAAGTATCCCTGCCAAGGACCGGTCCAGCGTATCGATGCTCCTTGATCAGATGGGGTTTGTGGGCAAGGTTGGGGAAGAAGACAAGATGGTCACTCAGGAAGCTTTGGATGACCTGACGTATGCGGTCAACAACATCAATGATCTCACCCATAACGAACAGATCCCCGAGACAGAGAAGAAAGGTGTCCTGCTCGTGGACTGTAAGAACAGCGTATACATCGACCGTCCCGTGGTCGTGTATACGGGAATAGGGATCGACTGGGCGGTGGATCTCTGGAGCATCGACTACATAGACCCGAATAAGATCCCCGATCTGGAAGACATTTACGCCAAACGCTTCAATGCCCTCATCCAGCAGGGAAGCGTCAGGTTCTATCTCGTGAACGCTACCAAGGACGGGAAAGAAGCCGCACCTTGCAGGTACTTCGAAGAATACATGACGCTCACCGGTAATTCCATCGGGTCGATCACATCATTCGAACAGGTTTCCGAACAAGAACCAATTAGGGGGATCTGGCCGATGACGGTCAAAGACAGGTCGGCCAGTGATGACGGCGAACACATCGAATCGCATGACGTCCCCGAATATTTCTCCAAATCCTCGTACAACACCTATCTGACGTGTCCGATGAAGTATATGCTGTCCAGGCTGACCCGGAGCCCCGATAACAGCAATACATACCTGGGAACAAAGATCCACGACTATGCCGAATTCCGCATCTCATATCCCGAGAAAGCGAAGGAACTCGGAACCGACCGCTGCGCAGAGATGGTCACTAAGGAATGCGCATCCCTGAATTCTCCGGACGAGTACGAGATGGATCGCAGCATGATCTCCGCATCGGTGCGCGCAATCGACGAATTCATCGAAAAGATCGGTGTTGATCCCGGCGAACTGATCAAAATCCCTGACAACAAAGTCACCGATAACATATTCCTGGCCAGCCAGAACCTTGACCACATCTCGGAGCACTCTGAGAGAAAGATTACTTCAAAGGATATCGGAATGGATGGCAGACTAGATCTCGTATGGGACGGAACGATCTTCGACTTCAAGACCGGAAAGAGTTCCACAGTGACGGACATAAAGAACTCGATGGAACTGCCCGAGGACGATGAATCTGCACCATCTGGCACATACATAGAATGCCAACCGTTGCTGTACCTGTGTCTGCTTAGGATATTGGAATCGGACAGCAAAGACGAATTCGATCTGTTCTACACCCGCCATATGTACGAGAAACTGCTCCTGAACCAGGACGTGGCGATCGGCGACTGCGTCAGGACCGTGATCGTGTGCGATGATGATGAACGCATCGTAGCCGACTATCTGAACGACGTCCTCAGAAGGACAATCGAAGGGAAGGACCTAGAGCCCATCGACGTTTATCACATGTGCATGGAAGAGATAGGCAGCGATCGCGAATCGTGGCCGGATGACGATTCCATTGTGCAGAAGATATCGGATAGATTCAACATCAAGAGCAAGACAGGAAAGATCATAGGCGACATAAAGAAAGGAATAGTCGGAATGATCACCGACCTGAAGGATAATCTTGCACTCGATTACATAGTGTGTGGAAACACGTTGGTGATAAGGAGCAAGGTCATCGAAGGATTCAAGAGCAGACTGCTGAAGGACCTGGAGGACGTTAAGAGGAACTTCTTCCTGCCGAACGATTCCAAAGGCAATGGTTTCATCCCGAGAGAATCGGAGAATTGTAAGTACTGCGAATTCCGCGATATGTGCCTTGTGGACTCTTCCGAAGGAGATGATTCCGATGACTAACCAGGTGAAGATTAAGACCCTGAACGAGGGCCTTAACGACAGACAGTTGGAGATCGCCACGACTTTCGACGGCATGCTGATGGCCGATGCGGGACCCGGTACCGGAAAAACCAGTACGATCACCGAGCGTTATGCGAACATGATAGTCAAAGGAATCGACCCTACCAGAATATTGATGGTCACATTCACAAGGAACTCTGCCAGGGATATGCAGAAAAAGCTCACGGAACGCTTAACCAGTCTGACGGATCAAATCGAGGGCCCCAAGAAGGCCGTGGAGGACATGCAATGTACCCTCAGGACCGCGCTGAAGAGCATCAGGGTCTCAACGTTCGATGCTTACTGCCTCAAAATCGTACAGAACTCCCCCGAAGCGATCAATGAATTCTTCGGATTCAGCGAGCCGCTGTCCCGCGGTGCCACCCTTGTGGAGAATGAGAATCTCAACAAGAGGTACTTTGAGAAATTCTACGCAAGCTTCACCGAAAAAAATGGCCACTATTACAGGAAGAAAGGGCATGACATACCGATGATGGTCGCGGAGAATGTCGGCGACCTCTATGACCTGATCATCCGCCTGATGTCCTTCGGAATAATCCCTCAGGCACATTACACCTGGTTCGGTGACAGCGAGAAGAAGCTCAGAGGGGATACCGACGAGGTCGCCAGCCGCGTTCGCGCCCTTTCAGAGAACGACAAGATAGGCAAGATCGACAAGGACTACGCCTCGGACTTCCCGCAATGGGTCAGAATCGGCAGGAGACCGAAGGGGATGTACCGGCTCACCGAGAAGGAGATCGAATCGATCGCAAAGGACTTCTGCAACGGCGATGAGAAATACCGTGATGATTTGATTTACTTCATCTGGCACGTTTACTATGAATATCTCCGCAGTTCGGTGAGGGACAACAGGCTCACGTTCTCCCTCGTCAAAATCTTCTCCTTCGCCATCCTGCTCACGAGCGAATTCGCGAGGAAACACAATTCTGTGGACTATCTCGTCGTGGACGAGTTCCAGGATACCGATGAGATACAGCTCAAGATCTGCCTGATGCTCCTGGACACCAACAACCTATGCGTCGTGGGCGATTGGAAACAGGGGATCTACGGCTTCAGGAACGCATCTGTCGATAACATATTGAGTTTCAAGGAAAGGGCCGAAGAGTATGCAAGGGAACTTGCGGCAAGCGAATTCGGCAACTGCGTAAGGGGATCTTTCAAACAGAACCTGTGCAAGGAGGTCAGGATGGACCTCAACTATCGCAGTACCGGTGCGATTCTGACCGAAGCGTTCAGGGCAATGGACGCGCCCGGCACCAAGAGCGAGATAGTCCAGAACAAGAAGGATTCAATAACAGCCCTGACATCGATGAACGAGACCTCCAACGAGTACAAGGACCTGTATCTCAAGTATACCGGTACAGAATACTGGACATCGGATGACAGGGAATCGGAATACTCCGATCTTGTAGACAAGGTAACGGAATACGTCCACAGCGGAGAGTACAAGATCATCGGTAAGGACGGGAAACTCGACAATCCGACATTCGGGGACATCGGCGTACTGTTCTTCAGCTACAAGGGCTGCAAGGGATTCTACGATGAGGCGCGCAAACGCGGTATACCCGTGTTCCTTCAGGGCGACTTCGAGATCATGGCATCGCCGATAGCCAAACTTGTATTGGCCTGGCTCCGTTTCGTTAACAATCCCAATGATACCAGAGGCGCGGTCGCGTTGCTGCTGCACGAGAATTACAGCATGGCCGAGATAGAACATATCCTCAGCGAATCGCACGAAGAAGGAAAAAGTCTGACGGATACCATGCCGCCCTACCTGGTCAGGGAGAGGGAATTCCTGGAATCCAAAAGGAAGAGGCCCAACGAGCTCCTTACTTCGATATTCGCCTTCCACCGCATCGGTATTAAAGAAGACTTAGACGCTAACATCGCACAATCGATCATCAACATCATCACATCGTCGTACGATGGTACCCTGATGACCGTACCAGGTATCATACGCTTCATCGAAGATGAGATCAAGAAGCCCAACAAATATCCTCTGGATACCATCCTGAACCGCAACGCGGTCACTGTCCAGACGATGCACAAATCCAAGGGTCTCGAATATCCGATCGTGATCGTCGGCGGCATTACCGAGCACAACATGCCGAGGGTGAAGAGGAACGACAGCATCTTCCTGTTCGATGAGACATACGGCATCAGATGCAGCAAGGAGTGCATAACATCCAACAGCGGCATGAAGGGTGTCGTCAGATCATGGAAATACGACATCCTCAGAAAGACGATGGGGACCGACTACTACGAATCGAGAAGGTTGCTCTTCGTCTCGATGTCCAGAGCTAAACAGTATATGCTCGTGGCATCCCGTCCGAAACCCTCGTCGTTCTTTGACTATCTCGCAAACGGAAAGACCCTCAGAAGGCCGCGCGAGTGCGAAGGAGACAACGACACCGGTGAGGAAGATGTCGCGGACATCCCCTCCATCGACCGTTATAAGAGAAGACGTACGAATCTGGCCGTTCACGACATCATGGACTACCGCGAGGGAGATGGCGGAGGCAAAGGCAAATTGTACGGCACCAAGGTCCATGAGATGGCCGAACAGATGGCCCACGATAAGGACCATAGCATCCAGAATGGCATCAGATTCCAGAGAGAATACAAAGACGTTGCCGAAATCGACCAGGTTGCCAAAGTCCTCGAAGGTGTCAAGGATGCCGTCAGGATCGAGACCGAATATGAGTGCGCTCTGCCCGTTGAACAGGCCACGATACGCGGCACCATCGACCTCATCGCCTTCTTCAACGACAGGATCGAGATACACGACTACAAGACCGATGACGATAAACGTAACATCGATTCCTACATCACGCAGCTGAGCGTTTACGGACTCGCTGCGCAGCAGTTATCCAATGTGCCAGTGAAATGTTTCATCGACTTCGTGTCCATCCCCGAACTGTCCGTGGAGGTGAAGCTCCTGAGCATGGAGGAGATCCAGAAGAAGGTCGATGCGTACCTGGAGGAATCCGCGAAGGTCGAATGACCCGCGCGGCTTCCTCTTAATTATTTAATAGGACGTCAACATAACCCTCCCCCATGACATCGGTGACAGGACTCACCAGCGCAGAGGTCCAGCAGAGGATCGACAAGGGCGAGATAAACTCGAGCACGCAGCAGGAGACGAAGACCTACGGTCAGATCCTCGCCAAGAACGCACTTACCGGATTCAACGTTATCCTGTTCATACTGGGTGTCGTGCTCGTCGTCCTGGGCGAAGCGCTCAACGCACTCGCGGCTACCGGTGTCATCTTCATCAACACATTCATCGCAACGTTCCAGGAGTTCAGGGCCAAGAGGCGTCTGGACAAGATCTCGCTGCTCATGAGGCCGAAAGTCAGCGTCATGAGGGACGGGGAGATCCAGGTCATCGACCAGAACGAGATCGTCAAGGACGACATCGTCGTGCTCACCCCCGGAGAGCAGGCGCTGGTCGACGGAGAGCTCGTGGAGCAGAACTACCTCGAGATGGACGAGTCGCTCCTCACGGGAGAATCGGACACCGTCAGGAAGAAGGTCGGGGACAAGATCTTCTCGGGTTCCTTCTGCATCGCCGGAGAGGGTTACTTCAGGGTCGACGCGTTCGGGGACGAGTCCTTCGCCTCCCAGCTGATGACCACCGCGAAGAAGAACATCAGCAAGAAGACCCCGCTCCAGATAGAGACGCAGTCCATCACATCCATCCTGATGATCCTGGCGCTCATCATGTCCATCATCGCCACCATCGGATGCATCATCCTCGGCCACGACATCAAGGAGATCGTAAACACCATCGCGATCATCCTGGATATCGTCCCGATCGCACTGTTCCTGCTCATAGTCATCACGTATATGATCGCGGCCATCAGGATGGCCGATACGGGTGTCCTGCTGCAGGAATCCAGCGCAGTGGAGTCGTTGAGTCACGTGGATACCGTCTGCATGGACAAGACCGGTACCATCACCACCAACAAGCTCACCTTCAAGGAGGCATTCACCTTCGGAACCGAGGACTACGAGACCGCCATAAGGCAGTACGTCGGATCCATCGGAGGCAAGAACCGTACCATCGACGCTCTGGAGAACAAGTTCGGCGCCGAGAAGTGCGAAGCCATAAGCGAGATAAGGTTCACCTCGGCACGCAAGTTCAGCGCGGCACAGGTCCGCACCGCCAACGGCGACAGGAGGTTCTTCCTGGGCGCACCGTCCGTGCTGGGCGTGCACACCACCTCGTCATCGGAGATATTCTCGCAGAACAAGCTGTACTCCGACAGGGGACTGAGGACGGTCCTCTTCGCCGAGACGAAAGCGGAAGTGGACCTCAGGGAGATCGAAGAGCTCCCCGACCTGATCCCGCTGGCCCTGTTCGCCATCGAGGACGAGGTCCGTTCCGACTGCAGGGAGACCATCGACGTCTTCCTCAGGAACAACATGGACATCAAGGTGATATCGGGTGACGATCCGGTCACCGTCAACGCGCTGTTCACCATCGCCAAGATCCCCGGAGAGAGGAAGATCATCTCCGGTGATGAACTGGCCAAGATGTCGACCGAAGAATTCGACAAGGCGGCGGCCGAGACCAACATCTTCGGAAGGATGAAGCCCGACCAGAAGGAGAAGGTCATAGATTCGCTGCGCAAGCAGGGAAGGTACGTGGCCATGGTCGGAGACGGTGTCAACGACGTCAAATCGCTCAAGAAAGCGAACGTGGGTGTCGCGCTGGAATCCGGTTCCGGTGCCGCAAGAGGTGTGGCGGACATGGTCCTCGTGGACGACAACTTCGCCGCGCTCCCGAAATCGCTGGTCGAGGGTAAGAGGACGGTCTCCGGAATGAGGGACATCCTCAAGATCTACATCTCCAGGAACTTCGCCCTCGCCGTCATCATCGGATTCGCTCTCCTGGTGACGCAGAGCGCGCCCTTCGAGCCCACGCAGAACTTCTACTACAGCCTGTTCGCCACCACAATATCGGCCTTCTTCATGGCCATCTGGGCGCAGGCATCCGACAACAAGGACCTGGTCCTTCCCGGCGTGCTGAGGTACACCATACCCACCGCCATACTCACATCGATCTGCGCGGTCACCATCTACAGCATGGTATACTATCTCGACCCCGAACTCATCGGATTCCACTACGACAGGTGGGAACCCACCAGCAGCGATTGGGGAGAGGTCCAGCAGAGGCTCGCCAGCGCGGCCATGATCATGTTCCTCGGAATCACCGGCGCGCTGCAGCTCCTGGTCGTCCAGCCCTACGCCAAGTGGCTGGGAGTCGACAACCCCCGCAGAGAGTGCAGGGATCCCAAGCCGGTCATCCTGTGCATCCTGCTGGTCGTCACCGCGGTAGCTTTCTACAACATCACCTACCTGACGGACCTGATGCAGATCCCGCACCTCACATACGAGACCCAGGCGGTCATCCTCACCGCGTGCTTCCTGTGGCTGATCGTGCACCACTACTTCGTCACGCTCAAGCCGCTCAACGTAATCAACGACTTCGTCGAGAGGCACTACAAGGCCACGTTCGAGAAGAGGCGCCAGAAGGAGAACGCACGCGCACTCTCCGGAGAGGACGAGAAATGGCTGCGCATGTGACCGTCGGCGGAAAGGTCTACGAAGGCGACGGAAGGATAGACGAGCTGATGCTGTCGTGGGGATTCTACCCCGACTCGTACCTCTACATAATGGAAGGCATCCCGGTGCCCTCCGATACCGTCGTCGGCGACGGCGAAAAGGTGGACGCTATACGCGTGGCCTCAGGTGGATGATCTCTTCTTCTCGTAGATCTCCGACGCCTCGGGGAACAGCTCCTGGATGCGCGGGTCGGCGGGATCCGTGATGCCCTGCTCCTTGATGCGGGCCATTACGTGCTTGCAGACGTCGGTGTCGTGGATCATCAGGCAGTCCTTGCAGTCCCAGACGTAGTCGTCGAACTTCTTCCTGTACAGGTCGAATCCGTACCTCTTGTCGTTGCAGGGATAGAACGGACAGTAGCAGAAGGTGCAGTCCTGGCCGGGATAGTGGCACGGGTGGTACTCGCATTCGAGGTTGGAACCGATCCATCCTCTCTCGATCTCCTCTCTGACCTTCTTCTTGATGCAGTCCATGAGGATGTAATCCCGATACACCGTAATAAAACCCGACGTTACGGGATATCAGGCCAAATCCGCCATGATCTGCGGGAATACCTGCTTCGCCTCCTTTACCGGCTGCACCGGGAATACGTGCGACATGCCCTTCCAGACGTGATAATGGAGTTCATGGCCTTCCTCCTGCGCCCTGTCCCTGAGACGCTCGGAATCTATCAGGAGCAGTTCCCTGGTGCCGACGTACACGGATATCCTGGGAAGACCCTCCAGCGGACCGTATATCGGGCTGACGATTGGGTCGTGGACGTCGAGGTCCCCAGCCCACAGCTTCCCGCATACCTCCACCTCCCTGATGGACAGCATCGGTTCGTTCCTGTCGTACTCCTTCATCTTCGGATGGTCGCCCGCCATATCGAGGCACGGGGACATCAGGACGATGGAACCGCACATCTCCTTCCTGCCGATCAGGGTCTGCGGGAACGACAGTGCCAGATTGCCGCCCATCGAATCCCCCATGATGGTGATCTTCGACGGATCGTGCCTCTCGAGCATCAGGTCGTACACGAAATCCAACATCGGGAAGGTGTCCTTGTATGTGTACACGGGAGCGAGAGGATATATCGGGAGATAGACGGTCACGTCCTCGCTCTCGATCATCTTCTTGACGAACCTGTAATGGTACTTCACCATCTGATGTATGCCCGCTCCGCCGTGGATGTACATCGCCGCCCTCTCCTTCCCTCCGTTGAGGATGTAGCAGTCGTGCTGTCCGAACGCTACCTTCTCCACCGACGTCCCGAAATCCCAGTCCTTGGGCATTACGTACGGTTTGCTATTGGCGATGCGCATCTCCTCAAGATGCTGATCGAACTTGACCGGGTCGAGGGACATCTTCCTCTTGCCGTTGTGGGCGATTATGAAATTGACGAAGAAGGACGAGAGGCTCATACGTACGTTATGGACGACCGGATATACAATCCTGCGCGGACGGCATCTAGAATCGCGGATGCCACTCTGGATTACGTTGGTTTTTTCAATCTGTAAAGGGATTCGGAGGCATGGACACCGGAGACGTCAGATTCCCACCCATCAACCAGGATTGGCTGAAGCGCGCCAAGCGCCGCTATAACGCCACGTTCCTCGGCGGGGAGTTCGACAGGATACCGGTGGACCCGATGATGCTGTCCCACTCCACCGTGTGCTGCGGGTACACCATCGCCGACTTCTACGCCGACCCGATACTGGCGGTCAACTGCCTGGCGTATGCGCAGGAGATCTATGACCTGCTGCCTGTCACGAAATACTACTTCGCACATCCGTGGCTCCCCGAGCTCGGGGTGGAGCTGAAGCCCATGGCCCTTACGGCGCCCGTGCCCAACAACACCGTCGTCACCGATCCGGAGGATGCGGACAAGATAGAGATACCGGACACCGACGAGATCATGAAGGGCTACTCGTACACGAGATTGACGAAGGCGATGGACTACACCAAGGCCCACCTGCCCGACATGTTCGTACCTCTGGCATATTGCCCCGAACCTGTAGGTTCCGGTGCCGAGCTCTGCGGATTGGAGCAGTTCTTCATGTGGACGGAGACCGAACCGGACCTCGCCAAGAAACTCGTGGACATCTACATCGACACCGCCATAACGGGAGCGTCATGCATCGCGAAGCGCTACGGCATGGCGCTGATCAACACCGGTGCCGTGCTGGAGAACAGCGACACCATGTCCAGGGAGAAGATAAACGAGATCTCCCCGCCCGCGCTGAACAAGCTGGTCAAGGGCTGCCTGATGAAGGGGGCGGGACCGCAGATATTCTACCACTTCTGCGGCAACCACAAGGACGACTACGACCTGTTCCCCGGGAAGATAGTGTTCACGCCGTTCACCATCATGCAGATCGGTTACTGGGAGAGGGAATCCTTCCCCGCGAGGATCATGAAGGAGACCTTCGGGAACATCTGCGCGATAATGCCTTCCGTCGACACCAAGCTGTTCGTCCTGCCTGATCAGCAGACCATCTACGACGTCGCAAGACAGCAGATACTGGACGGCATTGACACCAAATACGGCCTCATTTTGGGCACCACATGCGAGGTACCGCCATATTC
>JAEEGL011875086.1_pt1 | contig 25264 bp, 18 predicted proteins | sample 9134231 | NCBI WGS metagenome assembly JAEEGL01 (sample SAMN16246548, study PRJNA631951) | gut metagenome | biome: gut microbiome; feature: rumen; material: fiber-attached | host: Bos | place: Iran: Karaj | collected 2018-10 | reverse complement strand
TCAACCTGACGGCTGACAGCTGTCTGGTGGTCAACCACGATTTCTCCTTCAAGGGCCTGACCCTCTACAAAACCAAGCTGGCTCAGTTGCGCGCCGACTCGCTGCGCCTGTCGAACGGAGAACCGCTGCCCACCCTGGACGAATATCTGGAAGCTTCCCTTCAATATCCCGATATGAAGTTGGTTTTCGAACTCAAGAGCAAAGGCGAGCCCGCCTACGAAGCCGTCGCCATTCCCCTGTGCATCGAAGCCATCCACCGCTTTGGCGTGGAAGACCGCGTGGAGTTCATCTCGTTCAGCCTGAGCGCCTGCCAGGAGTTTGCGCGCCGGATGCCCGACACCCGGGTAGAGTTTCTGGGAGGTGTGATGGAGCCCGCTGCCCTGCACGATCTGGGCATCAACGGGATCGACTACCACTTTTCGGTTTTTGACGAGCATCCGGATTGGGTAGAGCAGGCCCATCAGTTGGGCATGGTCGTCAATGTGTGGACTGTCGACAAGGAGCAAGACATCCTTCGGATGCTGGAACTGGGCGTCGACCAGATTACAACCAACGAGCCGGAACTGGCCCAGCGCCTGATCGAGGAATTCAACAACAAGAAGTAATATCAAGCCGGATCCACGTCGATGATGATCGTGGTATGGCCCTTGAAATCCCGTTCGATCTGATCGATACGTTCATACAACTGCTGTTTGAGCGATACGAGGGTGCGGTTGCGCGGCAGCTTGATCCAGCACTGTGCGATATGTTCATCTGCCACGACGTCGACGGCCGGCGTGGTGGGCCCGGCGATGTCGCAGATGCCGATGGCTGCGGCAGCTTCCCTGATCAGACGGCAGACGTTCCAGACCCGGCCCTCATAGTGATCCTTGACCGTGATGGCGATCATGCGCACATAAGGCGGATAGCCGAAGGTTTTCCGTTCCGCCATCAGCTGCTCATCCACCGCCTCGTTCAGCTCGGGATGAAGCAGACGCTGCAGCACCGGATGTTCGGGCTGAAAGGTCTGAATGACAATCTTTCCCGGCTCGCCACGGCGGCCTGAACGGCCCATCAGCTGGGTAATGAGTTGCAAGGCCCGCTCATCGCTGCGGAAATCCTGTACGGCGAACAAGCTGTCGGCGCTGACGAGGGCCACCAGTGCCAGGCGCTCGAAGTCAAAACCTTTGGTTATCATCTGTGTACCCACCAGGATGTCGATGCGGCCGTCTGCGAAGTCGCGGATCAGTTTCTCCCCGGCACTTTTCCGCTGCGTCGTATCGGCATCGAAACGAGCCACCGTCCGGCCCGGAAAAGCTGCCTGGAGTTCTTCCTCCAGTTTCTCTGTACCACTTCCCCGCTCCACCAGCGCCACTTCCCCGCAGGAAGGGCAGCGCAGGGTATACGTTTGGCTATGGCCGCAGTAGTGGCAGGATAGCGAGTTGTTGAAGCGGTGATAGCTCAGCGCCACGTTGCAATGGGGACAGCGGACTACCGCTCCGCAGGCCTCGCACTGCACCACGGGCGCATAGGCGCGCCTCGAGCGGAACACCAGGACCTGCCGGCCGGCGTCCAGCACGGCCGCCATCTCCTTCAGCAGCTTGCGGGAGAAGGAACCTTCCACGTTGCGGAGCCGCAAGGCCTGGGCCATGTCGATGATTTCGATGGCGGGATCGCCGCCGCCATAGTAGCGGCCGGGCAGGGGCACGGCTGCAAACTTATGGGTCTCCACGTTATAGCGCGACTCATACGAAGGCGTGGCGCTGCCCAGCAGCACGGAGGCCTTGTGCAGGGCTGCCAGCATCAGCGCGGTATCACGCCCGTTGTAACGCGGAGCCGTGTCATCCTGCTTGTAGGAACGGTCATGTTCTTCGTCCACGACCACCAGTCCTAGCTTATGGAATGGCAGGAAGACAGCCGAACGCGTGCCCAGCACGATGCGCGGTGCCGGATCCCGCCGGAGGGTATCGATGACCTTGTAACGCTGCGGCACGGTGGTCTGGGAATGATAGACCAGCAATCGGGACCCGAATACGGCAGCCAGGCGCTGTTCGAGCTGCCTAGAGATGGCGATCTCGGGAACCAGATACAACACGTCTTTCCCCTGCTGTAACTGTCCGGCAGCCAGGTGCAGATAGATTTCGGTCTTCCCGCTTCCGGTGACGCCGTGCAGGAGCACCGGCTTGCGGGCGGCAAAGCCTGCCTCGATCTGACCGAGCGCTGTCTGCTGGGCGGAAGAAAGTTCGCACAACGGATCCGTTCCGGAAGCCGGATCTTTTTTCTTCGAAGGCTTCCGCGCCTTGACCGGATGCAGCATCTGACGCTGGATCCCGACATTGCAGGCAGCCTTGAGCACTTCACCGGGCGTGCAGAGATAATAGCCGGCCACGGCCTGCCAGAGGTTTCGTTCCTCCGGCATTGCCGCCGGAATGTCAAGCACGGCAGACACCTCCTCGATCGTGGAGAGGTTCACGCCGACAGGCGCGCTGTCTCGAACCTGCAGCACGACACCCAGGGCCGGATGGCCGCGAAGCGGCACTTCCACCCAGCTTCCCGGCCCCGCGTCACAACTTTCCGGCAACCGGTAGCTCAGCGTGTCCTTCAACTTCAGGGGCAGCAACACATCGACATATCTCTTCTCCACGGCCATTTCCGATGCTTTTTTGAACAATCCTATGCGAAAAGAACAAAAATTTTTTGCAGCATAAAAAAAATCCTTACCTTTGCAGTCCCAACGCGGTGCTGTAGCTCAGATGGTAGAGCAATGGACTGAAAATCCATGTGTCGGCAGTTCGATTCTTCCCAGCACCACGGACAGAGGTCGATCCAAAAGGTCGGCCTCTTTTTTTATCCCAGATCCTTGACCAGCTTGTGGATCATGCGCATCTGGTCGGGGATGCGGATGCGCTGCGGGCATTTGGGCAGACAGGCGTTGCACATCACGCAGGCCGAAGCGTCGGTGTCTTTGGCCAGTGTCGCATAGCGTTTGAGGAATTCCTTCCGTTTCTCCTTGTACGTCTTGTCTTTCTTGCCGTTGGGATCGGGCAGCATCAGTGCGTCGCTCATGCCGTTATAGACCGCGAAGACGCCGGGAATATCCACGCCGCGAGGACAGGGCATGCAATAGCGGCAGGCCGTGCAGGGAATGTGAGGATTGCCGTTATAGAGCCGCGCCATCTCCATCATATATGCGTTGTCAGCCTCAGTGAAGGGCTTGAAATGGCTGAAAGTATAGACGTTCTCCATGAGCTGCTGCATGTTGCTCATGCCGCTGAGCGTACACATCACGCCCTTCGGCGTGGAAGCGAAGGTCAGCGCCACGCCGGCCGGCGAAAGCTGCGGGAAACGCTCGGCTAGTTTGCCTTTCAGGCCGTCCGATACATTGGCCAGGGCTCCGCCCCGGATCGGCTCCATGATGACGACCGGAATACCCTTGGCTTCCAGCATCTTGTAAAGCGTCTCCGCATCGCAGGGCTCGTCGCTGTCTTCCAGCGGCATGTTCTTCCAGTCCACGTAGTTCATCTGGATCTGCACGAATTCCCAGTTGTAGGGCATCTCGAGCAGGGCCTTGAGGGCGGCATTGGATCCGTGGAACGAAAAACCCAGGTGACGGATCGTCCCTTTCTTGCGGAGCTCCTGCAGCCAGGGAAGCAGGCCATTGTCCTTGAAGCGCCTGTTGAAATCCGCCACGCTGCCGATGGAATGGAGCAGGAAGTAGTCCACATAGTCGGTACGCAGGTTCTTCAGCGAATTGGCGAACATGGTCTTGCAGGCGTCCAGCTCCGCATTGGAGAAGTTCGACATCTTGGTCGCGATGAGGTAGTCCTTCCGGCTGTGGCGGCTGAGCGCCTCGCCCGTGGCGCGCTCCGAATCGCCATAAGCCGGCGCCGTGTCGAAATAGTTGATGCCGTGTTCCAGGGCATAGTCGATCATCTGGTTGATGGCCTCCTGGTCGAGCGGGGCGCGGCGGCCTGTGCCCTTGCGCGGGAAGCGCATGCAGCCCATGCCGAGCAGGCTGATGCTCTCGCCGCCCAGCGAGGGCCATGTGCGGTGGATGACCTGGTCGCCTTTGGCGGGCTCGGTGAATTTCCAGTTCTGGGGAAGGACGCCGGCGGCGCGGAGCGGAGCGGCGGCCAGTGAGGAACCTGCGGCCAGGCCTGCTCCAGCGAGCATCATGGCGCGAATGGCCTCACGGCGAGACATTTTATTCTTATCCATGGCGTATATGATTTTCGTGTAAAGTTATAAAATTTCGAAATGATAGATCGTGGTCTGCGTATAGGTTTCGCCCGGGCGCAGCACCGTGGACGGGAAAGTCCCATGATGGGGCGAATCCGGGAAATGCTGGGTCTCCAGTACCAGGCCGCAGTCGGGCTTGCCGCTGTACATCTGCAGGCCGGGCTGGTCGGTAAAGACCTTCAGCAGGATGCCCGTGGATGGCTCGAACAATTCGAGCGCAGGTTCGCCCGAAGCGCCGCGCAGGACGAAGTTGTGGTCGAATTCCGGAGTCACCGGCTTGCCTGCGCGGAAATCGAACGGAGTGCCGTCCACCGGAGCGATTTTGCCCGTCGGGATGAGCTGGTCGTTGACCGGCGTATAATGGTCGGCATTGATTTTCAGGATGTGCGTTGTAGTGGGACCCTCACCGTCCCCGTGCAGGTTGAACCAGGCATGGAGCGTGGGATTGAGGATGGTGGGACTGTCGGTGGTGGCGGCATATTGCAGCACCAGCTCATTCCTGTCGGTCAGCGTGCAGAGCACGGAGATCTCGAGTGTACCGGGATAGCCCTCTTCGCCGTCCGGCGAGACGCGCGTCATCAGCAGGACATTGTCGGCCAGGGGCTGGAGCGTCCATTCCTGCTTGTCAAAGCCCTTCTTCCCGCCGTGCAGATGGTTTTCCCCCTCGTTCACGGACAGCTGGTAGGTATAACCATCGAGCTCGAAGCTTCCTTTGGCGATGCGGTTGCCGTAACGGCCCACAATGGGCTGGCGGTAGTCGCTGTCGGTCAGGGCCTCCTCCGCATCCCGGCAGCCCCACACCACGTTTTTCAGGGAGCCGTCGCGGGCCGGCACCTCGAGCCGAAGCAGTCGGGCGCCATAGGAGGTGAACGTGGCCGTCATCCCGTTTTCATTGCGGATGGTAAAAGTCTCCGCCCCTCCCTCCTTCCGGCATCCTGCCAGCAAGGCCACGAGCAGAAAAGCAGTGCAGAATATTTTGATTATCCTCATAGATTCGTTAATTTTGATAGACAATTCCAAAGGTATGAAAAAAACAGCACTTCTCCTTCTTTCGGTACTGCTATTTTGCGCAGCGACAACCATAGCCCAGACCTGGGCTCCTGCCGGCGGCCACATCCGCACCCCCTGGGCAGACCAGGTCGATCCCAAGGCTCCCCTGCCCGAATATCCCCGCCCGCTGCTGCAGCGCGACGACTGGATGAACCTCAACGGCCTCTGGGACTATGCCGTGCTACCGCTAGATGCCACTTTCGAGAAGGCAGAGGGGCAGATTCTCGTCCCATTCTGTATCGAATCGAGCCTGTCGGGCGTCGGACGCACGGTCGGCCCGGACAACAACCTTTGGTACCAGCGCCGCTTCAGCGTGCCCAAATCCTGGAAGGGGCGGCGCGTGCTGCTGCACTTCGGTGCAGTGGACTGGCGGGCCGACATCTGGGTCAACGGAGTGAAAGCAGGCTCACATACGGGCGGCTACACATCTTTCAGCATGGATATTACCGAGGCCCTGCAGGCAGGTGAAAACACGCTCACCGTGCGGGTCTGGGACGGCACCGACAGCGGATTCCAGCCCCGCGGCAAGCAGGTGAGCAAGCCCGGCGGCATCTGGTACACCTCCGTCACGGGCATCTGGCAGACCGTCTGGCTGGAACCTGTGGCACAGCAGCATATCGCCGGATTGCGCACCACCCCCGACCTGACCGCCAGCTGTTTCCGCATCCAGGCAGAAGGCGTGGAGCACGGCACTTTGGAATACCGTCTGAAGGCTGATGGGCGTACGGTCGCCACGGCCCGGGCGCTGGCCGGAACCGAGGCGGAAATCCACGTTCCGGATGCCCGCTGCTGGTCGCCTGACGACCCTTATCTCTATGATCTGGAAGCCACGCTGCTCGTCGACGGCAAACCGGTCGACCGGGTACGCAGCTACTGCGCCCTGCGCGAAGTGGGCACCGCCACCGGTCCGGACGGCATCGTGCGGATGACTCTCAACGGAAAACCGATCTTCATGTACGGCCCGCTCGACCAGGGCTGGTGGCCCGATGGCCTCTACACCGCCCCGACCGACGAGGCGCTGGCATTCGACGTGCAGAAAACCAAGGACTGGGGATTCAACCTGATCCGCAAGCACGTGAAAGTGGAGCCGGCGCGCTGGTACTACCATTGCGACCGTCTCGGTATCCTCGTGTGGCAGGACATGCCCAGCGGCGACTGGACCTCGCCCTGGCAGATGACCCAGCTCTACGACGGCGTGGAACGCAGCCGCAGTGCCGCTTCTGAAGCCAACTGGCGCAAGGAATGGCAGGAAGTCATGGATGCGTTCTACAGCCAGCCGTGCATCGTGGTCTGGGTTCCCTTCAACGAGGGCTGGGGCCAGTTCAAGACCGTCGAGATCGCCGGCTGGACGAAGCAGCACGACCCCACCCGCCTGGTCAATGCGGCCAGCGGCGGCAACCACTTCCTGGCGGCCGGCGACATCCTCGACCTGCACCACTATCCGCAGCCCGAGATGTATCTCTTCGATGCGAAACGCGTAACCGTGCTGGGTGAATACGGCGGCATCGGCATGCCGGTGGAAGGACATCTCTGGACACCCGACCGCAACTGGGGCTACATCAAATTTACCAGCCCGACGGAAGTAACCGACGAATACGTGAAATACGCCCGCCAGCTCAAGGATATGGTCGCCCGCGGCTTCTCAGCGGCCATCTACACCCAGACCACCGACGTGGAGATTGAAGTCAACGGCCTGATGACCTACGACCGCCGCGTCGACAAAGTAGACATCCCCTGCATCCGCGAAATCAACCAGGCGGTGATCCGTAGTCTCGAGAAAATAAATAATAAATAATAGCTATAGGATCCCCAATAGCGCTATTTTTGTCTTGAAAAAGGGAAATAATCTAACTATCATACCTATGAAACGCACTTTTGCCATTCTTATGGCAGCCCTTCTGTTGCTGCCTGCCTGCACCCAGAAAATCAAAACCGAAACCCTCAAACTCGACGAAGACATTCCGTTCCGCGAGGGCAGCGACAACAGCCTGAGTCTCGACCTTGACATTGACTTCCCCGTCTCCGGTTTTTCGAAAGACGCTCTGGAGGAAGTCCGCAGAACCATCCGGACCCACACGCTCGGAGAAAACTATACCGATTTCACCGGATCACTCGACGAGATGGGACAGTACTGGCGCGACGCAATGGTCGAGGACTATCTCATTTCCAACGAAGGGATGCTGGAGGAAATGGAGATGTCGGAAGAAGATGCCCCTTTCCTCAACTGGGGTTACGACTACAAGGGCGCTTTTGGGGAGCCTTACAAACAGTATGTCAATTACATCATCGACCAGTACCAGTATCTGGGCGGCGCCCACGGCATGTACGGCACCTTCCCGATTGTTTTCGATACGAAGACCGGAGAGCGGATGGAATGGCAGGAACTGGTTCCCAACGTTTCGGAAGAACGGATGGCCGAACTGCTTCTCCAGCACCGCTTCGATGACATGGATGAAGTGATCGACGAAGATGATCTGGATCGGGACAATATCTTCTTCTCCGACACCGTCGAACCCAGTCCCTGGTTTTCCGTCGACAAGGATGGCCTCACCTTCTACTACCAGCCCTACGACCTGGCCCCTTACGTCTTCGGTATCATCACGATCCCCGTTCCCTGGGAAGAATTGAAGTAGTTGAAAATGAAGAAAGAGAAACAATACTCATCACCCTACAGCCTGGACGGACGGCTTCCGCTCCGCACGGCTGTGCCGCTGGGTCTGCAGCATGTACTGGCCATGTTCGTCGGCAACTTGTCGCCCCTGCTCATGATCATGGGCATCTGTGGCATCACCGCCGGTGAAGGCTTGGGTGCGTTGCGCCTGACGCTGCTGCAGAACGCGATGATCGTTTCCGGTCTGGTGACCTTCATCCAGCTCTATCCGATCGGACCCATCGGCAGCCGCCTGCCGATCGTGATGGGTACTTCCTCAGGCTTTATCGGCATCTCCAGCACCATGGCCACCAGTATGATGGCGGGTGTAGCGGCAGGTGTCATCACCACTGACGCGATGGCGGGCATTTATGCCTATGGCGCCATTATGGGCGCCTGTCTCATAGGCGGCGTGTTCGAAATGGGACTCGGCTTTTGCATCAAACACCTGCGCAAGTATTTTCCGCCGGTAGTCACGGGCACGGTCGTGATGGTCATCGGCTTCAGCCTAATCCCCGTCGGTGTCGGATTTTTCGGCGGCGGAAGCGATGCGGCTGACTATGGTAGCGGGCCGAACTTGCTGCTGGGCTTCATCACCCTGGCTTCCATCCTGTTCTTCCAGTTTGGTTTCAAGGGTTTCCCTTCCATCGCGTCGGTGCTTCTCGGCATCGTCGTAGGCTATCTTGCCTCGCTGGTGATGGGCTTCGTGCTGCCCACCACCTACTTGGATGCAGCCGGGAACACACAGTATTACGCGTACGTCACGCAATGGTCGCAGGTGGACAAGGCCCCCTGGTTCACCCTCCCCAGCTTGCTTCCTGTCCATTTGCAGTTCAACGCCAAGGCCATCATTCCGATGTGCATAATGTTCATTGTCACAGCCATTGAAACGGTGGGCGACACCTCGGGCGTCGCCGAGGGCGGTCTGGGCCGGGAGGCAACGGACAAGGAAATGGCCGGCGCTGTCATTGCCGACGGCTTCGGCTCGTCCCTGGCCACGTTGTTCGGCGTGATGCCCAACACTTCTTTCAGCGAGAACGTCGGTCTGGTGAGCATGACCAAGGTGGTCAACCGTTTCGCCATCGCGACGGGCGCCGGGATCCTCGTGCTTGCCGGTCTCTTCCCGAAATTGGGCGCCGTCATCTCCATTATGCCCCAGTCGGTCCTGGGCGGTGCGGCCTTGATCATGTTTGCCAGTATCGTGCTTTCGGGTATCCAACTGATCACGAGAGAGCCGCTGGATGCCCGCAACACCACCATCGTGGCTGTTGCCCTTGGCGTCGGCTATGGCTTGAGCATTACCACCTCCGTCCACGAGCAGATGCCGGTCTGGCTCACGTATCTCTTCGGCGGTGCCGGTATCGTCCCGGCCGCCCTGATTGCCATCATTTTGAATATCGTCCTTCCCAAGAAGAAACAGCAAGAATCAACAGAGTAATGAAGTGACGAAGGACATCGGAATTCACACTATCTTTGCCGTTGAATATGGAACACGAGCATCATCACCATCATCATCATGCGGAAGCGGCGGACGTGGCTTCCCTCCGGGGCATCTATTGGATCTCCATTGCATTGAACCTGACCTTCGTCCTTGTGGAGGCGGGCGTTGGCTTATGGAAGGGTTCCCTGGGCCTGCTGTCCGATGCGGGGCATAACCTCAGCGACGTCTTTTCGCTGGTGCTTGCCTTGATTGCCTTCCGGCTGGCTACCTCGCACAGTACCGAAAAGTTCACTTATGGTTACAAGAAGGGTTCCATCCTGATTTCACTCCTCAATGCCGTCATCCTGCTGGTGGCCGTAGGTGCCATTATTGTGGAGAGTATCCATAAGTTGCGCAATCCTGTCGCCATCGACGGCGGGGCTGTGGCCTGGACGGCTGGTGTGGGTATTATCATCAACGGCCTGACGGCCTGGCTGCTGATGCGGCATCAGAAAAACGACATCAACACCCGTGGCGCCTTCCTGCACATGGCCGCCGACACGCTGGTGTCTGTCGGCGTGGTTGTGTCAGGTATCGTCATCTCGATCACCGGCTGGACGTTCATCGATCCTGTCATCGGCATTGTCATCGCTGTCGTCATCCTGGTCAGCACCTGGCAACTGCTTGCGGAAAGCGTCCGCATGAGCATGGACGCCGTCCCGGAGGGCATCCATCCCGATGAGATCCAGCATCAGATGCAAGACACGGAGGGCGTTTGCAGCGTGCATCACCTCCATATATGGCCCATCAGCACTACGGAAACAGCGCTGACTGCCCATCTGGTCGTCGCTCCGGAAAGCGATGCCGAGGCCATCGTCCACGACGTCAAGCACACCCTGCGCAAGGCCGGCATCCAGCACGCCACCCTCGAAACCGAAAAGGAAGGCCATCCCTGCGCCGACGAATCCTCCTGCAACTAAGGATTCATTCAGCCTAAAACGTACTTCGCGGCGTTGGCGCCGGCCATGGCACCAGTGGAGAAGGCGATCTGGAGGTTGTAGCCACCGGTGTCGCCGTCGAGGTCGAGGACTTCACCGCAGAAGAAGAGGCCCGGCCGCAGGCGCGAGGCCATGGTCTTGGGGACGATTTCCTTGAGGCTGACACCGCCTGCCGTCACGACGGCGCGGTCGAAGCCTTTGTAGTCGACGATGTGGAAGGGCCAGGATTTCAGGGCGCCGGGGAGCTTTTCGATCGTCAGGCCCGGATGAGCGCGAAGAAAGGGTGCGATCAACGCTTCCGGAAGAAAACTGCGAAGGAATGCAACGGGCTCCGCAACTCTGGCTTTTGTCCCGCTCGCAGAAAAATGCTCGCGGCTCCAAAAGCCACCCGCTTGCTCCTCCCGTTGCATACGTTTGACTAATTGCGCTTCCGTCAGTGCCGGCTTGAGATCCATCACGAGGTCGACCTGCTGGCCGTTGTAGAGGGCCCAGACAGCGCGGCGGCTCAAATGGTAGGCGATGCCGCTTTCCAGACCGTCGGCCGTAAAGTTGAAATCGCCCTGCTCGCTCTCGACCATTGTCCGGTCGACATACAGCTGCAGCCCCACGTTCTTCATCTCCATGCCCGGCAGCCCCGGATCAAAGTCCTGGGGCAGCAAGGCCGTCTCACTCGGAAAAACGGGCGTCACCGTGTGGCCGGCCTCCGCGGCGAAACGATAGCCGTCGCCGGTCGAACCCGTCACCGGATAGGATTTTCCGCCGGTTGCAATGACCACCGCTCCGAAATCCGCCAGATCGGCCAACGAAGCGACCGACGTGCCGTAACGGATATCCACGCCCAGTTCATGCACTCGCCGCTCCAGGGCCCGCGCCACATCACCCGCCACCAGCGAGGCCGGATACACCCGCTGCCCCTGCAGGGTAACGGTCGGCACACCGAGTTCCTCTTCGAAGAAGCGGATAAGATCTTCGTTGGAGAAAGCACGGAACGCGCTTTTGAGGAAACCCTGGTTGGGATGGATGTGCGGAGAAAATTCCTCCCAACCGCGCCGGTTGGTAAGGTTGCAGCGGCCCTTGCCCGTGAGGTAGATCTTGCGGCCCAGCCGCTCGTTCTTGTCGAACAGCACCACGCGCGCACCGTCGCCCAGGACTTCTGCGGCCCGTATCGCCGCCATCATCCCGGCGGGGCCGCCGCCGACGATAGCGACCTGCCGTTTCATTGGGCCTTGTTGTAGAAGTAGCGGAGCAACTCGTCGAGGATGAGATACATGTTGTCGTCGATATCACCGCTGGAATTGCTGTTGTAGGCGCGCGAGTTGCACACGATGGCACCACTCATCCCATTTTCCGTGTGCCCCACCCACAGGGTGGCCGTGCCGGCGATGTTTCCGCCGTGGTAGTGCGAACCGATGAAGAGCCGGGAATGGTTCATCCGCCAGCCCAGACCGTAGCGCCTGTAATTCTCGCCATAGGTGCCGGAACCCGCATAGTGGTAGGGTGTGTACATTTCTTCGATCGTCTCATGACTGAAGATGTCAGGAACCGTGTCGTCACCATCCAGATAGGTAAGTACCTTCATCATCTGGTTGGTAGAGGTGATGATGCCAGCCGCGCCAGCCATTTGCCGCAGCGGATTGCGGTAGCTGTCGCTGTCGCCCTGCGAGTAGTAGACGCATTCATTGGAACGGCGCTCGTTCTGGTAGCCGCCGATGTGGGTGTCGGTCACGCCGATGGGAGCCAGCACGTCTTCTTTGAGGAAGCTCTCGTAATCCTTGCCGCTGATTACCTCCACGATGCGGTGGAGGATGCAGAAACCGACGTTGCTGTAGTTGTAGGCCATGCCCGGGCTCCAGACCATCGTCCCGTCGTCGTAGGGCTGCTGTCGGGCATCGAGGGTGCGCTGGATCAGCGTGTCGGTGGGAACGGGAGTGGAAGTGCCGCTGTAGAAGCGGTAGGAATTGGTGAAGCACGGATCACTCAGGCCTTTGCAGATGCCGCTGCTGTGGCTGAGCAGATTGCGAACTGTAATCGCTTCGTGGTAAGGCGTGATATCGTGGTACAGGCCCTTGAGGATGCCTTTCTCGCCGAAGACCGGCTGGTCGAGCTCGAGCCGGCCCTGCTCCTTGAGCGTCATGATGCACATCGTGCAGAACTGCTTCGAGATGCTGGCCATCCGGAAAAGATGGTCGGGCGTGCAGCGCGTATCATTCTCCACCACGGCGAAGCCGAAGCCGCTGGAATACACCACCTCCGTGCCTTTCATGATCGATACCGAAACACCCGGTACGTTGAAGTCGTTCATGAACTGGTAGATGGAGCGGTCGACCTGCGGCTCGCCTTCCTTGACGCACACGCGGTAGTTGCCCGTCCGTTCGCCGGACTCCGACACCACCTTCACTCCCACGACATTGCCGGAGAAATCATAGGCCTTCCCCGGCGTGTAGGGTGAACCAGCCACGGTCACCGAAGCGCCTTCCGACACGGTGATTTCGGGAACGAGCCGGGTCAGGTCGGTGCCGGCAGGAACAGTAACCCAGAACACACTGTTGACGGACATGGCGGTCGCCGTCGCGTTCAGCGAGGGGTTGTCGCCCGCCGGGAAGGCAAAGCGCATGAGCGACACGGAATTGCTTTTGCCGGGGTTGTCGGGCTCAACGGGCTCACAGGCCGTGAAAGCCCAAACAAGAAACACGAAAAGGAGAATTCTTCCTGAAATCTGTTTCATGACGGAAATCATTTATTGGTCAATCACGCCGCTGCCCACCATCTCTCCGTCCGGAGCGTACCAGACGGCGAACTGGCCGGGCGTGATGCCGCGCTGCGGCTGGTCGAATTCGATGTAAAGCCCGTCTTCCCGGGCATGGAGTACGCCTCCTTGCAGGGGCTGGCGGTAGCGGATGCGCACCTGGTAGCGGCGGTCTTCGCCGGGAGCGAGGGCCAGGTCGGGGCGGATCCAGTGTACTTCTTCGGGACAGATGTGCAGGGCCTTCCGGTACAGGCCGGGGTGGTCCTGCCCCTCCCCTACGAAAATCAGGTTCCTGTCGATGTCGTTGGCAATCAGGAAGCAGGATTCGGCGTGTCCGCCGATGCCGAGGCCCTTCCGCTGCCCAATGGTGTAGTATTGTGCGCCGATATGCTTGCCGATGACCTTGCCGTCCTCCCGCCGGTAGCGGATGGGCGCGGCCATTTCTTCCAGCGTCTGCGGCGCAGGCCGGCCTTCGTAGAAACTGCGGGGAATCTCCACGATGTCGCCTTCGTGCGACTTCAGTTTCTGTTGCAGGAACACCGGCAGGTCAACCTTGCCCACGAAGCAGATGCCCTGGCTGTCTTTCTTTGCGGCGCTGGGCAGCTCGGCTTCCCGGGCGATGCGCCGCACTTCGGGCTTGGTGAGCTCACCTATGGGGAACAGGGCCGTCGCCAGCTGTGCCTGTGAGAGCTGGCAGAGGAAATAGCTCTGGTCTTTGTTGGGGTCGCTGCCCGCCAGGATGCGGTACACTGTGCGGCCTTCCGGCGCGACGAAACTGTCCTTGCGGCAGTAATGCCCCGTCGCCACGTAGTCCGCCCCCAGTTCCTGTGCCGCCTTCCAGAAGGCGTCGAACTTGATCTCGCGGTTGCACAGCACGTCGGGATTGGGCGTGCGTCCTTTCTCGTATTCACTGAACATATAGTCCACGACCCGCTGCCGATAACTGTCGCTCAGGTCCACGAAATGGAAGGGAATGCCGATCTTCCGGGCCACCATCTCGGCAACCGCCCGATCCTCCTCCCATTCGCATTCTCCGTGCAGGGTGCCAGTGGTATCGTGCCAGTTCTGCATGAAAAGTGCAAATACGTCGCAGCCCTGCTGTTTCAGCAGCAAAGCGGCCACACTGGAATCGACGCCGCCGGAGAGTCCGATGCAGATCTTGGCTTTCTTGTTCATTTATTCAAAAAAATACTTACCTTTGTGCCGGGGTAAGTCGTATACGACCAGCTCCCACTGAACTCCCCCAGGGTCGGAAGGCAGCAAGGGTAGGTGGTTGTAGCGGTGCGATATATCAAGCTTACCCTTTTTTCGTGTCCCGGCGTGAAGGATTCCATTTCTCTATAAATCATTGAACATAAACGGCATCAGCGACTCCACGCCCGTAAAGACGAGGATGGTTCCGACGCTGCCCAGGATAATTCGCAGGGGTTTCAGGGCCAGGCGTTCGTACTGCGCCATTACCTGCCGGCAGGCGCCGCAGGGCGAGCCCGGGTTGATCATCAGCGAACCGTCGCGCGCGCAGACCACGGCCAGGGCTTCCATAGGCACCTTCGGATATTGGGAACTGGCTGCGAACATAGCAGTACGCTCGGCGCAGAGTCCAGAAGGATAGGCTGCGTTCTCCTGATTGGCCCCCTTGACGACCGTTCCGTCTTCCAACCGCACCGCAGCACCCACGTTGAAATGGGAATACGGGGCATAGGATCCGTTGGTGGCGTCAATGGCCGCTTCCAGCAGCGCACGGTCATCCGCATTCAATTCGTTGATGGAGGCATATTCCTCGTAGGGAATGGTCAATGTCTTCTTCTCCATAATCTACGATTTGCGTGTAATCTTACAAAGATACACAAAAGTTATCGTATATTTGTATGTTTTTTTACGTCGTTTATAATAAATAAACATATATTGATGATGAAGCAATCTTTCCTCATGATGTGTGCAGCTCTGGCCGCGGCATGCTGCATAATGGTTTCGTGTAAAAGCGGAAACAAAGTCAACGGCGCGGCGGAACTAAAGGTAAAATACGAGACGAAGGTGCTGCAGCCCGAATCGCGGGTCTACCAGCTGACTTTTCCCGCCACTTTGTCGGGCGATACGGAAATCAGTATCTATCCCCAGGTGGAAGGAATCATTAAGGTGTGCAACTGCAGTTCGGGTATCAAGGTCAAGAAAGGGCAGACCCTTTTCGTCATCGACCCGACGGAGTTCCGTCTGAGCGTCCAGTCGGCCCAGGCCAACCTGAGCGCAGCGCAGGCCCAGATGGAGACCACGAGGTTACAGTACGAATCGAACCGGACGCTCGCCGAGAAGAAAATTATCAGCGACTACGTGCTCCAGACCAGCATGAACGCCTATGAAGTAGCCAAGGCTGCCGTTTCCCAGGCGGAAGCCCAGCTCAATATCGCGAAAACCAACCTCGGCTATTGCACCGTCACTTCCCCGATTACCGGTTTCGTCGCAGACAAGGAAGTGGAAGAAGGCGACCTGGCCCACCGCGGCGTTGCCCTGTGCATAGTCAGTGACAACAGCCTCGTCAAGGCAAAATTCTCCATCACCGAGACCCAGTTACTGGAAATCGTCAAGGAATACGGCCTTCGCGTAACGGAGAAAGGACTGGAAGGTCCCAAGGGCAAACAGATCGGCGATGTGCTCCCGCCCACGAAACTTCTGCTCAAGGATGGCTCCACGTATGAGCATGAAGGCGTGCTGAACAAGATCGACGCCATTGTCAATTCCTCTACGGGAACCGTCACCTGCAAAGCGGCATTCCCCAATCCCGACGGTATCCTCCGTTCCGGACTGTCGGCCAAAGTGGTGATTCCTTTTGAAGAAAACGTGCTCTGCGCGCCTCAGACGGCTGCCGTCCGCTTGCAGGACCAGATGATGTTCTATCGCGTCAAGGAAGACGGAACCGTCGAGGGCGTGATTTGCCAGGTCATCCCCTCCAACGACGGGACGGAATATTTCATCATCGACGGCCTGAACCCCGGTGACGAGATTGTCACCAACGGTGTCCGCAAATTGTCTAACGGTGTCAGCGTAAGATAATATGGAACAGGTCCGGAAACAGAAGTTTTTCGTCAGTCACTGGGTGGCCGCCCTGGCACTGGCCGTGCTGATCTGCCTGATCGGCTTCGTGGGACTCTCCTCCCTGCCAATCGAGCAGTATCCGAATATCGCACCTCCGATGGTGTCGGTGCGCGCTTCCTACAGCGGTGCCGACGCCAACACCGTGATGAAATCCGTCATCATGCCGCTCGAAGAACAGATCAACGGCGTGGAGGATATGATGTATGTCTCCTCGACGGCGCTCTCCAACGGCTCCGCCGAGATCTCTGTCTATTTCAAGCAAGGTACCGACGCCGACCAGGCGACCGTGAACGTGCAGAACCGTGTAAACCAGGCGTTGGGCCTCCTGCCTTCCGATGTCAGGACGCAAGGCGTCACGGTGACGAAGAGCGTCAACTCCATCCTGCAGATTATCAGCCTGGAGAGCACCGATGACAGGTTTGACCAGAAGTTTATCTCCAACTATTTGGACATCAACGTGGTACCGGCCATCAGCCGTATCACGGGCGTGGGCCGGACCCTGCTCATCGGTGACAAATACAGCGTGCGTATCTGGCTCAAGCCGGATGTGCTGGCCATGTACCACCTCACGCCGAATGAAATCATCAGCGCGGTCAACGAACAGAACTTCGTATCGCCGGTCGGCCGGTTTGAAAGTGCCGTCAACGCGATAGACATCGAATTCCAGGGACTGCTCAACGAAATGAGCGAGTTCGAGCAGATTATCGTGCGTGCCATGCCGAACGGGGAAATCCTCTATCTGAAAGACGTGGCCGACGTGGAACTGGGAAACAGGTCCTACGAGTTCCGTTCCAACATCGATGGACATCCGGGCGTGTTGATCATCATCAACCAGGCGCCGGGCGCCAATGCGACGCAGGTCAACGCCGAAATCAACCGGGTGATCGACGACATCTCGAAGTCGCTGCCGGCCGGGCTGGAGTTCAAATTGCTGGAGACCTCGGATGACTTCCTTTACGCCTCCATGTCCAGCGTGGTCGAAACGCTCATCATCGCCATCCTGCTGGTCATCTTCATCGTTTATCTTTTCCTGCAGGACTTCAAGGCGACGCTGATCCCTTCCGTTTCCATCATCGTCTCGCTGATCGGAACCTTCGCCATGGTGAAGGCCGCGGGTTTCTCGCTGAACCTGTTGACGCTGTTTGCATTGGTCCTTGCCATCGGTACCGTTGTGGATGACGCCATCGTGGTCGTGGAGGCCGTGATGGCGAAGTTGGAGACCGGACAATACAAATCGGCGGCATCCGCCACCTCGGCTGCACTCGGCGAGGTGACGGCGGCCTGTATCTCGACCACCCTCGTGTTCATTGCCGTGTTCGTCCCCGTGACCTTCCTGTCGGGGACGTCGGGTACCTTCTTCAAGCAGTTCGGTACCATCATGTCCGCTTCAGTGTGCCTGTCCACCCTGTCGGCGCTGACCATCTGTCCGGCCCTGTGCGCCATCCTGCTCAAGCCCAAAACAGAAAAAGACGCGAACCGGAAAGGCATTAACTATTATGTAAAGAAAGGCTATGACGCGGTTTACAACGCATTGCTGGGCAAATATGTCAAAGGCGTCGGCAAATTCATCAAACGCCCCGTCGTCTCCTGGATTCTGCTGATCATCTTCTGCATCGGCATGGCATGGCTGATGAAAACGGCGCAGAAAGACCTTGTGCCGCAGGAAGACCAGGGATTCCTGATGGTCGACGTCACGCTGGCCTCCGGCACGTATCTGAACGAGACGCAGGCGGCGGTAGAAAAACTGGAGTCTTTCGTCCGTACGCTGGACGACACGGAACTGGTGGGCGGCATCACCGGCTACTCCATGATGAACGGCGGTGGCGGCACCAACTACGCCACCCTGATGGTCCGCCTGAAAAACTGGGACGAACGTGCCTTCTACAGTATCGCGGACGTGCAGCAAAAAATCGCCGTCTGGGCTATGATGAACATGCCGGAAGCGGATGTCACGCCTTACCAGATGCCGCAGATTCCGGGATACGGCTCCGGTTCCATGATGGAGCTGAACATCCAGGACCGTTCCGGAACGGACGACAACGAGACCTTCATCGCACTGTGCAGCGAATTTGCCCAAAAGTTGCAGCAGCGTCCCGAGGTCTCCTTCGCGCTGGCTTCTTACTCCTCCGATTACCCGAAATACAAGCTCGATGTCGATGTGGCCGCCTGCAAACGCAAAGGCATCTCCCCGCAGGCCGTCGTCTCGACGATCGGCGTCAACCTGGCCGGAACCTACATCGGCAACTACATCCAGTTCGGGAAGGTCTATCAGGTGCTCGTCGAGGCGGGCGCCGACTATCGGATGGAACCGAGCGTTCTCAACGACATTTACGTGCCGGTGGGCGACAAGATGACGCCGGTATCGGAGTTCGTCACCCTCACCAAGACCATGGGCCCTGCCCAGGAACGCCGGTTCAACCTGTTCCCCTGCTATAACATGAACGTCATGCCGGCTACCGGTTATACCACGTCGCACGTACGTACGGCCGTCTCCGAACTGATGGAGGAAGTGTTCCCGGACGGATACGGCTATGAATACGGCGGTATGGCCCGCGAAGAGGCCGTCAACGCCCAATCGAATGACACCGCCATCATCTATGGCATTGCCCTGCTGCTGATCTACCTCATCCTCGCCTGCCTCTACAACTCCCTGTTCATCCCGTTTGCCGTGCTGCTTTCGATCCCGTTCGGCATCTTCGGCGCCTATCTGGTGGTCCGTCCGCTGGAATCGCTGATGGGTGTGGGCGTCAACGTCTATGTGCAGACGGGTGTGATCATGCTGATCGGTCTGGTCGCCAAGACGGCCATCCTGATCACCGAGTTTGCCGTGCAAAAGCGCAAAGAGGGGCTTTCAGTCTACGATGCGGCCGTAGGCGCCTGCTACGACCGTCTGCGTCCGATCCTGATGACCGTCCTGACGATGTTCATCGGCATGGTACCGCTCATTGTCGAAGGAGGGGCCGGCGCTGTGGGCAACAAGTCGTTGTCCATCTGTGTGGTGGGCGGTATGGCCGTGGGCATCATAGCCATCCTGTTCATTACACCGGCCCTGTATATTTTCTTCCAGAACGTGCATGAGCGATTAACCCCTGAAAAGGAAAGTGAGTGACCCGATAAAAAGTATTTCCATGAAAAAGATCTACCTTATTATACTTTGGGCCGGAATCCTGCTGCTCCCGAGCTGCTCCATCTATCAGAAATATGAATCCAGCGCCACCGTTCCGGATCAGGTGATGGGCGATATTGTCAATCTGCAGGATACGGTATCTGTCGGGAGCATGGACTGGCATGACCTGTTCCAGGACCCCCTGCTGCAGCAGCTGATCGAGAAGGCACTGGCCAACAATACCGATATGCGTACGGCGCAGCTTTCCATCGAACAACTCCAGAACGATGTCAAAGCTGCCAAATGGGGCTACGCACCCACGCTGGCACTGACACCGCAGGCTACCTATCAAAATCTGGGTGGGGTAAACAGCCTGAATGTCACGCTTCCCGTTTCCGCAAGCTGGCAGCTGGGAATTTTCGGGCAGACCAGAAGCCAGATCCGGAAGGCCAAAGCCCAGCAGGCCTACGCCGAAGACTACAGGCAGGCCGTCCAGGTGAGTCTGGCCGCCCATGTCGCCGACCTCTATTACACCCTGGCGATGCTGGACCGCCAGCTCTCGATTGCAGAGCAGACGGAAATCCTGTGGGAAGAATCCCTCAACACCACCCGATCCCTGTATGAGGCCGGCATTTTCCAGAGTCCTGCCGTGTATCAGATGGAAGCTTCCCTGGCGGGTATCCGCACCGATATCTTAGATTTGCGTTACAGCATTCTTCTTGCGGAATCGTCGCTCTGCCAGTTGCTGGCCGAACCACCCCATTCCATCGAGCGGTCCCCTATTGCTTCTTTCCAGGTTCCCGAACAGATCCACGTCGGACTTCCGATCCGCCTGCTCGCCGCCCGGCCCGACGTGCGGATGGCCGAGCACAACATGGAGATTGCCTATTACGGCACCCAGCAGGCCCGCCAGGCATTTTTCCCCAGCTTGACCCTTGACGGCCTCTTCGGCCTGGGTTCCGTCAATCCGGCCCTGATGCTGGGTCAGGCGGTGGCATCGCTGGCGCAGCCTGTCTTTGCCGGCGGAAAACTCAATGCACAACTGAAGAACGCCAAGGCCGAACAGGAGAAAGCACAGTTGGAATTCGTTCAGACGCTGATCGATGCGGGCAACGAAGCTTATCTCTATCTTCACGCCTGCCGGACGGCCGAGGAGAAATCCGTGCATCTCGACACCCGGGTAAACGCGCTCCAGGAAGCTTTCAACGCGACGACCGAGTTGATGAATCACGGTTCCACCACCTATCTGGAAGTGCTCACAGCGCAGGAATCCCTGCTGGCAGCACAACTCGAGGAGGTCAGCAACCAGTATGACCTCATCGTGTCCCTGATTGACTTGTACTCGGCGCTGGGCGGCTTCGGAACGGAATAACCCCAGTAAGGATGAAACGGACCCTGACTCTTTTGGCACTGCTGCTGACGTGCCTGCCTTCCTTCGGGCAGCAGCAGAAAATGACGCGCCGGCAATACATCGAGAAATACGCCCCGACCGCCGTTCGCGAAATGAAAGCCACCGGTATCCCGGCCAGCATTACGCTGGCGCAGGGCTGCCTGGAATCGGGCAACGGCAACAGCACCCTGGCCACCAAAGCCAACAATCACTTCGGCATCAAATGCCACAACAACTGGAAAGGCAAGACCCTCTACCAGGACGATGATGCACGGCACGAATGCTTCCGCAGCTATAAAAGCGCCGACGAATCGTATCGCGACCACAGCGACTTCCTGCGCTACCGCGACCGCTATGCCAGTCTCTTCAATCTCAAGCCCACCGACTACAAGGGATGGGCCTACGGGCTCCAGAAAGCCGGCTACGCCACGGCCAAGACCTATGCCGCCAGTCTGATCCAGATCATCGAAGAAAACGAACTCTGGCGATATGACCAGCTCGACGCTGCGGAAGAACAGGCGCTTCCTCCCACCCCGATGGAAGCCGAAGCCAGCTACGCCTTCAAGCCGCATCCGGGCCACAAGCTCTACACCGTGTCACTCACCCGCGAGATCCGCACCACCAACGGCGTGCCCTGGATCAGGGCCCGGGAAGGCGATACCTACGCCGGCCTGGCCAAGGAATACAACCTCTTTACCGGTGAAATCCTCCATTTCAACGACCGTACGCGCCGCGTTCCGCTGCACGAGGGCGAAATCGTGTACCTGGAAGCCAAGAAGAACGAAAGCGCCCCGAACCTCGACAAGCACGTGGTGGAAGCGGGCGAAACGATGCGAGACCTGGCCCAGCGCTATGCCGTGAAGATGAAGAAACTCTACAAGTACAACGCGATGATGCCCGGAACCGAACCCGAACCGGGCACCATCCTCCTTCTCCGTAAACCGCGATGAAAAAGAAATCCCGTATCATACTCTGGACAATCGTCGTCCTGCTGCTCGTCGGCTTCCTGGCCGCATTCAATTTCTACGGCACCTTCTACCATAACAACGTGGCTGCGCTGGAGAAACAGCCCCTGATCGAGATCCCGAGGAATTACAACTACGACCGGATGATGCAGGCAGTCCTGCAAAGCGGCGCCATCGACAACGAAAAGACTTTCCGCCGGGCTGCCAGAGTGATGAAACTCAAAGACGGGTTCCGTCCCGGACTGTACAGTTTCCGCCCGGGGATGGGCAACAAGGCATTGGTACGCACCCTGCAGAAGGGCTGGCAGACGCCCGTCCGCCTGGTGATTCCGGGCTACTTCCGCAACCTCGACCGCTTTGCCGAGTTTCTCGGCGAGAAACTGGAAGCCAGTGCGGAACAGTTCCGGGATGCCTTTGCCAACAGGCTCCGTATCGAGGGATTCGGATTCACGCCGGAAACCTTCATCGGGATGTTCATTCCCAATACCTATGAAGTATGGTGGACCGTCACACCCGACGAATTCTTCGAACGGATGTACCAGGAGTATCTGCGGTTCTGGACGCCCGAGCGCGACGCCAAGGCCGAAGCCATGGGCCTGACCCAGCAGGAAGTCAGCACCCTGGCCTCCATCGTCATCGAAGAGAGCAAATACGAGCCCGAACTGCCCCGCATCGCAGGAGTTTACGTCAACCGCCTCAATAAAGGAATGCCCCTGCAGGCCGACCCCACCGTCCTCTTCGCCATCGGCGACCCCTCCATCAAACGCGTCCTCAACCGCCACCTCGAGACCGATTCCCCTTATAACACCTATAAGTATACCGGTCTTCCCCCGGGTCCCATCACCATGCCGCCCGTGTCGGCCATCGATGCCGTGCTGAACTACGAGCACCACGACTATCTCTATTTCTGCGCCAAGGACAGTTTCGACGGACAGCATGTCTTCGCCAAGACCCTGTCGGCCCACAACGAAAATGCCCGCCGTTACCAGCGGGCACTCAGTGCGGAAATGCGGGCTAAGGCAGCGCAGGAAAATCCCCGGACCAATTAGTGACAATCCTCAGGGCTTCCTGGAACTCCGGGTCCCGCTCCTTGTTGAATACCTGCCAGTAAGCCGTCGAACCCAGGACGCTCCGGGCCATCATCGCCTTGAGCCGGGTCTTGAGCAGCGGCGTGCTTTCCTCCAGTTCATCTCCCTCGGGCTCGATTCCCTTCTGGGCGAAAAAGTCAACCATTCCGTCGAAAGCACCTTTTTCCATCCGAGCCCATTTCTTCTCAAAGGCCGGAAGGTCTTTCGCATCCATTTCACCGCGGTGCTTGTCGATATAATCGTAGCAATACTCCGAAAAACGGCCGCTGTTGATGGCACGCAGCACATAGCGGTTGATTCCGGTGGTGTCATAGGGAATGAATACGTCGGGCATGATGCCGCCTCCGCCATAGATGGTGCGCCCCAGCCGCAGGGTCTTGTATTTCAAGGAATCAGGCAATGAGATACTGTCACGGCTGAACCATTCGCCGCGGGCGTAGCGGTCCCTTGCCTGCTGGTAATAAGCATCCCGTTTCCCCATCTCATAGGGAGCCTGGACCATCCGTCCGCTGGGCGTATGGTAGCGGGCCACGGTCAGGCGGATCTCCGAGCCGTCGGCCAGGCTGTATTGCTGCTGGACCAGGCCCTTGCCAAAAGTACGGCGTCCTACGATGACCGCCCGGTCCCAGTCCTGCAGGGCGCCGGCCAGGATCTCACTGGCGCTGGCGCTGTCCTCATCGACCAGCAGCACCAGCGGCCCTTCCGGGAAAAGGCCTCCGTCGACCGAACGGTCCACCCGCTCAACGCTGCTCCCCTCCATCCGCACGATCTCCTTGCCTTCATCCAGGAAAAGATTGGCCAGGAAGGTCGCTATATGCATATAGCCGCCACCGTTGCCGCGCAGGTCGAGGATGATGCCGTCGGGCCGGACTTTCGTGGCCTTCCGGAGCGTTTCGATGAATTCTTCGCCCGTGTTCTGGGCAAAGCGGCTCAGCTTGATATAGAGGATGCCCGAGACCGGCTGGTAGGCCGCGTCGATGCTCTCGATGGGGATGGTGTCACGGCGGATGACAAAGTCGAGGGTACGGCCGTCGCGCAGCGCCTTTACCTCCACCCTGCTGCCCTTGGGTCCACGCAGCCGCTGACGCATATCATTGGCCGTCAGGCCCACGCCTGCCACCGTCTCTCCATCGACAGCCACGATCTTGTCGCCCGGCCGGAGCCCCACAGCCTCGGAAGGGCCGCCGAGGACCACCGCCTGGATGGTCAGCGTATCGGCAAGCATCACGTATTCGATGCCCACCCCTTCAAACGAACCTTCCAGGGGTTCATTGGTCGTCTGCACCTTGTCGAGCGGAATATAGCTGGAATGCGGGTCGAGCCCGCTGACCAGACCTTCCAGCATGGCATCGATCGCCTTTTCCATGTCGACGCTGTCGACATAGCGCGTTTCGATGTAATAGAGCGCACTGGCGATTTTCTCGGCGTTGCGGCGGAACGTCGCATTCTGCGCCGGGAGCGGCCAGACGCACACCAGCAGCACGACAAGGATGAGGAGACGTTTCATACTTCAAACACTTTTCCTTCCTCGGCCAGATAGCTTTCCGGGAAGACCTCGCGCGCCTGCGAGAGCAGGACGCCCAGATCTTGATAGCGCGAGGAGAAATGACCGAGGACCAGTTTCTTCGCGCCGGCAGCAGCGGCTACCGTAGCCGCCTCCCGCGCCGTTGAATGAAACATTTTGTGTGCCAAATCGACATGTTCGTCGGCAAAAGTGGCCTCGTGATAGATCAGGTCGGTTCCCTTCAGCCATTCCGCTTCCTCGGGAAAGACCATCGTATCGGAGCAATAGGCCGCCATCTGCCCCGTCTTGAGCCAGCGGATCTGATAGCCGAAGCAGTCGATCCGGTGCTGGAGCGGGAAGGCCCACACTTCGCAGTTACGAAGGGCAATGATGCGCTCCGGCTCCTTCATCGTGAGCGGAACGTGGTGAATCTCATACTTCACTCCCTCCCCGAAATGGCCGAGGAAGAAGTGAAGGATGGAGGCGAAGTCGCGTGGCGCATAGATGTAGAGCGGCGCCGTTCGGCCGTCGAGCGCCATGGTCGAGAGCATCCCGAAAATCCCGAACAGATGGTCCCCGTGCAAATGGGAGATCAGGATATTGTCGAGACGCGCCTTCGAGATTTTGTAGCGCTTGAGCTGTACCTGCACGTTCTCGCCACAGTCAACCAAAAACAAGCGCCCGTGTAAATTGAATACGTGGGCGCTTTGATGTTGGTCAACCATCGGTCGTGCGGATGCCGTACCAAGGGTTGTGAGGGTGAAATTCACTACTTGCTCGCTTTTTCTTCGGCTTCAAGACGGCTCTTGAGGTCGGCCAGCGAGGAGATGTCACCGAGGGTGGTCTTCTCCAGGTTGTCTTTCAGCTTGCGGACGGCCTTCTGGGTGGTGTTGGCCTCGGCGTCTTTCTCGCGGGCTTCCTTCTTGGCCTCTTCACGCTTGACCTCTTCATACGTACGGGTGTGCGAGAGGGTGATCTTCTTGCTGCCCTTGTTGAATTCGGTCACCTTGAACGGGAGTTTCTCGCCTTCCTTGGCGGT
>JAEEGL017312627.1_pt1 | contig 25265 bp, 15 predicted proteins | sample 9134231 | NCBI WGS metagenome assembly JAEEGL01 (sample SAMN16246548, study PRJNA631951) | gut metagenome | biome: gut microbiome; feature: rumen; material: fiber-attached | host: Bos | place: Iran: Karaj | collected 2018-10 | reverse complement strand
CACCTTCCTCGATCTCGCACGAGCGGAGGTTCACCAGCGTCGCCCGGGCGATGGCCTCAATGTCGAAGCCGGGGTGCCGGTAGAAGCGGCTATCCTCGACGGCCACGATGGCCTCGGTGAGCCGGTTCGGCAGCCGGCTCACGGGGACGAAATGCTCCGCCGGGACGCGCTCGTTCACCGCTTCCGGCAGGAAGACAAGGCGGTGGCATCGCATCGCCGCGTCAGCCAGCGGGGAGACCGCGGCTGGCGCTGTCGTTTTGTCCGTCTCTTTCACCGCGGCCGGGGCGGAGAGCCAGCCGGTCAGCCGCGTCACGGTCTCGGGCCGCAGTACGTCGCGCCCGCCGGCCAGGAAAAAGCCCAGGAAAAAGACGAGGACGAGCCCTCCCAGAAAACGCGTTATTCGCCCCATGTTGCCGCCTCCTCCCTTTAATCTGCATATTGCCCTTCATTATAGCAGAAACCGTCGCCGGAAACAAATCCCGCCGAAAAGATTGGAGCGGGAAGCGGGGGAAAATTGCCGCAGAGAAAAGCCGCTGCTGTCGGAATGAAGGCAGCAGCGGCTTTCCTGTATCGATGGAGCATCTCTCCGCACTCGCGGAAGTCATTCGCCGACGGCTTTGGGCAACGCCTCGTCTTCCCAGTCATTGGGCCCTTCGTTGGAAAGGCCCAGACGCTTCAATATTTCGAAGTCGCCCTTGATGGTGGTGCCGCTGGTGGTCAGCATGTCGCCGCTGATGGTGGCGGAGGCGCCGGCCAGGAAAGCGGTGGCGCCGTTCTCCGGCAGGACCTTGCGGCCGGCGGCCAGGCGCACGTTGGCTTCGGGGTTGATGAAGCGGAAGAAGGCGATGGTGCGCAGGGCGTCGGCGGCGGGAATCTGGGGCTGGTTCTCCAGCGCCGTGCCCTTGATGGGCATGAGGACGTTGACGGGAATGGACTGGATGCCGAGCTCGGCCAGGCTGATCGCCATGTCGAGCCGGTCCTCCCAGGTCTCGCCCATGCCGATGATGCCGCCGGAGCAGACGCAGAAGCCTTCCTTTTGGGCGAGCTTTATGGTACGGATCTTGTCGTCGTAGGTGTGGGTGGTGCAGATTTCCGGGAAGAAGCGGCGGGAAGTCTCGATGTTGTGGTGGTAGCTGGTGACGCCGGCTTCATGGAGCCGGCGGAACTGTTCCGCGTTCAGGAAGCCCATGGAGGCGCAGAGCTCGATGGTGAGGTCCTTCTTCATCATCTCGAAGGCCTCGATGGCCTGGTCGAACTCCTTCCCGGTCAGGGCCCGGCCGGCGGTGACGATGGCGAAACGGTTCAGCCCCGCCTCCTGGTTCTTTTTGGCGGCGGCGTAGATTTCCTCCTTCGGCAGGAAGCCGTATTCGTCCACACCGGTCTTGTGGCAGGCGGACTGGGCGCAGTACTTGCAGTTCTCGGGACAGCGGCCGCTGCGTCCGTTGATGATGGAGCAGAGGTCGATGTGGTCGCGGCGGTAGCGCTTTTGGATGGCGCCGGCGCCCCGCTGCAGTTCCCCGAGGTCGCTGTCGAGGAAGAGCGAGAGGTCATCGCCCCGCTTGACGCGGTAGCCGTTGATGATCTTTTCGGTGAGTTCGGGAATTGTCATCGTCATTTCACAGCCTCGTTTCTTTGCCGTCTGGCAAAATCATAGGGTGTGCCGCCGGTTCGCGGGGAACCTTCGGTACACCCTAGATTATAGGACGAGGCTTCGTCTTTTGTCAACCATATTTTTGTTTTGGTTAACTATAAAAATCCGTTATCGACCTGCCGAGACGATGGAAGCGTTCGCTATCGCAGGCGCACTGAATCCGCCCCGAAAAGCGCCTCGATGGCCGCCGCCGCTTCCGGGGCGCCGTTCAGCCAGTATTGCGGCTCGGTCTTGATGCGCTGCTTCCGGTCGATGAAGTGGAGATAGACGGTATGGTTGCCGTGGTAGGCGGCGAAGATTTCCCGCAGCCGTCGGAGGTTTTCTTCGGCGGCCTGGGCGTCGCGGATGGTGATGAAGTAGTCGGGCCGGTATTCCTCCAGAGGCCAGAGGGTATCCGCCAGGAGCTTTACTCCTGTGTCGGCGGTATCGACGCGCCCCTGCACGACGACTGGGGTATCCGGCGTCAGCAGGTTCATGCGCTCGTAGAACAGCTTGGGAAAGACGATGACCTCCAGGCCGTGGGTAAAATCCTCCAGGGTCAGGAAGCACATGGTATCGCCCTTTTTCGTGGTGATGCGCTTGGCGGCGGCCACCATGCCGGCGACGCGGACGAGCTGACCGTCCTTGAGGCTGCCCTCCAAAAGGCGGGCAATCGGGCAGAGGTTTCGCAGCTTGTCCTGGAACTTGTCCAGGGGGTGGCCGGTGATGTAGAAGCCGGTGATTTCCTTTTCCCAAGCCAGAAGCTGGGACGGCTCCTCCTCCGGGATGTCCGGCAGCGGCAGCCCGCCCAGCGTGTCCGTGATGTCGTCGCCGAAAAGCCCCATCTGGCCGCTCAGGGCCTCCCGCTGCTGTCGGGCGGCAGCGTCTAGCGTCCGTTCCATTACCGCCAGCAGTTGGGAACGGCGGAGGTTCAGGGAATCAAAGGCGCCGCATTTGATGAGGTTCTCGACGACGCGCTTGTTGACGACGCGCATATCGACCCGGGCGCAGAAATCGGCCAGCGATGTGAAGCGTCCTTTTTCCGCCCGGACCCGCCCGACCTCGGCGATGGCGCTTTCTCCGACGTGGCGCACCGCCATCAGACCGAAGCGGATGGCCTCGCCGTCCACGCTGAAAGTGGCGGAGCTGGCGTTGATGTCCGGCGGCAGGATGGGGATGCCCATGCGGCGGGCCAGTTCGATATAGACGCTGACCTTGTCGCCGGAGTCGATGACGCTGGTCAGCATGGCCGCCATGAACTCCGCCGGGTAGTGGGCCTTGAGGTAGGCCGTCTGCCAGGCTACCAGCGCGTAGGCGGCGCTGTGGGATTTATTGAAGCCGTAGTTGGCGAAGTGCGTCAAGAGCTCGAAGATCTTTTCCGCCAAGGCGTCGTCGATGCCGTTGGCCTTCGTGCCGGCCAGGAAGCCTTCCTTCTGTTTCAGCAGAAGCTCCGGCTGCTTGTGTCCCATGGCGCGGCGCAGGAGATCGGCCTGGCCCAGCGAGAAGCCCGCCAGCACCTGCACGATCTGCATGACCTGCTCCTGGTAGAGCACCACGCCGAAAGTCTCTTTCAGGATGGGTTCCAGCATCGGATGGAGATACGTCACCTGCTTCTTGCCCCGGCGGCCGTCGATGAAGTCCTGCACCATGCCGCTGCCCAAAGGGCCCGGCCGGTACAGGGCGACGGTGGGAATGAGGTCCTCGAAGCCCTCCGGCTGGAGGTCCTTTACCAGAGAGGTCATGCCGGCGGATTCCATCTGGAATACGGCGCCGGTCTTGCCGTCGGAGAGCATCTTCGCGGTCTTTTCGTCCCGCAGGGGGATGGCGCGGATGTCCACCGTTTCGCCCCGGGATTCCTTGATGTTCCCGATGGTATCGGCAATCACCGTCAGCGTCCGAAGGCCCAGGAAGTCCATCTTCAGCAGGCCCAGCTCCTCCACCAGATCCTTGTCGTAGGCCGTAACCAGCGTGCCGTCGGAAATCTGTACCGGCATATACTCGGTCAGGGGTTCCCGGGCGATGACGACGCCGGCGGCGTGGGTGGAGGACTGGCGCGGCAGGCCCTCGATGTCCCGCGCGAAGTCGATGAGCTGCCGGACGGCGGCGCTTTCGTCATAGAGTTTCCTGAGGTCGCCGGAGTCCCGCAGGGCCTTGTCCAGCGTGATGCCGAGCTCGGTGGGGATGAGCTTCGCCACCCGGTCCACCTCGGCGTAAGGCAAATTCATGACCCGGCCCACGTCGCGCACTGCGCCCCGGGCCGCCATGGTGCCGAAGGTGACGATCTGGGCCACGTGGTCCTCGCCGTAGCGGCGCTTGACGTACTCGATGACCTCCTTGCGGCGGATGTAGCAGAAATCCACGTCAATATCCGGCATCGACACCCGCTCCGGGTTCAGGAACCGCTCGAAGAGCAGGGCGTAGCGCAGCGGATCGATATCGGTGATGCCGAGAACGTAGGCGACGATGCTGCCCGCCGCCGAGCCCCGTCCCGGGCCCACGGCGATTCCCTGGCTCCGGGCGTAGTTGATGAAGTCCCAAACGATCAGGAAATAGCTGTCGAAGCCCATGCGGTGGATGATGGAAAGCTCGTAGTCCAGCCGCTCCCGGACTTCGGCCGTCACGGGGTCGTAACGGTCCTGCACCTTTTCCTCGCAGAGCTCCCGCAGGTACGCCTCGTCGGTCCGTCCCTCGGGCAGCGGGAACTTCGGCAGGTAATGGCGGCCGAAGGTGAACTCCACGTTGCAGCGATCGGCGATGCGGACGGTGTTTTCCATCAGGTCCGGGCGGCCGGGGAAGAGCTGCGCCATCTCCGCCGGTGACTTCAGATAGAACGAATCGTTCCCGAAGCGCATCCGGTTCGGGTCCTCCAGCGTCTTTCCCGTCTGGATGCAGAGCAGGATGTCGTGGAACGCGCTGTCCTCCCGGCGGATGTAATGGGCGTCGTTCGTCACCACCATGCCGAGGCCGTACTTTTCCGCCAGCGTCATGAGACCGGGGGCGCATTTCTCTTCTTCGGCGAGGCCGTGCTTCTGGAGCTCGAGGAAGAAATTCTCCCGGCCGAAGATGTCGACGTATTCCTGTACCAGCCGGTCGGCCAGCGCCTGGTTGTCCTGGATCAGCGCCCGGGGAATCTCGCCGGCGACGCAGGCGCTGAGGCAAATGAGCCCTTCGTGATACTGCCGCAGCAGTTCCTTGTCCACCCGGGGCTTGTAGTAGGTGCCCTCGATGTTGGCCAGAGCGACCAGCCTGGACAGGTTCCGGTAGCCGAGGTCGTTCTCCGCCAGCAGGATCAGGTGGTAATAGCGCACGTGGTCCACCTCGAACATCTCCCGCCGGTCGCGGGGCGCGAGATAGACCTCGCAGCCGATGACGGGTTTTACGCCGGCTTTTTTCGCCTCCTTGTAGAAGGTGACGGCACCGTACATCTGGCCGTGGTCGGTGATGGCGATGGCGTCCATGCCCAGGCGCTTCGTCTCCCGGATGAGATCCGGGATGCGGCTGGCGCCGTCCAGCAGGCTGTATTCCGTATGAACGTGCAGATGGGCAAAGGGAATGGCCGGGGATGCCGTATCCATGGGAGGACCGCCTTTCTGTTGATTTCAGGAGAATGGGAACCGAATTTCCGCGGTCAGGCGTCTGGAACGCCGGCAATCATTCCTCCAGGGCGGGAGGATTCGCCGCGGAACCGGAGAAGAGAAATGCGGCGCCCTCGCCGGCGATGCTCTGACATTCGATGGCGATGTCGTGGCGCCGGGCGATTTCCCGGGCGATGGCGAGGCCGAGGCCGGTGCCGGAAGCGTTTCCGCTGCCGCGCTGGCGGTGAAAACGCTCGAAGATGTGCGGGAGATCCCGGGCGTCGATGCCGGGCCCGTGGTCGCGGATGGTGACGCGCCAGCCGGCCTCGTCCGGCGAGAGACTGGTCTCAATCCGGCCGCCTTCGGGGGAGAACTTGACGGCGTTGTCGAGGACGGTCAGGAACATTTGCCGCAGGCGGCCGTAATCGCCCTGGATGGGGATCGGCGACAGGCTTTCGGGGCGCTCGATGACGACGTCTTTAGCGGCGGCGAGCCGTTGGGCGGCCCGGATGGCGTCGGCCAGAGCGTCGGGGAGATTCATGGGGGATTTCTCGATGGTGAAATCGGCGTTCTGCAGCCGGGTGAGTTCAAACAGATCGCCTACCAGGCGTTCCAGGGCCCCGATGTTCTCCTTCATCTGGTTCAGATAGTCCTGCTTTTTCGTTTCGTCCGTCAGCATGCCGCTGGCCACAAGCTCCAGCGAGCCCTTGAGGACGGTGATGGGGGTCCTGAGTTCATGGGAAACGCCGGCCAGGAAGTCCTGCCGCATCCGGGCGAGACGGCTGCGTTCGGCGTCGGCCTCCGCGAGACGGGCGGCCAGCGTGTCGAGGCTTCTCGCCAGGGAACCGATCTCGTCCTCCCGGTCGATGGCGGTGCGGGTTTCGTACCGGCCGTCGGTCAGGGCGGCGGCGGTGGCCTCCATCTGCGCCAGCGGACGGACGAAACGCCGGGCCAGAAGCAGCGACAGGCCCGCCACCAGCAGGAAGGCGAAGCCCAGGGCCAGGGCCAGCAGCCGGATGGCGTCACGCTCGCTTCGCTGGACGTCGTCCAGGGTGCGGTGGAGCAGCAGAGCGCCGGTGATGGCGTCGTCGCCGCCCTTAAGGGGCACGCCGGAAGTGACGGAAGGTGTGCCCAGGAAATCGCTGAAATCGCCGCTGGTCACGGCGTCGCCGGTGAAGAGACGGTCCAGCATGGCCTCCGCCGCCGGCGGGAGGGCCTCGTAGCTGGTGCTTTCGTCGTCGCCGTAATAGGTGATGGTGCGGGTCGCCCGGTCCACCAGCCAGACCTCGCTGGCGGCGAGGTCGTTCAGGTGGCGCAGATAGGCGGCCAGGGAGGCGGTGTCTTCGGCCGCGCCGTTGGCCCTTTGCCTGTCGGCGGGTTGTCTGTCGGCGGTGGTTACCCGGTGGCGGCAGTACGTATGGGGCGACGGGTTGGCGGCGGAATCCGGGGCGGGGGAAGAGGGCGCCGGAGCGGGCGAATCGTCATGATGGTTCCCGCGTTCGCCTGTCATCCGTCCGTGCCGTTGACCGCGGCGGCGCATCTCATAGACCGCGCCGGAATCGTGCCCGGCCGCGGTGGACCGCGTCTCCGTCGGGGACGATCCCGGCCCCGACGGGGGCGCGGTCATCATGGCGGCGATGGCCGCGGCCCGGTTCTCCAGGTCGGCGGCGTTCAGGCCGCTGGCATAGCGGCGGAACAGAAAGTGGAAGACGCCGCCAATGATGACGGCGAAGGCCAGCAGCGCCACCGAGAAATAGAGCAGGAGGCGGCGGGTCAGCGAACGGTTCATGGCGTCACCTCAAAGCTGTAGCCGACGCCCCAGGCCGTTTTGATCTGCCAGCCGGGGTGGGGGACGGCGGCCAGCTTGGCCCGCAGGCGCTTGATATGCGTGTCCACGGTGCGGGTGTCGCCTTCGTAGTCAAAGCCCCAGAGCCGTTCCAGCAGGTGGTCCCGGGAAAAGACCCGTCCCCGGTTTTCCGCCAGCAGGCACAGGAGATCGAATTCCTTTTTCGTCAGCGGGATTTCCTGTCCCCCGACGGAGGCCCGGCAGTCGCTGGGGGAGAGGGTGAGATTGTCCCGTACGATGACCGGCGCCGCGCTTTCGGAGGGGCGCTCCAGACGCCGCAGCACGGCCCGGATGCGGGCCATCACCTCGGCGGGGGAAAAGGGCTTCACGATGTAGTCGTCGGCGCCGATGTCCAGGCCCATGATGCGGTCGTAGTCCTCGCCCCGGGCCGTGATCATCAGCACCGGCGTCAGGGACTCCGCCCGGATGGCGCGGCAGACCTCGAACCCGTCAATCTTCGGCATCATCACGTCCAGCAGTACCACGTCGAAATTGCCGGCGTGAAACGCTTTCAGCGCCGCCTCGCCATCCGCCACCACCGTGACCTGGTAGCCGGCGTTCCGGGCAGAGGTCGAGAGAATATCGGCAATCGCCTCGTTATCGTCCGCAATCAGCAAATGGACCATGAAAACCGCCGCCTTTCCCATGAAGTGAACTGGAAGAATTTCAGGAAAAGCATAAAACAAATTTGTGACGATTTGATGAAGTTGGATACGCCTGTAGGTATGTGGACAAAACGGAGAGTCATTATTATAATATCAGAAGAGAATGAACCGGCAACGGATGCGGGCATCGATGAAGCGATTTTGGGGAGGACAGGGACATGGGATTGGCAGAAGCGGTCGCCGAATTCCGGACGAGGATGAAAGCGGAGAAGACGTTCACGCCGTCAGGGCTCTTCGCGGCGCTGGAACCGGCGTTTGAAGCCGGGGGGTTCCGGGATTCGCGCCGGGCAGTGCAAAACATCCTGGTCATCCGCCTGGACGCGATCGGGGATATGGTCGTGACCAGTGGCTTTTTCCGGGAACTGCGGCGCAATTTCCCTCTGGCCGGGATTGACGTGGTGGCGAGTCCTCTGGTAGCGTCCCTCATGGAAGCCTGCCCGCATGTGGATGAGGTGTTTTCCTTTGCGGAAGCGCTGTTCACGAAGGACTTCAGCGGCTGCTTCGATGCGATGACGGAACTCTGTCAGCAGTCCCTTTGGCCGCGTCGGTACGAGCTATGCCTTTGTCCGCAGTGGGGCGATGATAAGAGCGCGACGTTTCTGCTGGCGTATATGAGCGGAGCCGAGAACCGTGTCGGCTTCGACCAGGCGATTGAGTGGATGTATCATCCGGAGGCGCAGGTGCCGGAAGCGGCAGAGGTTTTTCAGGAGGATCTGGAAATGATCGTCTGCCGGACGCCGCCGGAAATCGTCCATGAGGCGGCGCGGAGCGTCTTTCTTTTGAAGAATCTGGGACTGCGGGTGGAAGACGATTCCCTGGAAGCGTGGATTGGCGAAAAGGAACGGGCCAGGGCCCGGCGCTGGCTGGCGCCCTATGAAGGAAAATGCCCGGTTTCCCTGGGTATCGGCGCGGGAATTCAAAATCGAAAATACCCTGTCGAAAAATACCTGATTGCCCTGGACGAGATACGGAAACGCCATAGCAACGTCGTTTTTGTCATCCTGGGGGGCGCGGCGGAGCATGCGGACGGGCAGTATCTGGCGCAATCGCTGCCGGCCGGGCAGATCCTCGACCTGACGCGACGGACGACGTTGCGGGAGTCGGCGGCGGTGCTGGCGGAAACGTCGCTTTACCTGGGGAACAACACCGGTCTCATGCATCTGGCGGCCGCGACGGGCCGGCCGGTTATCATGACCTGCCAGGAGCCGGTGGATTGGAAGCCGGCTTGCCCCGGGCTGGACAGCCTTGTCGCCCGCTTCTCCCCCTGGAAAGTGCCTTCCGTCGTCCTGCGGCCGGCCCACGCGGCGGGCGCCTGTGCGCAGAGCACCCTGTACGGCTGTTGCCGGGCGAATGTTCCGCATTGTATCGCGCAGATTGAGCCGGCGGCGATCGTGCAGGCATTCGACGCGATGATGGAAGCGCTGGGAAAGGCGTGAAGCGGGATCTTCGCGGTTCTAATGGATACGGTGCCGGACAAAAAAAGGCGGACGCGCGTCATGCAACGTGCGTCCGCTATTTCAATTGGTTGCCAACCGAGGGAAAAAGTGCAAAGGGAATTCAGGATTATACGACGTGCCGTATGCCTGTCCGGGAGACGGGGAAACGGTTGCGTCACGCCTTGGCGGGCTTGGTCCTGGCGGTCGTGACGTTGACGCCGCTGGGCACGTAGAGCGCCATGTTGTCGGAGATACGGCGCGCCTCACCGTCCAGCATGTAGCAGACGCCGTTGAGGAAGTCGGAAATGCGGCGCTGTTCGCCGGCTTCGACCCGCTCGTAATTCACGATGGCCGCTTTCTTCGCCATCAGGTCGTCGGCAATCCGGCGCACCTGGTCATAGGCGGAAGGAACGTAAATATCCACGGCGAGCTCCGCCGTCGCGTTGGTGTGGACCGTGAGCTTCGGCCGCGTGGGCTGCGCCACCGGCGCCGACGGGAATACCGGAATCGGGCCGCCGTTCACGGCGCGGCTCATCCGGGCTTGCACCGGCTCCGCCGCTGCCTGGACCACTTCCTCTTCTTCGTATTCCTCTTCCTCGATGACCTCAGGCATCAGCAGGTCTTTGAATTTCTCCACCCATTCCATCGACGTCGCCTCCATCTATCAGACCAGAACCAGAAAAAGCAAATCAAGAACTGATGCAATGTATCTTTTCTCTGTAAAATGAAATTTTCCTGCAAGCCGGGGAAAAATGTTTCGCGGCCGGCAGCGGCCGGACGGCAACGCGGAAAACAAGGCGCCGGGACCGATAACAATATCTTTTGCCATGACGATAGCGAAAGCCTATATATTGTAGCAAATGAAGAAAATGGCGGCTTTCGTTTGTCAAAAAACTTATAATTGAATAAATAAATTTGTATTATTACTTGGCGGCCTTGATGGCGTTTTTGCGGGTGCGGCCCCGGACGGCGTGGTCGAGTACGGTTTTGCGGAGACGGATGCTCTGCGGCGTCACTTCCACCAGCTCGTCCTCGTTGATGTATTCCAGCGCCTGCTCCAGGCTCAGGATGCGGGGAGGCGTCAGGCGGATTGCCTCGTCGGAGGAGGAGGTCCGCATATTGGAGACGTGCTTCTGCTTGCAGGGATTGATGTCGATATCGAGTTCCCGGGAGTTCTCGCCGACTATCATGCCCTCATAGACCGCCTGGTTCGGGGAAATGAACATCGTGCCGCGGTCCTGCAGGGTGAAGATGCCGTAGCCGGTGGTTTCGCCTTCTTCAAAGGCGACCAGGGAACCATGCTCCCGGGCTTCCATATCGCCCTTGTAGGGGGCGTAGCCGTGGAAGATGTGGCTCATGATGCCGTTGCCCTTCGTGCTGGTCAGGAGTTCGGCCCGGAAGCCGATGAGCCCGCGGGCCGGGATGATGAATTCCAGCCGCATATAGCCGTTGCCTTCAGTCATGTTGGAGAGTTCCGCCTTGCGCTTTCCGAGAAGCTCCATGACGGTCCCCATGTATTCCTGCGGGACTTCGACGATGAGATTTTCCATGGGTTCGCATTTCTGGCCGTTGATCGTCTTGTAGATGACCTCGGGCTTGCCGACCTGGAGCTCGTAGCCCTCGCGGCGCATCGTCTCGATCAGGATCGAGAGATGAAGCTCGCCGCGGCCCGAAACCTTGAAGGTGTCGGCGGAGTCGGTTTCCTCTACCCGCAGCGCCACGTTCGTCTCGACTTCCTTGAACAGGCGGTCGCGGATATGGCGCGAGGTCACGAACTGGCCCTCGCGGCCGGCGAAGGGGCTGGTATTGACGCCGAAGGTCATGGAGAGCGTCGGCTCGTCAATGTTGATGGTCGGCAACGCCTCCGGGTTCTCGGCATCGGCCACGGTCTGGCCAATATGGACGTCGCCGAGGCCGGTCAGGGCCACGATCTCGCCCAACCCGGCGCAGGGCGTCTCGATGCGCTTGAGTCCCTCATAGACGAAAACCTTGCCGATACGGGCCTTCTTTTCCTCGTCGCCGCCCAGCATGACGATGTTCTGGTTCGGCTTGGCCGAGCCGCGGATGATGCGGCCGATGGCCACCTTGCCGACGTACTCGTCGGCCTCCAGCGTCGTCACCATCATCTGCAGCGGGCCTTCGGCGTCGCCCCGGGGGGCCGGGATCTCCTTGACGAGCATATCCATCAGCGGCTCCAACGTTTTCGAGTCGTCGGCCATATCGAGCTTGGCGATGCCGTCCCGGGCGGCGCAGTACACGACGGGGAAATCGAGCTGGTCGTCGTCGGCGCCGAGGTCCATGAAGAGCTCCAGCACCTCGTCGTAAACGTCGTCCACCCGCTGGTCGGGCCGGTCAATCTTGTTGATGACCACGATGGGCTTGAGTTTCTGTTCCAGCGCCTTGCGCAGAACGTATTTCGTCTGGGGCATCGGTCCCTCGAAGGCATCCACCAGAAGCAGCACGCCGTCCACCATGTTCAGCACCCGCTCGACCTCGCCGCCGAAATCGGCGTGGCCCGGGGTATCGACGATATTGATCTTGATGTTCTTATACATGATGGCGGTATTCTTCGACAGGATCGTGATGCCGCGCTCCCGCTCGATGTCGCCGGAGTCCATGACCCGTTCCGCGACCTGCGCGCCTTCGCGGAAGACGTGGCTTTGCTTCAGCATTGCGTCCACCAGCGTGGTCTTACCGTGATCGACATGGGCGATGATCGCCACGTTCCTGAGATTTTCCGTTACGCTCATTGGGTAAAAAGCCTCCTGCATGCTGTATAAATTGACCGGCTGCCGCCTCCGGCCGGCGGGAAGGCCCTGCCGGATTGCGTAGTAACCATATAATAATAGTATAAACCTTGAGGGATGTCAAATCTTTTTCCGAACCAATGCGGGGCCTCAAGGCAGGGTTACCGCTTTTGGGCGTAAGTACAGGGTTTGCTTTCCAAGACGGATATTACGTTGCGGATAAAATGGTTTGGGATTACAAGGTACACTATCCCCGGGGGCGGCGCTCCCGGGGATAGCGTAAATTTCCGGACGCATCCATAGAATCTCGGTATTATTCGTGGCAAATATAAGGAAACGCGATTGCCCTGCCGCTTAACGCGGGGCCGGCCCTTTTTGGGGAATGAACATGGCGTCGCCGAAGGAGAAGAAGCGGTAGCGTTCCTTTACTGCCTCGCGGTAAGCGCGAAGCACCAGATCGCGGCCGGCGAAGGCGCTGATGAGCATGATCAGCGTCGATTTCGGCAGATGGAAATTGGTGATGACGGCATCGACGATCCTGAATTCGTAGCCGGGATAGATGAAGATTTCCGTCCAGCCCGAACGGGCGCTGATCTCGTTCTTGCCGGTGGCGGCGGATTCCAGGGTGCGGATGGAGGTGGTGCCGACGGCGATGACGCGGTGGCCGGCGGCTTTCGTTTCCCGGATGAGCCGGGCCGTCTCGTCGCTGATGGAGAAGTATTCGCGGTGCATCGCATGGTCCTCGATGCGCTCGGCCTTGACGGGGCGGAAGGTGCCGAGGCCCACGTGAAGTGTCAGGAAACCGAGGTTGACGCCGAAATCCTTGAGTGCCCGGAGCTGTTCCCGGGTGAAGTGCAGGCCGGCGGTCGGGGCGGCGGCGGAGCCGGTCTCCCGGTTATAGACGGTCTGGTAACGCTCCCGGTCGGCGAGCTTCTCGTGGATATAGGGGGGGAGCGGCGTCTCGCCCAACCGGTCGAGGATTTCCTCGAAGATGCCGGCGTAGCGGAACCGCACCAGCCGCCCGCCGAAGTCCGTATCGCTCACGATCTCGGCGGCCAGTTCGTCACCGAAGCGGACGGTGACGCCGGCCCGGGCCTTTTTCCCCGGCTTCACCAGGGTTTCCCAGGTGTCGCCTTCGACGCGCCGCAGCAGGAAAATCTCGACCCGCCCGCCGCCGGGCTCGCGTCGGCCGATGAGCCGGGCGGGCATGACGCGGGTATCGTTGAAGATCAGCGTGTCGCCCGGCGTCAGGAAGTCCCGGAGCTCGTAAAAGTGGTGGTGGCAGATCGTCTCCGTCGCCGGGTCCAGTACCATGAGCCGCGAGGCGTTCCGGGGCTCCACCGGCGTCTGGGCAATCAGTTCTTCGGGCAGTTCGTAATCAAAATCAGATACTAACATAACGGGATGGTCCTTTCATAAAAAGACCGGGACAGGAAACGGTTTCCTTCCCGGTCTTTTCGTTTGGTTGTGAGGGAAAAGGGGGTGGTGTCCTGTCAGGCGAGGACCTTCCTGACGGTCTCGACGACGTGTTCCACCGTGAAGCCGAATTTCCTGAAGAGGGCGCCGCCGGGGGCGGAGGCGCCGAAGCCGGTCATGGCGATGACGGCCCCGTCGAGGCCCACGTATTTCTCCCAGCCGAAGCCGGAGAGCGCCTCGATAGCCACCCGGGCCCGCACGGCTTTCGGGAGGACGCTTTCCCGATACGTTTCGTCCTGGCGGTCGAAGAGATCCGTGGAGGGCATGCTGACAATCCGGACGTCGATGCCTTCGGATTGCAAGGCGTCTTTCGCCGTCAGGGCCAGGGAGACTTCGGAGCCGCTGGCGATCAGGATGGCCTGCGGCGTCTTTTCCCGGCTGTCAGCAATGATGTAGCCGCCCCGCAGGGCCTCCCGGCTGCTGGCGGCAAGCTGGGGCAGGTTCTGGCGGCTCAGGATGAGCGCTGTCGGCGTTTCCCGGCTGGTGGCCGCGAGATACCAGCCGGCAGCCGTTTCCGTGGCATCGGCGGGGCGGAATACGTGAATGCCCGGCGTTGCCCGCAGCGCCGCCAGTTGCTCCACCGGCTCATGGGTGGGGCCATCCTCGCCGACGCCGATGCTGTCGTGGGTGAAGATATAGGTCACCGGGAGCTTCATCAGCGCCGCCAGGCGGAGCATCGGCTTTACGTAATCGCTGAAGACGAAGAAGGTCGCCACGTAGGGGCGCAGGCCGCCGTGCAGGGCGATACCGTTGGCGATGGCCGCCATCGCCAGCTCGCGGACGCCGAAGTGGATGTTGCGCCCGGCATAGTTCTCCCGGCTGAAATCGCCGGCGCCCTTCATCTCGCTCTTGTTGGAGGGAGCGAGGTCGGCGCTGCCGCCGAAAAGCTGGGGCAGGGTATCCTTGAGGCGGTTCAGCATCGTGCCGGAAAGGGCGCGGGTCGCCTGGGGCTTGTCTTCGTATTCCCAGAAGGAGGCGTCGTCCAGCAGGCCCTTCTCGTCCGCTGCCGCGTGGTATCTTCCCCAGAGCCGCTTCATGTCGGGGAACTTTTCCTGGTATTCGGCGAACATCTTCTGCCAGGCGGCTTCGGCGTCCTCGCCGTTCCTGGACAACCCGGCGCAGTGATCATAGACCTCCCGCGGCACCGCGAAGGGTTCCGCCAGCGGCCAGCCGAGGGTTTCCCGCAGCGCCCGGACGTTTTCCTCGCCCAGCGGTTCGCCATGGGCGCTGGCCTTGCCCTGTTTCGCCGGGCAGCCGTAGCCGATGGCGGTCTTCACCGTGATGAAGGACGGCCGCGTCTTGTCGGCCTTCGCCTGCTCAATGGCCCGGCCGATGGCCGCCAGATCGTTGCCGTCCTCGACGGTGAGCGTCTGGAAGCCGAAAGCGGCCATCCGCGCCGCCACGTCTTCCGTGAAAGCGAGATCGGTGCTGCCCTCGATGGTGATCCTGTTGCTGTCGTAAAGGACGATGAGCTTGGCGAGGCCCAGTGTACCCGCCAGCGAGAAAGCTTCGGAAGAGATGCCTTCCATCAGGCAGCCGTCGCCGCCCAGCACGAAGGTGTAATGATCGACGATCGGATAGCCCGGCTTGTTGAAAACCGCCGCCAGATGCGCCTCGGCCATGGCCATGCCCACCGCCATGCCCATGCCGGCGCCCAGGGGCCCGGTCGTCGCTTCGACGCCGACGGTCTGGCCGTACTCGGGATGGCCCGGCGTCCGGGAGCCGTCCTGCCGGAAGTTTTTCAGGTCGTCCAGCGTCAGCCCGTAGCCGAACAGGTGCAGCAGCGAGTACAGCATCATCGAGCCGTGGCCGCCGGAAAGGACGAAGCGGTCGCGGTCCGCCCATTCCGGGTTCCTGGCGTTGTGCTTCAAATGGCGGGCCCAAAGTTCATAGGCCAGAGCGGCGCTGCCGAGCGGCAGACCGGGGTGGCCGGAGTTCGCCTTCTGGATGGCGTCCGCCGACAGGATCCGGATGGCGTTGACGCTCATGGTATCAAGATTGCACATAGTCTCTTTCGCCCCTTATCGTTTATTGCCGGTATTCAGCGGGCCGCGATGACGTCGATTTCGACCAGCGCCCCTTTGGGCAGGTTGCTGACCTCGACGCAGACCCGCGCCGGGCAGTCCTTTTCAAAGTAGCGGGCATAGACCTCGTTGACCTTGGCGAAATCGCCGATGTCCTTCAAATACACCGTGGTCTTCACGGCGGCCTCCAGGGACAAGCCAGCCGCGGCGAGGATTGCCCTGAGGTTGTCCAGAACCCGGGCCGTCTGCGTCTCGATGCCGCCGGCGACGATCTCGCCCGTCTCGGGCACCAGCGGAATCTGTCCCGACACGAACAGGAAGCCCCCGGCCTCGATGGCCTGGGAATAGGGGCCGATGGCCTGCGGCGCGTTCTTGGTGGCAATGACCTTTTTCATGTTGTTTCGTCCTTTCTTTCCGTTGCGCGGTTCATTCCGTCTCTTTCGACCGGGTGACCAGGTCGGTTCGCAGGATGGCGGCGTCCCCCAGGTACACGTGGCGGATTTCCTGCGGCGTCTTGTCGGTATCGACCAGGAGCAGGGCCCGGATGCAAAGCGGCAGGCCGCCTTCCACCGCCATCTGCCGGGTATCGAACAACGGCACGAGATCGAAGCCCGGTATCTGCCGCGCCCCCGCCGCCGGGAAACAGGCGGTGATGTCCTCGGTGGCGCTCAGGATACAGGCGCCGATGTCGTCCGGCTTGACGCCGTTATGGCGGCACATTTCCGTGACCATCCAGCGGACTGCCGAGACAATCTCGTTCTCGTTATCGTTTTTGATGGTGATTGCACCGCGGATTCCCCTCATAAGTTATTCCTCCTTAGTGACCTCGTATGATATCCCATAATAGCTTGCCGCACAGGACCAGCGCGGCGACGTAGCCGAAAACGCCCAACAGCGGTATGCCCATGATCTTCGGCGACATCTGGGTATTGCAGATGATGCTGGAGCCCAGGAGCAACGCCGAACTGATCATGCCGATGACGAGCCGGTTCATCATCCGGTCGATGCGCCGGAGCGGTTCCTCCGAGCCGGTCAGGTCGAGATTGACTTTCGTCTGGCCGCTTATCGTCATCTTCAGTATATCGGAAATCTGCTCCGGCAGCTGCATGGTCTTGCGGAGCAGGAAAAAACCTTCCCGTTTGAACTTGTCGAATTCAAGCCGCCAGTTGAAGTTCTTCGCGAAATCGAGCTCCAGGCTCCGGGCGAAGATTTCCACGAAGCTGACGCTGGGGCAGCAGAGGCGCATGACGCCTTCGATGGTCAGCACGCCGCGGGCGAACATGCTGAGCCCGGGGCCGATGCCGATGTGATGCGCCCGGAGCACGTTCATGATCTGCCGCGTCAGCACGCCCATCTGCAGGGAGCCGAAATCCAGGTCGTTGTACTGGCGCATCAGGCGGTCGATATCCTCGTAAAGGTGCGTGTGGTCGATGCGCCCCCGGGAAACGCCCAGCGCCAGCACCGCCGCCTTCATCTCGAAGGTATCGTGGTTCGTCAGCGCCAGGATGGCCCGTCGCAGCGCCGCCCGGTCGCTGTGGGAGAGCCGGCCCATCATGCCGAGGTCCAGCCAGACGATCTTGCCGTCCCGGATCCAGATATTGCCGGGATGAGGATCGGCGTGGAAATAGCCGTCCTCCACGATCTGCCGGACGTAGTTCTCGCCGAGGCGCCGCCCCAGCTGGTCGCGGTCGAATCCCTTCGCCTCCAGTGCCGTGAAATCGTCGAAGCGGATGCCGTCGATATACTCCATGACCAGCACGCGCGGCGTCGTCAGCTTGTGGTTGACCTGGGGACAGTCGATGTATTCCTCGTCGGCGTTCAGATGGCGGAACTCGTCGATGTGGCTCGCCTCGATGAGGAAATCCATTTCCTGTTTGGCAATCGCCCACATCTCGTCGAGGATCATGGCGAAGTCGATGACGTCCCGGGCGTTGCTGACGACCTGCAGGAGCGCCGCCGCCCGTTTCAGCAGCACGATATCCTTCGACATGATATCGTAAATGCCCGGCCGCTGTACTTTGATGACGACCCGGTCGCCGTTCTTCAGGACGGCCCGATGGACCTGGGCGATGGAAGCCGAGCCCAGCGCTTCCTCGTCGATCGACAGGAAAATCTGGTCCCAGCGGCAGCGGTACTCCTTCTCGAGGATTTCCTGCACCGTCGGGAAGGGGAGCGGCGTCACGCTGGCCTGGAGCTTCATGAGCTCGTCGCAGTACTCCTGGGGCAAAAAGTCCGGCCGCATGCTCATGACCTGCCCCAGCTTGACGAAGGTTGGGCCGAGATCTTCGAGGATCTCGCGGATCTTGACCGGGGTGATGCCCTGCAGGAGATTCCGCCGGCGGAGGACGGAGACCATCTCGCGGAACCGCCGGGTGGAGCCGTCTTCTATGAATTTTTCTCCGGGAGAAGCCATCAGCCCTTTCAGCATAATTCAATCCCCTGCCATGTAATTAGGAAGAAAACGATTCGGAAAAACCGATACCCTGTCAGCGTATCAAGGCGTCATCAGGATCTGGCGGAACAGCTCCATGATGCTCTGGCCGTAAGTGTAGCCCGGCACCGCCCAACGGCCGTTGAGGTCCGTCCAGGTCCCCAGCGTCTCGTCGCCATAAATCGAACGCACCAGGGAGTACCGGGGATCGACGACCGGCTGCGCCGGCATCCGGGTCGAGGCGTAGGCCAGAAGATGCTGGATGTGGGCCCGGACGCCCATCCGGGCTGTGGGGAAGTAGCCCCCCTTCACCGTGCTGCTGGTAGTCCCGAGACCGCAGTAATTGTTCTGGTCAGGCGTCACCGTGCCGCCGTAGCCGAAATAGCCGGTCTCCTTGAGCGCCTGGGCGAAAGCCACGTCCGGGCGGATGCCCTCCCGCGCCCCTTCCTCATAATAATAGGACACCAATTCCTCCGGCGTCACCGAGATTTCGGGGTGCGGATTGACGCGCAGCAGATGCTCGACGCATTGTGCCTGGGACGCCATGGGCTGCCCCAGGATATTCTCGTTGCTGAGATCCACCGGGATCAGCGCGATCTCGACGCCCGCCGCCGCAGGATGATCCGGGTCGGGGCGTTCCGGCGCTTTCTCCTCTGCCGGATGCAGGATCGCCTGGATGCGCGTCCAGAGATCGGGGCGTTCCGACGCTTCTTTCTCCGCGCTGTTCCGGACCTGGCTGACCGTCTCGCCGGCGGATTCATACCCTTTGTGCCGCGCCGCGGCGTCTCCGGGCAGGAGCAGCAATCCGGCCCCCAGAAGCAGGATCCCCAAAGTTTTTTTGCAGCAATTGCGCTTCATCCGATTCCCTCCTATGGGGCAGTAATATTGTTGGCAGGCACCGGAACCGTCGTGGACTGTTCACGCGGCGGCCCCGGCAAAGAAGAGAATGAACAATCCTGACAGGACGTAAAGCAGTACCGGTATGCTCCGCCCTTCGCCGGTCACCAGCTTCAGCAGGACGTGCAGGAGAATCCCGGCGCCGATACCGTTGACGATGGAAAAGGAAAATGGCATCAGGATCATGGTGAAAAATGCCGGCAGAGCGGCGACGGGATCGTGCCAGTCGATGGCGGCGGCGCTTGCCAGCAGGAAGGCGCCGGCAAAGACCAGCGCGGGCGCGGTGATGGCCGGCATGGCCGCGATCACTTTGGCGATGGGCAAAAGGAAAATGGCCAGGCCGAAAAGCGCCGCCGTGACCACCGCGGCGAACCCGGTCCGCCCTCCGGCGGCGGCTCCGGTCGCGGACTCCGCCGGCACCGAAACGGCTCCGGTGCCGGACAGGGCCCCCAGAAAGCCGCCGGCGGCAGCGACGAACAGCGTCCGTTGAACAGGGGGTTGGCTTTCCGATGCGGAATCGCTCACGATGGGGCGGAGCGCCAGCAGCGTGCCGGTCGTGTCAAACAACGTGAGGAAGGCCAGCGTAAGGATGACGACGGGCCGTGCCTCAAGGTCCGCCAGGGTCAGATGAAGGAAAACACCGTCCCAGGCCGGCAGGAAAAAGATGCCCTCCGGGGCCTCCAGGAAGCCCAGCAGAAGCGCGGCGGCCTCTGTCAAAAGGAGGCCGAGGAAAATGGCCCCGTGTATCCGGAGCGCCAGCAGCGCCGCCGTCACGATCAGTCCCAGCGCCGTCAGGTAGGCGGCCGGGTCCGCCGGATCGCCCAACGTTACGATCGTCGTCGGCGAACCCATGATGAGACGCCCCTGGACGAGTCCCGAAAAGGCCAGCAGAAGGCCGAGGCCCGACCGGACCGCCGCTTGCAGGGAGAGGGGAACCGCCTCCCGGAGCATCGCGGGAAAGGGCGTCAAAGAGAGCGCCGCCAGGAGCAGCGACGCGGCCATGACAGAGCCCAGCGCCGCCGGCCAGGGGCAGCCCTCCGAAAGGATGACGCCGTAGCCGAGACAGGCGTTGATGCCGACGCTGGGGATGACCGCGGCCGGAAGATCGGCTGCCAGTCCCAGGGCCAGCGTCGCCAGCGCCGACGTCAGGGCCGTCGCCAGATAGACGCCGCCGAAATCCATACCGCACCGGCTGAAGATGGACGGAATCACGATCAGCGCGTACGCCATCGACAGAAAGGCGGTGACGCCGGCCAGGACCTCCGTTTTTACATCGGTTCCCCGTCCCGCCAGGGAAAACCGGGCGCCGAGCCGCTCCAATCGCTACACCTCATCTCCGGGGAAAATGCCAATACATAATTATTCTACCACGCTCTCCCCGGAATGCCAACCGTCATATTTTTCCCAATCCTGGGTGCCGCATTTACCGCATTTACTGTTCCGCGAAAAAAGGGTTTCCGATTTCCAGGGCGGGTTCAGGTTGCGGCGGATAACGGGTTGGGATAACAAGGTACGCTTTCCCCGGGGGAAGCGTACCTTGTTGGACAGATCTGTAGAATCCCGCTTTTCTCATGGCATAAAACAAGAAACGCGGCAGCCCTTTTGATCTGCGTTTCAAAATCATTATAGCAAGAAGCCCCAAAATCTTCAACTTTACCGGAACAGGTCGCGGATCTCGTTTTCGTCCAGCTTGCTCAGGAAGTTCTCTCCCGGCCGGATCATCTGGTCGATCAGCGCCTTCTTCCGCTCCTGCAGGGCGAAGATTTTTTCCTCGATGGTCCCTTTGGTCACCAGCTTCAGCACCTGGACCTTGTTCTGCTGGCCGATACGATAGGCACGGTCCGTGGCCTGGTCCTCGACGGCGGGGTTCCACCAGGGGTCGTAATGGATGACTATATCGGCGCCGGTGAGATTGAGGCCGGTGCCGCCCGCCTTCAGGGAAATCAGGAAAACCGGTTTGCCGCCGGCGTTGAACTCCTTGACGAGCCGCAGCCGTTCCAGCGCCGGCGTCTGGCCGTCGAGGTAATCGCAGACGATACCCGTTTCCCGGAAGCGCGCCTCGATGCGGCGCAGCATGGTCGTGAATTGCGAGAAGATCAGGAGCCGGTGGCCGCCGGCGATGGCTTCGGGAACGATGTCAGCCAGAAGGTCCAGTTTGCCGGAGCCGCCGTCGTAATCCTCCAGGAAAATCGCCGGATCGCAGGCGATCTGCCGCAGCCGGGTGAGGATGGCGAGAATCCTGACGCGGCCGGAGTCGAAGCCATGCTCCTTCAAAATGGCGGCGAACTCCTTCTGGCTCTGCACGAACCAGGCGTTATACACGCTGGCCTGTTTGGGCGTCATCTCGTTGACGACCTTGCTCTCCACCTTGTCGGGAAGCTCCGTCAGCACGTCCTTTTTGAGCCGCCGCAGGATGAAAGGGGCGACGCGCCGGCGCAGATTCTTCAACGCCCGCGCGTCCTCGCCCCGCACGATGGGGGCCTCGTAGCGGCCGCGGAACTGGGCGTGGGGACCCAGATAGCCCGGCATCAGGAAATCGAAGATGGACCATAGCTCCGTCAGGCTGTTCTCGATGGGGGTGCCGGTCAGGGCGAAGTAGCCGCCGGTCTGCAGGCGCTTGACCGCTTTGGCGTTCTGCGTCGCCGGGTTCTTGATGTGCTGGGCTTCGTCGAGAAAGCAGAACGCGAAGCGGCGCTGCTCGTAGTCGGCGACGTCGCGCTTCAGCATATTGTAAGTAGTGACGACCACGTCGAAATCCGCGGCCCGCTCCAGCAGGGCGCGGCGTTCCGCCTTCGTGCCGGCGATGGCGGCGGCCCGGAGGACGGGCGCGAACCGCTGGATCTCGTCCAGCCAGTTGTACATCAGCGACGTCGGCGTGACCACCAGCGTCGGCAGCGGGCTTTCCTCCCGCCGGGCCAGGAGGAAAGCGATGACCTGCAGCGTCTTTCCCAGCCCCATATCGTCGGCCAGAATGCCGCCGAGCCCGTGGGCGGCCAGCGACATCAGCCAGGCGAAGCCCGTGGCCTGATAGCCGCGCAGCACCGGCGCCACCTCCGCCGGAGGCGTCCAGTCCATGGCGTCCGGCCTGGCGATGTCCCGCACCAGATCGCGGAAATCACGGCTGCTCTCAATCGTCAGCCCGTTTTCCTCCCGGGCCAGAGCGTCGATGTAGAGCGCCTGGGCCAGCGGCAGGTTCGTGACCTGACCGGCGCCGCCCCGGATGCCGGTGGTTTCCACCAGATCGGCCAGTGCGTCCATCTGCTGCTCCCCCAGCGTCACGAAAGAACCGTCCTTCAGCCGGTGGTAGCGGCGCTTGAGCCGATAGGAGCGCAGGATGCCCACCAGCTCGTCGAAATCGAGATCCCGGGCCGAGAGCTTCACTTCCAGCAGATTGTCCTTCTGCAGGCTCACGCCGATGGTCACCGGCGGCATCGTCCGGACGGGCCGGCGGTGGAAGATTTCCGAATAAAAGACATCCGCCATCCGGGACAGCGCCGGCAATCCCTCGGTGAGGAAATCGTAGGCCGGTTCCTCCTCCGGCTGCACGAGCTGTCCGTCCTCCACGCCGAAACCGTAAGTGTCGAACAGCGCCCGGATGTCTTCCTCCGCCGCGACGTCCCGGATCAGCCGGCGGGCGCCGGACCGCGCCGGCGGCGGCCCGGCCAGGGGATCGTAAACGGTGTCCCCGTAACGGTACGACAGGCGGGCCGCTATCCCGTCCCCGTGATAGTCCAGATAGACCTCGGCCGCCAGCGGCAAAATCTCGAAGCGCCGGGAAAAAGCCGGGGCCACCTGAAGGTTGGCGGCCTTTTCCAGCTCCGGCAGTACCGTGGCGAAGAAATCCTCCAGCCGGTCCGCCGCGATCGTCAGATACCGGTGCCCGGCGAAAGCCGTAATCAGCGCCCGCAGCCGTTCCCCTTCCGCGGGCGGCGTCCGGTAGATGGTATCGCCGCTGAGGACGAAGCGGCCTTCCTCGTCCAGCAGGCGGAGCGACCGTACCGCGTCCAGACCCACGCGGGCCCCGCTGCCCGTATCCTCGACGGTAACCGAGAGCTGCGGCACGCCGTCGGTAACGCGGGCCGGGAACGATTCCATACCGTCGGGAACGACGTCGAACGCCTCGTCCCCCATGATGGCGAGAAAACGCGCCAGATACGAAGGCGAGAGCTTCAGGCGCTTCTGCTCGAAAACGCTGCCGGCGCTGTAATTCGAGCGGAAATAGCTGCTGTAGGCCCGGACGCTCTCGGCGTCACGCCAGGCGGTCCGGAGCAGTTCCCAGAGAGCGGCCGGTCGTCCCGGCGCGAACACCATCTCCTCCGGGCTGAGAATGAGATGCTTGCCGAAAACGATGGGCTGGCCGGCGGACAGGGAACGCATCATCTCGGAAAGGCTGCGGACGATGTACAGCCGGTCCCGCCCCAGACGGAATTCCAGCCAGAGCGTCTGATGGCCGTATTCCTCGGAGACGCAGAGCTTCGGCTCCAGGAAGAGCGGCGGCGAAGCCGCGGCGGGACGCCTTCGCACCAGGGAAAAAAGGCGCTCGCCCAGAGAATCCTTCAGGGATTTTCCCTTCCCCAGCGACTGGCGCTCCTGCAGCGCCTTCAGGAGCGCCACGACGTGCTTGCAGGCCCCGTCGTACAGCAGGGCCGCCGGGCAGTCGCAGCCGAAATCCGTCACTTTGGAACCGCTCTTCACGTCAGCCCAGGCGGTATAGGATTCCGATCCCTGCACCCGGGCTTCGTGATGGCATTGACTCCTTGTCACCGCTTCGGACCGCAGCTGCTTCACGGCGCCGTTCCGATAGTAGCGGCAGCCGCGCTCGTAGGAGGCGTCGTTGGCCAGGGAGCGGATCTCTATATCCTCCAGCATATCCCGTGATCTTCCTTTCCGAAAAAGTCATCGTTCCTATTATGGCACGCTTTACCCGCTTTCGCAACTCCGGACCGGATTGGGAGGGGGTTACGCCGCGATCAGCCCTGGAGTTTCGCATTGCGTAAACTTGAAGATTTCTGCGAAAACTGACGGCTTATGCAACTTTATCATGCTGTGCCCCTCCCTCTGGCTCGCAAGCTCGCCACCTCCCTCCAGAGGGAGGCTCTTTCGGCAACTCTTCAGCTTTGTCTTGAATGCCGCTGGCACGTCTCGCATTTCAAAGGGAGGCGAGCCCCCTCCGGGAGGGCGTGACATGCCAGTGGCATGTCACGGGGGGAGCAAGCGGACCTTCGCTTTGCGTAAAAGTGAAAGGTCCCGCGAAGAATGACAGCTTGCGTTCTGTCACGCCTACGGCGTGACGCCTCCCTTCGGGAGGCGAACTCCTTCCGGCGCTACGCGCCACCTCCCTCATAGAGGGAGGCTCTTTCGGCGAAACTTCAGCTTTGTCCTGCATGCCACTGGCACGTCTCTCATTTCAAAGGGAGGCTAGCCCCCCCTCCGGGGGGGCGTGACATGCCAGTGGCATGTCACGGGGGGAGCAAGCGGGCGGGAATTTCGCTTTGTGTGAATTTGAAGAGTTACGCGAAAACTGACAGCTTACGCAACTTTATCGCGCCGTCTCCCTCCCTCCGCCCTTCGGGCACCTCCCTCATAGAGGGAGGCTCTTTCGGCAACTCTTCAGCTTTGGGAAGGCGTTTTTTTGTACGGACAGGTCAAAAAGTTTCGTATGAAACATCTTGTTCGGTTTTTTCTCTGAAAAGAAGAACATATTTTTCTTCCGGCACCGTGAGTGGTAGGGAAAACACCGTGAATGGTCGAAAATTACCATTCACGGTGTTTTGGCTACCATTCCCGGTTTTTTTATTGAAATGGGCCGAAGAATAGTATAAAATGAAAAAATAAGAATCTGGCGCGGGATGTCGTCGGGAGAGGGCGCGGCGGCCGGGGTTGCGGGGGTGGAGCTTCGCGGCGCGGCGGGTGTCCGATCGGCGGTTGAGCCGGGCACGGCGTGGGGATTGAAAACGAGCGCCGTCGAAGAAAGGAATTGATTGGTGTGGATATGGGGATGTTGCGACGTGGGCGCAGCACGCGAATCTCCGAAAATAGCTTCATTATGGTTTTATCGGAGACGAGCCGGGGGAAATTCATTTTTTGCAGCGAGGGTGTAAGCCGTCAAATGCGCCGCCGGCGTTGCCGGAGCACGGGAATGTCCGCAGGGAAAGGACAAACCGCCGGACGACGTGGTGGCGCTGTTTCATTTTCGGGGGAGGCCGGGCTCGGCAACCCGCAAGTTTCGGAGCTTGCGGCCGGGCGGCCGGTGTCTCCGGCTTCGTATGTCCTGACCGCTTGTTTCTCTGACACGGACACACCGCCGGCGACACGCCGGACGGCCGGAAGGAGGGCGTGAGCGATGGGGGCAACTATTACTCTTAACGGCGACAGCCGAACGTATATTACCAATAACAATTTCAAAGATTCTACCATCGTAGCGGCAAACCATAATGACACCATAGGTTACGGCGTTTCGGTGACGGGCGAATTCGAAAGAGGTACCATCGACCTGGCCGATGGCAACGATTCTGTCACGCTGAGATGTGTCAATTCT
>JAEEGL017098210.1_pt1 | contig 25265 bp, 12 predicted proteins | sample 9134231 | NCBI WGS metagenome assembly JAEEGL01 (sample SAMN16246548, study PRJNA631951) | gut metagenome | biome: gut microbiome; feature: rumen; material: fiber-attached | host: Bos | place: Iran: Karaj | collected 2018-10 | reverse complement strand
GCCTGCGGACGCGGGCGCTTCGAGGCCGACCACCAGAACTGGATGATGTTGCCCTGGTTCTCGCGCGCCGTGCGCTCGACAAGCGCGCAGGGGTCGGCGCGCTGCGCCTGCCAGTTGGTGTAGGACCAGCCCGTTCCGCCAGGGAAGAACCCCGAGACATTGTAGATGGCGTTGCCGACAAGAATGCCGCAAGGCGGCAGTTCAAATGGAAGGCGACGCGTCCTTGCGGCGGCATCGTCCAACTGTTTGTCCGCACTCATTTGGGATTCTCCTTATTGCCGCAGGAATTTGCCGGTATAGGAACGCTTGCAGGCGGCGACTTCCTCGGGCTAACGGCCGACAAGATGCTTGCACAAAGTGTAAAGTCGGGGAACCGCATGTTTTGAAAATCCTCATCGAATTCTAACTAACCAAGGCACTAGTCTGCCCGGTCAGAGGCGCAAAGGCGAAAACCAATATTATCACGCTGGGACCAAGATGGCTCCGGGCCCCAGCCGGAAGACTTTAAGAAATCGGCTGGCAGGCGCCAACTGCCGCCGCGCTCTTTGCGGTTTGCGCCATCTGCAGTCTGTGTCCATTCTCCGACGTTGCCGTGCATGTCATGCAGTCCCCATGCATTCGCTTCCAGTTGTCCTACTGGGTGCGTTGTGTCTCCGGCGTTGTCGCTGAACCAGGCAACGCGGTAAAGTGTCCCAGACAAGACATCCGTTCCATCCGCCAGACGACAATAATCTCCCGTTCCTCCCGCCCGACAGGCATGCTCCCACTCATCCGATGTCGGAAGGCGAAACTCGATATCAGATCCATTAAGTCCACTTACATCGTTCAGCTTATTCAAGAATTCCTGGCAGTCGTCCCACGACACCATTTCCACCGGATAATCATCGCCGGCCTTGTTAGCCGAAGGATTCGATCCCATGACCTCCTTCCAGAGGCCCTGTGTCACTTGTGTCTCGCCCATCCAGAATCCCTTTGCCAGCGTCACTTCGTGCTGCGTTTCGTCCATGAACGTCCCCGGCGGACACCAGCGCAAGGCGACCACCTGCGAACCGACATGGAGTATTTTACGTTTGCCGGCTTGGCAAAAGCACTCATCTTGCTCCCCACCTTCTCCCCTCTCGTCTTTAGATGAGGTGGACAATGTTTCCAGTTTTCTGATGAGTTTCTGCCGCGCCTCGCCTGACTCCTGACCTGGTTGCGCGGAGCCAAGCCGTTTTGCCATATCAGATTGCCGAACAACCCACGGCGGAATCTTTCCATTCGGCGGAAAGGCATCATCCGGCACAACGAGAAGGGATATAAACTTGTCCAAGGCAACTCCGCAATGTTCCGAGACTGCAGCCACCAGAGTCTGAACTGGGTTATCCCCGCTGAATGGCACCGACGGCTTGATGGATAAGGCTTCCCTTGTCGCCAGCACGAAAACGCCATGATCGGACACCACGAGTCCGGCAAGGGGGATTGGCGTCCCGTCAGCACCCTTTACGGAAGCGCCTTCTATGACTTTAAACACTGTCCAATATGGCGACAGGTCTTTCTTCAGCTGTTGCGTCACGAGTTCGGCGGCAATCTTTGCAGCCTCGACGCGGCTTTCTTCCAGCCCCCGCGCCCATGATTCCCTGAAACACTTTAGCGCTTCAACAATATCCTGCTTCACACCCTTCCCGTCTTTGTAGAGATTCCCAAGGCACCATTCAGCCCACTGCGAGGCGTTATGGTCACCGTAGTTTTTGACTCCTTCGGGATCCAGCGCGTGACGGTACCACGTTGCCGCCTGTCCAAAATCCTGCTTTACGCCTATCCCGTCCCGGTAGCAATCCCCCATTTTGACGCATGCCCACGGAACACCGGCGTTCGCGCTCTTTGTCAACCATGCCACAGCTTGAACGCCTTCCTCCCCATTGCCGTTTTCCTTAGCAAAGTGGAGGTGGCAGGAACCGATGTTATACTGCATCCAGACATTTGAAAGATCGGCCTTGCGATAGTACTTAAAAGCTGCGGAGACATCTTTCTCAACACCTAGCTGTCCATTGAACAGCAAGTCACCGTACCTGTGGCAGGCCCACTTGTCGCCCAAGTCGGCGGCTTTGCGGTAGCATTCCGCCGCACGGGTGTCGCCCGCCTCTTCGAGTCTTCTTCCCTCCTCGCAAAGGGATGACGCCTCTTTTTTCGCGAAACATTCTGGACAAAGGTAGGTATTCGTGTCTCTATGTTCAAGGCAGAGGTCGTCGCGACCGCATTCGCGGCACTTGAAAGTGCTTGTCTTTTCGTTCCAGCGTCCGCAAATTGGGCAGGCAACATAGACGGGACCCGCCGGGGCGGGTGATGGCGGCGAAGCGAGGGTGGGTGCCGATTCGGTGCCGTCGAGGAGGACGAAGCAGGAGTTGCCGCTGCAGCTGAAGCGAGGACGCTGCTCCGTAGCGAGGCCAAAGCGGGAAGCGAGTTCGCCCATCCTCAGGCCAAGGCTCACGCGAAAGGCGTCGGTCAGGTCGAGACGGGTGTGCGACTCGTGCGCCCTCTCCAGCAGATCCAGCATCTCCATCGTGAAGAGGCCGTGCCCCCTCGCGGACAACTCCGCCGCCGTCTGCCCCACGTCGCAGCTCGTCACGATGGTGAGCGCGCCAACGCCATGTCTCGTCACTGGAGCGTCGAGAATCAGCGAAAGATCGCGCTCCGCGATGCCCTCGCCACCGCGCGTCGAGAGGATGTCAGACTGGCAGGCGTCCAAAAGAAGCGCGCTGTCGAACGGCCCGGAAAGCCGACGCTTAAGCTGCCCCAGCGGAAGCCCGTCCTCCTCGTACTTCACGTCGTCGTAGAGGTCGTTCGCGCAAACCAGCACGTGATTCTCCCCGACGCGGAAGCCGTGCCCAGCGAAGAAGAAGAGGAAAAAGTCACCGGGGCCGAGGTCGGAGGTGAGGCGCCGCACCGCGCCGAAAATGTCCTTCTTCCCCGGCGGGTTCGGGAGCAGCTCCACCTGGTCGTAGCCGGCACCGTACTTGAAAAAGCCGTGCAAGTCCGTCGCGTCGCTCACGGCGCAGGCGAGGTTTGGGATGAGGCCGTCGGCGTATTGGTCAACTCCGACGAATAAGGCGTGGCGTTTCATGGTGTGAAAAATGGCAAATCAATGTTTCTTCCAGTATGGCACAGTGACACCGTTAGAGGCAATTCGGCCAGCGAGACTTAAGCCGCATCCGTGACAAGAAACCCAGACTCCCGCAATCCTCAAATGCACCATCCCCCATGCTTGTCACGCTATTTGTAATTTTCACGGAGGTCAGAGCCGAGCAAAACTGGAACGCACCTTCCCCGATACTCGTAACACTGGCGGGTATCGTCACGGAGGTCAGAGCCGAGCAAAACTGGAACGCACCATCCCCGATACTCGTAACGCTGGAGGGGATCTTCACGGAGGTCAGATGGAAGCAACACTGGAACGCACTCTTCCCGATACTCGAAACACTGGCGGGAATCGTCACGGAGGTCAGGCGACAACCACGGAACGCACTATTCCCGATGCGCTCTACACCGGAAGGGATGACAAGGGATCCATCACGGACGGCAGGATAGGCAACGAGAGTCTTCCCGTCTTTCGTGAACATAACGCCATTAATGTCCTTGTAGCACATGTTGTTTTTCGCCACGGAAATCGAAGCGAGTCTTATACAAGCAGCAAACGCGTTGTGGTCAAAGTCGGTAACGCCAGCGGGAATTTTCACAGAGATCAGCTCATCGCACTCACCGAAAGCCTCCTCCCCAATGCTCGTAACACTGTCGGGAATCGTCACGGAGGTCAAGCCGCTGCAACTAAAGAAGGCCCAATCCCCGATGCTCGTAACACTGTCGGGGATCGTCACGGAGGTCAGGCCCCAGCAACCGTCGAAGGTCCACTTCTCAATGCTCGTAAGACTGGCGGGAAGAGTCACGGAGGTCAGATTGCCACACTCCGAGAAGGCCAACTCCCCAATGCTCGTAACACTGTCGGGAATTGTCACGGAGGTCAGATTGCTACACTCACAGAAGGCCCGCTCTCCGATGCTCGTAACACTGTCGGGAATTGTCACGGAGGTCAGACCGCTGCAATCATAGAACGCCCGCCCCCCGATGCCGGTCACGGGACGGCCGCCCAAAGTGGCGGGAATGGCAATGTCTCCTTGGGGGGATGTTGTCGTCGCGAGTACTTTGCGTTTCACATTCAAGGAGCCAATGACGGCCTTGCCGTCCTTTACCTCGAAGTTCCAAGTTAAACCATTAACGGTCTCCGTGTATCGTCCGTCCGGCTTGCGTGCGGCCTCCTCGCGGGCCTTGCGTACGGCTTCCTCGCGGGCCTTGCGCGCCGCTTCGCGGGCTTGCTTGGCTTTCCGCAACTCTTCAAGGGCGGTTTCGGCAACCTTAAGACTCTCGGCCGCCGTCGGTGCGGCGACACCGTCTAGAAGGACGAAACTGGAATTGCCAGTGCTGCTGAAGCGGGGGCGCTGCTGGGTGACGAGGCCAAAGCGGGCGGCGAGATCGCCCATCTTCAGGCCAAGGCTCACACGAAAGGCGTCGGTCAGGTCGAGACGGGTGTGCGACTCGTGCGCCCTCTCCAGCAGATCCAGCATCGCCATCGTGAAGAGGCCGTGCCCCCTCGCGGACAACTCCGCCGCCGTCTGCCCCACGTCGCAGCTCGTCACGATGGTGAGCGCACCGACGCCATGGCTCGCCACCGGAGCGTCGAGAATCAGCGAAAGGTCGCGCTCCGCGATTCCCTCGCCACCGCGCGTCGCGAGGATGTCGGCCTGGCAGGCGTCCAGAAGGAGCGCGCTGTCAAACGGGCCGGAAAGCCGACGCTTGAGCTGCCCCAGCGGAAGCCCGTCATCCTCGTACTTCACGTCTTCGTAGAGGTCGCTCGCACAGACCAGCACGTGATTCTCCCCTACGCGGAAGCCGTGCCCCGCGAAAAAGAAGAGGAAAAAGTCACCGGGGCCGAGGTCGGAGGTGAGGCGCCGCACCGCGCCGAGAATGTCCTTCTTCCCCGGCGGGTTCGGGAGCAGCTCCACCTGGTCGTAATCCGCGCCGTACTTGAAAAAGCCGTGCAGATCCGTCGCGTCGTTCACGGCGCAGGCGAGGTTCGGAATGTGGCCGTCGGCGTATTGGTCGACTCCGACGAATAAGGCGTGGCGTTTCATGGCGTGAAAATAGGCGGTTCCATACTCTATTGAATGAGTATAGCACATTCACTGCGAGCAACGCGCACATGTTCGCGAGAAAGCGCAAGGCCTCTTCTACTTCACGCCAAGCTGGCGGAGGGCGTCCCTGGATGCGGCGTTGCCCTGCGCGGCGGCCTTGCGGAACCACTTGATGGCCTCGTTGTAGTCCTTGCCGACGCCGTCGCCGTTGACGTAGCATGCCCCAAGGCTGTGCTGGGCCAGGGCATAGCCCTGCTCTGCGGACAGGCGGAACCATTTGACGGCCTCCGCCGCGTTTCGCGGAACGCCCCGTCCATTGAGATAGCAGACGGCCAAGCCGTTCTGCGCAACGTCATGACCGGCCTCGGCCCCTTTCCGATACCATTTTGCCGCTTCGGCGTAATCCTGCCGCACGCCTTCGCCAAGGTAATACATGCGGCCAAGGTTGGCGCATGACGGCCCGAATCCCTGTTCGGCCGCCTGCTTGTACCACTTGAGCGCCTCTGCGGCGCCGCCGGGCCGTTTCGACGCGGCCACGCCCTTGTTGTGCGCGGCTGCGGCGGAAATGGAGCCGCCTCCCCCGTTGTTTTGGCTCCCTTGTTTCGGGGATGACGGCGTCAACGCGCCACTTTCAAGGTCGGCAAGCGCCTTCTTCGCCTTTGGATGCTGCATGGAGTCAGCCTTCTCCAGCAATTGCCGGGCCTTGTTCTTCCACATGGCCCCCATCCGTGCATAAGCGAGTCCTGCCCGGTAGGCGCCTTCAGCCGACCCCAGGTTGGCAGCCCGCTCGTACCACCTTTGATGCCCCATCGGATCCTTGTAGCCTGCGCGGCCATCGGCGAACCGGTCGCCCGTCTCCAGGCAACTCTCGACATCCCCGTTGTAGGCGCCTGTCTGATACCATTGAAAGGCCTTTTTCGCATCCCTCGCAACGCCGTCGCCCTTGTCGTAGCATTCGGCGAGACGGCGGCAGGCGAGAGCTTTCAGTTTGAGATTGGCGTCTCCAAGTCCCATTTCGGTCTTCTCGTCCGTGTCCTGGGCCGCCTTTTCAAGCCAGCGGACGGCTTCACGCGCATTGCGGGAGACGCCGTCGCCGTCGAGGAGATGGACGCCGTACTGGACCCAGGCCCCGATCTGGAGGACTCCGATATCTTTTCTGAGTTGCGGGATCTCGGCAATTTCCCGCCACCACTTCACGGCTTCACGCGGATCCTTCGGCACGCCGTTGCCCGCGTCAAGGCGCTTGGCGAAATCGTACATGGCGATGACATCGCCGGATTCCGCCAGCTCACGGAAGATTTTGACCACCTCGGCCTTGTCGGATTCATCCCCGGCTCCGTTCGCCACAAGGCGGGCTACACCCCGCTTGGCGACGCCGGCGATTTGCAGATTGTCGGACTTCGCCGCCTTCTTGAACCAGTAAAGGGCCTTATTCATGTCCAAGTCCGTGCCTCGTCCCTTTTCGTAGGCGTTGGCCACGCCGATCATCGCGTCGTCGTCCCCGGCTTCCGCAGCCGCCAGGTACCAGCGGAATGATTCGCCGTAGTCTCTGTCGCATCCGTAGGCGTTGTAGTAGTAGGTGCCGAGCTGGCTTTGCGAAACGACGACGCCCGCCTTGGCCGCAGCCAGATGCAAGTCGAACGACCGATTCGGATTCGCCTTCACGATGCTTCCCTTCTGCAGGATGATCGCCAACTGCGACTGCGCCTCGGGAAGTCCAGCGGCGACGGCCTTTTCCAGCCATTCAAGCCCCTTCACGGTGTCCGTCCTTCCCGCAAGCCCGTTGATCAGGACGGTGGCAAGCGCCAGCTGCTGAACGGGATGGCCCGTTTCCGCAGCCCGCTCCATCCAGCGGAGCCCTTCGGACGGATTCTTCGCGACCATGTTTCCAAGAATGAGCGCGGCCCCGTACTCGCCCATGGAATCGGCATCCCCCAGTTCGGCCCCCTTCTTCAGAAGCTCCACAGCCTTGCGGGCGTCCTTGTTGAAACCCCATCCCTCGGCGTAGCACTTTGCAAGGGCGGAGAAGGCCATCGGAAAATTCTGGTCGGCGGCCTGGCCAAGCAGGGCAACGCCGCGCGAGACGTCCTTGGGCACGCCGTCGCCGGTGACGAGCTGCGCGCCGGCGGAAGCCTGCGCCTCCGCATCGCCGGCACCAGCGGCTTTCAAATACCATTGAAGCGCTTCGGCCTTGTCGGGCGTCCCGCCGGCCCCCGCGTAGAGGAGCTTCCCCAGCAGCGTTTGCGCTTCGGGAAGGCCACGGAACGCGGCCTTCCGCGCCCACTGGATTGCCAAAGCGTTGTTTTTCGCGACAGGACTTCCTGTGGCGTAAATCCGCGCCATCGCGAGCTCGGCCTCGACAAGTCCCGTCTCTGCGGCGCGTTTCAAAAGCCGCGCGCCGCCCAACGCATCCTTCTCGTGACCGATGCCCTCGATGAGGCACATGCCGGCGACGAACTGCGCTTCAGGAATTTCAGCGTCGGTGGCGAGAAAGGCCCAGCGCGCCGCCTCCTCGCGATTCTGCGCCGTACCACGCCCCTCCCAGAGACACTGCGCCCACAGTGAACGCCCTTCCGCATCGCCCGCCTCTGCGGCCTTCTTGAACCAGAATGCAGCCTTCTGCTCGTCTTTTCCGAAACAACCAGGGGCGGCCAGCTTTTTGCCAACGAGTACCATCGCCTTTGCGTTACCGGCCTCCGCGGCCTTGTGGAAGCAATTGAAGGCCTCCGCCGCGTCGATCGCAATCCCGTCGCCGGACTCATACTTCATTCCGAGTTCCAGAAGGGCTTGGGGATCGCCATTCTTCGCGCGCTCCTTGAGCAAGTCGAGCGACGAGACATCGCCGCCACCGGTGCCAGGCATCTCGTCAATGATCTTCTCCGTTTCCTTTTTGAAACGGCGCTCCACCTCCCTATAGGCGACAAAGACCCCCGCGCAGGCCAGCAGCACAAGCACCGCAGCCGCAAACGGACGCCAACCGCGCCCGTCCTTGCCGTCCCGTACGGCCGACACCATGGATGCGCAAGAAGAGAATCTCTTGGAGGGATTGGCGGCAAGGGCCTTGGCAAGGGCCCGGTTCTGGGATGGCGAGAGGATGCCAATGCTTGTCGCCGCAAACTCCGCGCCCCTCCCTGCTCCGGCGGACTGCGGAAGCCGTCCCTCGAACAGTTCGTAGAGGATGCACGCGAGCGAATATTCGACCGATGCGGCGGTCCAACGCCCACCCATTCGTTCCTCAGGCGAGGAATAGCCGGCGGCACCGCCCCTGGAACTTTCGATTGCCGCAACCTCGGGCGCTTCCGCCAAGTCTTTGGCGAAAACGAAAATGGAGTCCGGGCAGAGTTTCAGGATGTTGCCCGTTTTCACGGACGAATCCGCCTTGCGGGCAATGTCAAGGCATACCGAAAAGACAATCTGCGCCGGTATGTCCCCCCGCGCCATCATTGCGTCGCGCCATTCGGCGAGTGACATTTCGCCCTTCGTGGCTCGGCCAGCCGTCCGCGTGGCCGCAGGTGCCGACGATGACCCGCGAGATCCACAATAGTTCGTTTCTTCGTTCATGTTTTTCCCTTTTATTTCCGCTCTCTTCGCTACTGACCCAGTTCACGCAATACCTTCTTGGCGCCGGCATGACCCCGCTTGGCCGCCTCCAAGAACCACTCGTATGCCTTTTCAAGGTCCTTCTCAGTGCCTTTTCCGTCGGCGTAGCAACTGCCCACCTCGTGTTGCGCCTCAAGATGGCCGGCCTCCGCCGCTTTCAGGAGCTTCTGGAATCCCTGTTTCCGGAACAATCCGCCGCCCCCTTCGAGCTCCAGGCGCCCTTTAAGATACAGGCCGTCAAGGTTGCCCTTGCTGGCGCCAAGCGCGCTACGCTCCCCCAGTTCCCAGGCCGAAAAGTCCCGTGGGTGTTCAACCATCAGCCGCAGAAGCCGGGCAAGGCACTCGTCGCTGTCCAGATACCCTTTGTCATACCAGGACTCCGCCTTCTTCCGGCTCTTCGCAACGCCATCGCCCTTTTCAAAGGCCTGGGCCACGGCCAGACACGCCGTCCCGCGGCGCTTGCGCCGTTCTGAGCCGACCCATGTCGGCGTCTGCTCGGGCGCCACGTTCGCAGGGCGGGAGGCCAGGATCCCCATGACCCCGTATTCGTCCTCCGCGGCGTCCGCGAACTTCTCCAGCCAAGGTACAGCCGCCGCGACATCGCGGGAAATACCCGTCCCTTCAAGCAAATGCATTCCGTAGCGCCCCCAGGCCTCCTGCCGCCGTTCCCCGTCCGCCGTATCGACGTTGTCCCTTTCCGCAAGGGCCTTCCACCAACGGACGGCTTCGGCTTGATTCCGTTCGAGGCCGATGCCGTCGTCCAGACGCTTGGCAAGCTCGAATATCGCGAAGGCGTCGCCTGCTTCCGCGCGGCGACGAAGCGGCCGCGCGGGGTCTGCGGCGTCGGCCCGTGCCTCCGCCTCCTCTACCGCCTTTCTCTCGGCCTCAGCCTTCTCCGCATTGCGGCGGGTGGCTTCGGCCGTGGCAACGGCCTTGCGCCGCACGGCAGCTGCATCCGGGTCGATCTCCGCCGCCTTGTCGAACCAGCGCTGGGATTCCGGGGGGTTGGCCATTACCCCACGTCCAACGGCATAGCGCTCGCCCATGTCGAGCGCGGCGTCCAACAGCCCCTGTTCGGCTGCGCGGAGCGACCATCTTGCGGCTTCGCGCTCGTCAGCGTGAACCCCGGCGCCTCGCGACAGCAGCCCGGAGAAGGCGAACTGCGCCCGCGCATCGCCCGCCTTGGCCGCAGACTGCACAAGCGTGGCACCGCGCTGCGGGTTGTGTTCGGGCCCCACATCTTCGACCAGCGATAGCCCGGCGACCAACTGCGCCGACGGAACAGCGGCGTCCAATCCCTTTTGCGCCCACTCCCTGGCCAGCGTACGGTCCTTCCCTGTGCCGCGACCGTCCCACAGGCATGCGGCAAAGGCCCCTGCGCCTTGCGGGTTTCCAGCCTCGGCGGCACGGCGGAACCAGTTGGCGGCGGCGGTCTCGTCCCTCTTCGTCCCGATTCCCCGCTCCAGACGGTCGCCTGTCTGGAACATGGCTTCGGCATTCCCGAGTTCTCCCGCCCGTTCAAACCAGTGAAAGGCCTCGGCTTCGTCCTTTTGCACATTCACCCCAGTTGCGAGTCGCCGCGCAAGTTCGAAAGCGGCATCGGAATCGCCGCCCTCCGCCTTTGAGCGCAAAGAGGCAATCCCAGATACGCCGCCGAGTTTCTTTATTCCCTCCCAGACTTCCTTGAGCGCTTCCTGCCGTTCCGTCTCGAGGCGTCCCCAGACGAACAACGCCGCGCCGCCAATGACCATCAGCACCGCCACCGCAGCAAATGGTTTCCAGGCTGTCGAAGGACCGCGCTTGATGGCGTTCACCATGGCGGTACAAGTTTTGTACCGCTTGTCAGGATTCTTGTCCAGCGCCCGAAGCAGAGCCTTGTTCCGCCCATTTTCCAGGGAGGCAAGCGGATGTGCCTGCGAAACGGCCACCACCTGCTCGCCCACTTCCTCTTCCCTTTTTTCCCAAAGCGCATCGAATTCGTCCTTTGCGGCGTATGGGACATCTCTCATCAGCTGGCGTTTCGCGGCAGCGAATGTCTTCCTGAAAGGTGTTGTACCGGAGAGCAGCCAGTAGAGGATGCAGGCCAGCGAATATTGATCCGAACGTCCGTCCGGACGTGGGGAGCCCACCCACATCTCCGGCGCGATGTACTCTGTCGTGCCGAGTCCTTTGAGCGCATCTCCCTGCGGGTCTATGCGCCGCGCCAGGCCAAAGTCCAGCACCTTGATGCGGACGCCCCCGTTCGGGAGGTCTTCGACCATGACATTGTCCGGTTTGATGTCAAGGTGCATCACCCTTTTCTTGTGGGCGGCGTCGAGGGCGTCCGCGATCTGGCGGCAGATCTCGCAGGCCAGCGGGAGCGGAACCGTCCCGCCTCTTCTCGACACCCATTTGTCAAGACTGACCCCCTCCGCAAACAGCATTATCGTAAAAAGCCGTCCGTCCTTTTCGGCGATGCGCACGGGGTCGGCGATGTGCTCGTTCTTGATGTCGTGGACGAGCTTGAAAGTGGACCGCAGCTCTTCTCGGCGATCCGCGTCATCCCGCAGCATTTCCTTGATGGCCACCTTGAAGCCGGCGTTGTCTTTGGCATGCGCGATCCAGACACGTCCGAATGCGCCCGGCTTCCCGCTTACGGAGGTAATCACATATCCGTCGACGACGTCGCCAACGCCCAGTTCCGGCCCTTCGTAGGCTTTTCCCCGTTCGGCCGCCACCTGACGGCGCGATACGCTCCCAAGCTCCATGTCCATAGTCTCCGCCTTCCCGACGTAAAGTCTTATTCCTCGTCGGCCGCAAGGCGCAGGCCGATGTTCACGTAGTGGCGGTCGTCGCCGCCCTGCATCTTGGAGATGGTGTCAACCAACCCCGCGAACCCGTCGCGTTGGCCTTCCTGCGGCTCCGCAACCTGGCGGCGCGCGTGGCTCGCGCATTGGGCTGCGTAACTGCGCACGTCTCCGCCGCGCACGACGTGCCCCTGGCCGCGCCCGCCATCGGAGAGGACCGCCGGATCGACGGTCGCGCCGGTTTGCGACATCTTCAACCAGGGGCGATCCGTCCAGTCGTCCGCGCACCACTCCGCCACGTTGCCATGCATGTCGTAGAACCCCCACGCGTTTGGCTTCTTCCGCTTCGGCGGCTGCGGAGCGGCACGTTCCCCGACGGTCACCCGGGTGTTGTTGTCGATAACGCGTGCGAAAAGCGCCGTCTTCTCGAACCAGGCCAGGTCTTCGGGCGTACCGTCGAAGTCGCCATCCGTCCCCGCCCGGCAGGCGTATTCCCATTCCGCCTCCGTTGGCAGACGGAAATGGAGGTCGAGCTCGCAGCCGCTCGCGTTGAGTTCGTCGGCAAAGGCGGCCGCCTCTTTCCACGACACATTTTCCAAGGGTCTGTCGTTGATGTCCGAGATCGGCTGTTGCTTGAAGGAGTTGTTCCATTTTGCGAGACTTGAAGGCGAACGCCCCTTGACCGATTTCCACTCGCCGATCGTCAGTTCGGTCTCCGCCAGCCAGAAGCCTTTTGTCAGGCGCACGACCCGCATGTTTTCGCTTCCCTTTTCGCCCATGCGGAAGGTCCCTGGCGGGCACCAGATCATCGTGATCGTCTTCCCGCCGGGAAGCGTGACCGTGCGCCGCTTGCGTTCGGCGCCTGTCCCGACCTCGCCTCGCCGCAGCATGACGTCTTGCCTGCGTGTCCCAACCCAGTCCTTGCCAACCGTGAACTCAGGGATGAATGCGCTCCAGACCTCTCCCCCGACCTCGGCGCGCACGTCCCATGGGCCGGCGCGACCGCCACTCTCGACGCGAATGCGCGTCGGGAGGCGGACTTTTGCGCCGTCGTGGACAATCCACGCCCCGGGCTTGTCCGCCACGATTTCAATCCAAGGCCGAAGTTCGTCTTCGGCCTCCGTGGCAAGCAGCTGCGCCTGCGCGTGTTCAGGGTCTTCCGCAAGAACGGCGCGGGCGGCCGCAAGACAATCTTGCCATTTCCCGCCCTTCTTCGCGTCCAAAGCCTTTGCGAGTTGCTTCTCCGCCTCTGGCGACAGCGTCTTGACGGGGATTTTCTCGAGCTCGCCGCCGCCGCTTGGCGGCTCGATCATTTCATCTGCGGCGCGGATTCTCACAACTTGCCAAACCGCCGCCGCAATCCCGGCGGCCAGAATCGCCACCGCGAGAAATGTCTTGTGCCGCGCCTCAGAGTCGAGGCGCCGCACCCGTCCCGTTTCAGCCATTTCGGCGAAGTCCGCGCAACGCTCTAAGCGTCTCTTGGGGTTGGGGGAAAGGGCGAGCCTAAAGGCCTTGTTCTGCCGCGCGCCGAGCAGGCCGATGGGATGATATGTCCTGCCATCTGGAATCTGCCCGGTCAGCATCCAGTAAAGCAGCGCCGCCAAAGTCCATTGGTTCGCCGCCGCCGTGGCCTTTTGCCCGGATCTGCATTCGGGCGCGCGCCATTCGTTACCGCCTTCGTCCACACTCGACGCCGCGCCACGACGCCGGAGCGCGTCGCGGACGGCGTCCGCAACGACGAATTCCTCAAGGCGGCCTGCCGGGTAGCCGTCGTTCCCCTCGGGCAGAACTGTGACGGAATCAGGCCCGAGGTGTTGCGGCACGGCTTTTTCATTCGCCGCATAGTCGAGCGCGGCGGCAAGATTGGCGATGACCGGAAAGGCGCTTTCGGGCGTCGCGTGTTTTGAAGAGAATCCGTTAAGCCAGTCCTTCAACGCGAGCTGGGTCTCTTTGTCGTCGTGGAGCCAGAGGGAACCGTCGCGAAACTCAAGGCATGCGCGCAAATGGTCGTGACGCAATTTTGATGAAGCGTTCGCGGCCTTTGAAATGGCCTCTCTGGACAAATTGTCACCAAGCGCAGTCTCCGGCAACTGCCACCGCCGGTAAATGGGGTCATTGCCGTCAAAAACCCGGCACATTTTTCCGGGAAGGCGACTTTCCATCTGCCGCTCTGGGTTCCCTGCGGAAACAGGGGACGCTTGCGTATCGTCGCCTTGGCGACGCATCCCCGCGAAGCCGCCTCGCGATCCTTCGTAAAAGTCCTGCTGTTCGGCGCCTTGGCTGCGTTGCCCTGCGGAACCGCCGCGCGATCCCTCGTAACCGCCCCGCGTCACGGTGCCATGGCCGCGTTGCCCGCCACCGCGCGATCCCTCGTAGCCGTCCATGTCCATGATGGCCTCCGCTACAGCTCCGGACCCAGGACGACGCGGAACCCGATCGTCCAGAAACGGAAGCCCTGCTCAAAGCGCCAGCGGCATGCGGGACGGCATTCCGCCGCATCCGAATACCAGCTTCCGCCCCGCACAACGCGGCATTGCCCATTCTGCGGCCCGGACGGATCCTCGACATCGTCCTGCGGATACGGGGCCATCCAGTCGTGGCACCATTCCCAGACGTTGCCGAGCATGTCCCGGATACCCCAGGGGTTCGGGGCCTTGCCGTCAACCCGGCGCATCGCCGCCCTCCCGTCAACGGGATGCTGCATATTGCAGCCGCCGCGACGCCAGTTCTCGACATCTGCGCCCGGCCCGTCCCAGCCGACCGCCGAATTTCCGCCATACCAGGCGATATCGTCGAGGGCGGGCGCGTTCATGTTTCCGAGAAGTTGCCACGGCCGCCCATTGGGGAGCGTCGAGTCCGTCCCGGCGCGGCAGGCATACTCCCATTCCGCCTCGGTGGGAAGACGGTAGGCATAGCCGGGAGGCAGACGACCGGCGGCGCGTTCGCGTTCGTTCAGCCTGCGGCAGAAGCCCTGGGCGTCATCCCAGCTGACCCAGTAGATCGGCGCATCGCCACCCTTGTTGTAGCAAAGGTCCTTCGGGGCCGCATCGCCACGGCGCTGGCGGATTGTCCCGCGCCAGAACCGCCCGGGGGAACTTTGCGAGGCGAAGTCGTAGGCGGTGGTGTCGGCCAGCGCCTCGGCCGCCATGTCAACGACCGACGTCCCCATCACCTCGTTCCACTGCCGCTGCGTCACCTCCGTTTCCCCGATCCAGAAGCCGCGGGAAATCCGTACGCGGTGGCGCACCTCGGCAACGGCATCGTCCCAGGCCAGCCAGGGGTTCCGTCCGGCCTCCTCCTTTCGGCTGCCCATCTGGAAGAAGTCCGTTCCGCTGGCCTTGCGCCAGCGGCCGTCGGCCGTGGCGGGACACCAGAGCATCGGAATGGCTCCCGTCGCGCAGGTGAACGGTCTTCCCTCGATGGACTGCGTTGGTGACGCAGGCGGAGCTTTCGATTGGTCGCGCGAATCGGATCGTCCGGGGATGATTTCAACGGGGCGGTCAAACCGTATCTGCGCCCGCTGGTCGCCGGGCAGGCCCTGTCGCCATGCCAGTTCGGCCATGCGGATGTTCAGTCTCTCGCGAAACGGTTCCGCGATCTGGACGGCAAGATTGTCGTTGACGGACTTGAGCATTTCATCCAGCAACGCCCGTGTGAAAAGCCCATGTCCGTTGAATTCCTTCGAAAAATCGCCCCTTTGGCATGAAAAGAGAATGGCGACCTGCCCTCGCGCTCCCCTTGCCCCCTTATTCCCCGCGCCGATTGCGGGATTGATTGGCGGCTGCGCGTCGTCGTCCTTCGCAAACGACAAGTCGCGCTTCTTCGCCTCGCCCTTCGCGAACAACCCGCCGAAGAGTCCGCGCAACTTGATTTTCCCGGACTTCAGATCCGCGAGCGAAATGCCCTGCTCCGCGAGTTTACGCTCCAACGCCTCCAATTCATCCTTGGCCTCAATGCCCTCGCTGACGATGTCCTCCTGGCAGGCGTCGAAGATAAAGACGGTGTCCTGAGGGCCGCTTGCGGCATCCTCCAGCGTCTGCAGCTTTATGGCGTCGTCATCGAAGTGTACGGCCCTTGGATTTGCCTTGGCGCAGAGGAGCCGGGGCGCTCCCCCTATTTCCACGCCATGTCCCGCGAAAAAGACGAGAAGCAGATCGCCCGCCTGCAAGCCCTCTTTTATCTTGCGGACGCGCTCAAGCACTTCGCCCGGGAATTTTGGGTTCTCGCAAGGCTCGGTCGCATACCCCCATTCGGGCCGCGAGAAGAACTCGCGCATTTCAGTGGCGTCCGCCACCGCGCACGAAAGCTTGGAAAGGGGATAGTAATCGTCGACGCCGATGAAAAGTCCTTTGCGTGTCATGGTTTGTCACCCTTCAATGTTTGCAAATGAATGCTTCTTTTAGTGAAACGAATTACGAGGCGTTTTCCTTGCACGCCGCAGCGGGGAAAGAGGCAAAGGCGCGGAAGCGCGGAGCTTGTAGCGATATGGGTCCCCCTTCATCACTAGAAGATGTCATCTCCAAAACGCATTTTCAATCGCATTTTCGCGATACGACTTAGCTGAATGCACCCCCCAAATGCGCGCACCCCGATACTCGCCACAGAGGAGGGAACGCTCTTCGGAGTAAATGCAAGTTCTCGACAACCATGAAAAGCATAATTTCCAATGGTCGTTACGGAGTCAGGGATTTCCACTGACTTGAGCATGCTGCAGCCCTCAAATGTTCCATCCTTGATGCACGTCACGGAATTAGGGATCCTTACTGACGCGAGGACTCCACAGTTTGCGAATGCACGATCCCCGATGCATGTTACGGCGTTTGGAATGCTCACGAATGTAAGCCTGGAGCAAGAGCTAAATGCATAGGAGCCGATGCTCGTCACGGAGTTGGGGATGCTCACGGATGTGAGCCGGGAGCAAGCGCAAAACGCATAGGCGCCGATGCTCGTCACGGAGTCTGGAATGCTCACGGATGTGAGCCGGGAGCAAGCGCAAAACGCAGAGGAGCCGATGCTCGTCACGGAGTCTGGAATGCTCACGGATGTGAGCCGGCTGCAACCGTAAAACGCATTGTCCCCGATTTTCGTCACGGAGTTGGGGATTTTCACTGTCGTAAGGCCGTCGCAATAATAAAACGCATAGTTCCCGATGCTCGTCACAGTGTCGGGGATGCTTACGGACGTGATTTCAAAATATCGTTTTAATGCATAAGGACCGATGCGTGTGACAGGATGACCGCCTAACGAAGAAGGAATGGCGATGGCGCCAACAGGTCGGCCGATGACGGCCCCTTCGGGCATGCCGAAGCGGTCTAAGGGAATTGCGGACTCCTTGATCTGCTGTTCGCCATCAAAAAAGCCGATGACAGCTTTGCCGTCCTTCACCACGAAGTTCCAAGTCAAGCCGTTAACGGTCTCCGTGTATTGTCCGTCCGGTTTGGGCTCCGCCTCCTTGCGGGCCTTGCGCTCCGCCTCCTCGCGGGCCTTGCGCTCCGCCTCCTCGCGCCGCTTGATTTCGCCGACACAGTCAAGGCAAAGATATGTCGCGCTGTCCCTATGATCAAGGCAGAGATCGTCGCGGCCGCATTCACGGCATCTGAAGGTGTCTTCGGCTCGGTTCTTCTTCCCGCAAATCGGGCAGACGACATAGACGGAAGCCGCAGTACCATACCGACCGCCCGAATGGGTTGCTCCGCCATCTGGGAGGGGATTCGTTACGAAGGCGTCGCCGAACAGCGAAAAGGCTGGGCCGTCCAATTGGATGGAGGGGCACTGCCCGAAACCCGCGCCGACTTCCTTTGCCCGCTCGTTCATGTGGACGCGGACGCTCTCCGCAAAGGCGTCACCGCATTTTGCCAACCCCGTGTCGCGGCAGTCTATTGCGTCGAGAAGGCCGCGCGTGAAAAGGCCATGACCCAGGCGGTCGATTTCAAGCGAGGGGAGGAACTTGTTGCAAGAGCGCAAAATGAACGTTGAGCCGGTTGACGGCGCGATACTCACAAAATCAAGGTCCTTTGTGGAGCCTCCACCCTTTTCCTCAACGCCGGCAAGGGCATCCGACCGGCAGGAGTCGAGCAGAAAGGCGCGGTGGAAAGGGCCTTCGGCAAGCATCTCCAGTGAATCTACCCGCGTCCCTGCGCCGTTCACGCGCAGGAGCTTCTGCCGGTCGTCACGGCAGAAAAGCAGATGCGCGCCGTCCTGCGCGGTGAAGCCATGGCCCGAAAAGAAAAAGAGAAATACGTCGCCGGGGCCCAGACCGGCGACGGTCTCCTCCACGGCGGTCTTCATCTGCGCCGCAGTCGGGTCCGAAAGAAGCCGGCTACGAAAGCCCAGCGCCTCGAAGCGGTCCGCAAGGACCGAGGCATCCGGAACGGAATACCGGAGAGAACGGATGGTTTTGTCTTCGTAGGTATTGACCCCGACAAACAGTGCGTGTCGTTTCATGGCGTGAAAATAGGCGGTTCCATACTTTATTGAATGAGTATAGCACATTCGCTCGGGCAACGCGCACATGTGCGCTGGAAGTCAGGATTGGCCCGAAGGTCTCCGGGAGGGCCGCGCATCGTCGCGGCCGCCTCGCGCACACGGCCCGGACAAAGCCGGGCAGGAGTTGTAAGTTGGGAGTCGCTATTCGAGCAGGCAGCGTCTCGTCAATGCCTCGGCCATCGGCGCAGATGCTGGTCAGGGAGGGTTAGTCGCGTCCGGTTGTTTCACGCCAACTACATTCTTCTGAACAGCATCCGCCATTTTTTTAACCGGAATCAAGGCGACGCGGATGCCTATGTAGTTGCTGCGTTCGTTCGGACGGCAGCGGAACCGGGTGTCCGAACAGCAGAAGCGGTCCTTGTCGCGCCACGACCCCCCGCGGAGCACGCGCTCCGAGCCGGACGACGGCCCTGTCGGGTCGGTAAGGGTGCCGGACGGATAGTCGCCATACCAGTCCGCGCACCACTCCCAGACGTTGCCGTGCATGTCGTACAGCCCCCAGGCGTTCGGCTTCTTCTGCCTCACCGGATGCACCTTCCCCGCGTTGTTCGAGTGATACCACCCCATGTCATTGAGATGGCCCGTCCCGCCGTAGGCGCCTGTTCTGCCTGCGCGGCAGGCGTATTCCCACTGCGCCTCAGTCGGCAACGCCCAGCGCAGTCCGTTCTGGGCATAGCGCAAATTGAGTTTCTCCACGAACTCCCGGCAGGCGTCCCACGAGACCTCCTCGACAGGGTAGTTGTCGCCGGCCTTGTTGTAAGACGGATTGGTTCCCATGACTTCCATCCACAGCCCCTGCGTCACCTCCGACTCCCCCATCCAGAAGCCCTTGGTAAGCGTCACACGGCGCCGCACCACCTCATCACCCATCGTGAAGGAGCCTGCCGGGCACCAGCGCAGGGCAATGGTCTGGGAACCAACCGCCACGATCTTAGCCTCGCCACGGAAGTGCGGCTGGTTGTGGAATACCTCGACCGGCCTGTTCAACAGGCGTTGCTCCATTTTCTGGCGTTGCTTCCACTGGCGTTCCTCAATGTAATGGTTTATAGCGAGAAAAGCAACGGGCATTGCGACAATCAAGCTGGCAATAACGGCAACCCAGCGAAGCCTCCGACGTTTTTCACTTGTTTCAGCCCTGCCGGAGGCAAGACGGAAGAGAGCAGACTTGCGCACCGCTTCCTCCTCGGCCCTCTCCGCTGCTTCCTTCGCGGCCCTCTCCTTCGCCTTCCGCTCCGCTTCCTTAGCGGCGCAGTCTTTGCAGAGGAACGTTCCTTTATCCCTGTGTTCTAGGCACAGGTTGTCGCGGCCGCATTCGCGGCACTTGAAAGTGTCCTCGGCGCGGTTCTTCTTCCCACAGACGGGGCATACGACATAGGCGGGAGCCGCAGTGCCATGCCGCCCGCCCGAAGAGGTCTCTCCGCCTTCTGGGGCATGTGTCATCGGCGCGGCGATGCCGTCAAGGAGGACGATGCCCGCAGCGTTCGCCGGCATCGTGAAGAGCGGCTCCTGTTGGCCGGAAAGCCGGTATTTGGTTATCAGTCCGCCCATCCGGACGCCGATGTCCGCCCGCAGGGCTTCGAGATCGATGCGCTTACTGGCATCGACGAACGCAGTCACCGAATCAAGAAAGGCGGATGTGAAGAGTCCGTGGCCAAGGTCTGACACCTCAAGCGCCTTCTGCCCTTCGGAGCAGGCGGTGACGATGATCTGGCAACCGGAATCCGAGATGTCGTCGTTCGAGGTGTGAATCAGCTTCAAATCCCGTCCGGTCGCACCCATGTCGGCCCCGCGGGTCGCACGGATGTCGTTCTGGCAGGCGTCAAAAACCAGCATGCGGTTCCACGGACCGCGCATCCGCTTCTTCAGCTGACCGACGGGCAAGCCCGCATATTCATCCTCCAGCTCCGCATACTCGTCCTTCGCGCAGACCAACACGTGGTTCTCCTTGACGCGGAAGCCATGGCCGGCGAAGAAAAAGAGAAACAGGTCGCCAGGGCCGAGGCCATGCGTCATGTCCTTGACAACATCCACCACGTCTGCGGAATGCGCCGGGTTGAGCAGCTTCTCCACACGGTTGAACTTCAGCAGCAGCTTGAAGGCGCTCGCGAGTTCAGTCGCATCCTCAGACGAAAAATTCAGATTCTGTATGGTCGGGTCGGCGTACTGGTCGACTCCGACAAACAGTGCGTGGCGTTTCATGAACCATGATCTCCGCTAATCTCGCTGGACCATACGGTCAACTTCAAAGCCAGAGCCGCCATTACGACGAAAGCCGCCGTCCAAGACAAATGGAGAAGGAGGCCGACCAACCATGGATGCCGGGAAATTGTTTCAGGCCAAAAGGCAAAAACGGCGAGCGGGATGTAAGCGTGTGCGAGAAGCGCAACGATGATGGCAGCACCGGAAAGTACAAGTGCCTTCCATGCAACAATACGCCGCTTGGGCACTGCTTGCCGTCCACTACTCCTGCCCCATTGTCCCTGCGCGTGGCAGATCAGACAAAGGGCCGTGATAAGGGAAATCGGGATGATGGCAAATTCGACCCACCAAGGACCAACTGCCTTGGCATATGCCCAAGACACGGCTGACGCCGCGCACCCAACTGCAGATTCAGTTCCGACTATCATCAACCTTCGCATGGTAACTCACCTCGCTGTATCTAGTATAGCAAAACGAATTTCATGATGATTTCCTTGCAAGGGGGGCAGGTCCTCCCAAGTGCGCCACAAGCCCATAGAAGCCCGAAGGCCTCAGGGAGGGCCGCGCATCGTCGCGGTGCGCCTCCCTCTAGATCGTTATCCCCCGGCGTTGGAGGGCTTTCGTTGCGTTTTCATTGCCCTGCTCGGCGGCCTTGCGGTACCACTTCACCGCCTCCGCATCGTCCTGCGGGACGCCCCAGCCTAAGAAGTACATGTCACCAAGATGACTCTGCCCAAAAGCCTCCTCCTGCTCGGCGGCCTTACGGCACCACTTCACCGCCTCGGCATAGTCTTTGGGCACGCCGTGTCCGTTCCCGAACATCACGCTGAGGTTGCACTGCGCCCGAGCATCCCCCTGCTCGGCGGCCTTGCGAATGCATTTCACCGCCTCCGTGTAGTCTTGATGGACACCTGTACCGTTGTAGTACATGGAGCCGAGGTTGCACTGCGCGACTGCACTTCCCTGCTCGGCGCCCTTGCGAAACCACTTTACCGCCTCCGTGTAGTCCTGAGGGTACCCGTTGCGCCCATTGTAGAAGTCTTCTCCCCTGGCATTGTACGATGCCGCCTCGGTCGCCGTGTGAGCGGCTTCAGCCTCGCGCATCTTCCTTGCAGCGCAATCATTGCAAAGAAACGTCTCCTCATCCTGATGGCGAAGACAGAGGTTGTCGCGGCCGCATTCGCGGCACTTGAAGGTGTCTTCAGGACGGTTCTTCTTCCCGCAAATCGGGCAGATGACGAGCGCCTGGACGATAAAAGTGGCGGGTGATGGCTTCTGCGCAACGATGGCCGGGGCGCTGGTGAAGAACCCTTCGTCGAAAAGGGAGAAGGCCGGGCCATTGATTTCTGCGACGGGACGCTGACGCGACGTGACGCCCGCACGGCGCGCCAGGGTCTCCATGCGGTTGCGAATGGCCTCTGCGAAGTCGTCACCACACCGAGCGAGTCCCGGATCGGAACCGTCAATGGCGTCCAGAAGTCCCTGCGTAAAGAGACCGTGGCCAAAGCCGGGAATTTCGATTGCGGGTCGAAACTTGTCGCAGGACCGGAGAAGGAAAAAGGTGCCGGTCTCGTTTGAGTTTTCCGGCATCGCGATGAAGTCAAGGTCGCGCGTCTCTTCTCCGCGGCCGTCTTCGTCCGCGAAACAGTCAGTCCTGCACGAATCAAGAAGGAAGGTACGATGGAAGCCCCCGCCGTCCGTCAGAAGCTCCAGCGCATCCACGCGGACGCCCGCGCTGCTGACGCGGAGCATTCGCTTGCGGTCGTCGCGGCAGAAGAGCAGATGTGCGCCATCCCGGGCTGTGAAGCCATGACCGGCGAAGAAGAAAAGGAATACGTCGCCGGGGCCGAGTCCCTCCGTCGCCGTTTCCACCGCCGAAAGCAACTGCTGGCGCGTGGGGTCCGGCAGGAGGCTCGTCTTGAATCCAAGGCGGTGAAACCGGTCTTCAAGGACGGTGGCATCCGGAACGGAATACCGGAGAGAACGGATGGATTTGTCGTCGTAGGCGTTGACCCCGACGAAGAGTGCGTGTCGTTTCAATGATTGCTAAGGTTAACGAGGTTGAATGTTGGCTTGACAGAAAGGAAGAGTGGCTTGAGGCGAAGGTGAATCAAGTCATATCGGTCCTTTGGCAGAGAAAACGACTCATCAAAAATCGGCGCTTGGCACAATGCCTGGTCTTCCCAGCTGAACAATCTGATGCGCATGTACCGCATGTTCTTTGGAAATGTTAGCGCATAAAACTTATGCTGACTTTCGAATGTGACTTTCGCGTCGATGCCGCCACCAAAGACCATATTCGTATCCTTGGCGAAACTAAGGGGATTCCAACTCGTGAGTGTTTCGACAATCAACGGGGCCTGGTCGGAAAAGGAATACCGCTTGTGGAAATCTTCGCAAAGCGATTTCAATGACCGCGCGAGGGCATTGTCATCCAGTTGGTTGATATTGGAGTTGAAATCGTCGACGACATTTTGTAGGAAATCCTGCGGGGTCTCCGCAAAGGTCGGTTCCACCGAGGCGGATATCTTGGCTTTGTTCTCCTCCATACTTGGAACGATGACAGGTGAACCGCACATTGTGCAGTTGATTACCAACCCGGCGCCGCGCTGGTCGATTACTAAACCATGACCGCAATGCGGGCAGTCAAAAACGATATCCTTGTTGGGGATGTCATCGTGCGGCACCGTTGACGTGTAATCATCTTGAGCTTCGTCCTTGTCGTCGTTTTTCTCTTTTTTCTCCATGCACTCTTCGCAAAGGTATGTCTGCTCGTTCTGGTGGCGGAGACAGAGGTTGTCGCAGCCGCATTCGCGGCACTTGAACGTGTCCTCGACGCGGTTCTTCTTCCCGCAGACAGGGCAGACGACATAGACGGGAGTCGCAGTACCATACCGTCCGCCAGACGAGGTCGCTCCGCCTTCTGGGAGATGCGCTGTCGGCGCGGCGAAGCCGTCAAGGAGGAGGATGCCCGCAGCGTTCGCCGGCATTGTGAAGAGCGGCTCCTGCTGGCCGGAAAGCCGGTATTTGGTTATCAATCCGCCCATCCGGACGCCGATATCCGTCCGCAGGCCTTCGATGTCGATGCGCCGGTGATCATTCGCAAAGGAGGTGATGGAATCCAGTATGGCGTATGTGAAAAGCCCGTGTTTCAGTTCCGAAACCTCCAGCGCCTTCTGCCCCTCGGAGCATGAGGTCACGAGTATCTGGCTCCCGCAGCCCGCAACCGGCTCGGCGTCCAGCTCGTGGATGAGCGACAAATCCCGCGCCGTCGCGCCCGTGTCGACCCCGCGGGTCGCGCGGATGTCGTTCTGGCAGGCATCGAGGATGAGCATTCGATCCCATGCCCCGCGCATCCGCTTCTTAAGCTGGCCCACTGCCAAGCCCGCATACTCATCCTTCAGATCCGCATACTCGTCCTTCGCGCAGACGAGGATATGATTCTCCTTGACCCGGAAGCCATGGCCGGCGAAGAAGAAGAGGAACAGGTCGCCGGGGCCAAGGCCGCGCGTCATGTCCTTGACAACATCCACCACGTCTGCGGAATGAGCCGGATTGAGCAACTTCTCCACACGGTCAAACTTCAGCAGCAACTTGAAGGCGCTCGCAAGTTCATTCGCATCCTCAGAAGGAAAGTTTAGATTCTGTATGGTCGGGTCAACGTACTGGTCAACCCCGACGAAGAGTGCGTGTCGTTTCATGACGTAGGATTGGAGTTAATTGTCAAAGCAAAGGAGTCTTAGGAGGGGCTGCGGCTCTTCAGATGATAGGCGAGAAGCGGGTCCGTCAACATGTAGACGCCGTCCACCTTCTCGACGATTGACTCTTTAATCAGACGGCGAAGCGCGGTATTCGTCGTCGCCGTTGACGGAAGACCATGCCTGTCCCTGTAGGTCTCTGGAAATCTTGCCGCCGGTTCGAGCGCGAGCGCCCGAAGAAGAAGGCGCTGGCTTTCCGGACGGGAGGAGAACGTGTTCTCCAAGAGAATGGTCTCAGCCGCATAAAGTGACTGAAAGGCCTCCGTGACGTCCGCCTCGGAAACGGCGTTTGCACCGCGTCCGATGGTTGCGCCATAAGTCCATGATCCAAGTGCCTGGACATAGTATGGCACGTTGCCGGCCAGGGATACGATACGCCGCGCAAGGTCTGGTGAAATCGAGAGCCCCTCCCCTCCGAACCGGGATGAAACGAAATCGGCGCTTTCATTCTCAGGGGGCCGTGGGAGAAGGAACTTCTGCGCAGAATTGTAAAACGGACGCGAAGGCGTGTTGAACAGCCGCTCCAGCATGTGCGTCTTGGAGCCGAGAAAAACGTATGCGATGTCGGAATGGTTCTGTATCGCCGACCGCATTGTCCGCTCAAATTGCGCCCCAAGCCCATGCGTCCAAAAGGGAGGTCTTGCCATAACGCCGCGGACCGTAGAGGACGGCGTTGTTTCCGCCATCGACGACGCAGAGCATGTCGCGCATGATCTTCGCCCGGTCGAAGAATGCGTTTCCGCACACCCGCGATCCGTATTTGAATGGATTCTTCATGAAATCATTATATCAAAACATCTTCAGAAATGAATAATTCATTTTTGAAGATAAATTGCCCTAAACATCCTCCCCGGCAAATCACGGCCATAGATGAGGCAAGCAAGTGATGAGGAGGAGTCGAGCAGGAAGGCACGGCGAACCGATCAAAGACGCGAAGTGTCGTCCGCCTCAATGAGGGCGGGGCAGATCCAGGCGGTGACGGCGGCGCATTCGACGCCGAAGGGAAGGTAGCCGGCGAAGCCGATGAGCGGCATTTCCCAGATCTGGAAGCGGTGGACAAAGGGGACTGAATAGACCCACTTGGCCACGGCGTAGTAGTTCCACGTCTCCCAGCACAGGCCGCAGATGAGCGCGGCGCACGCGAAGCGGAGGACAAGCGACCAGTTGCGTCCGCCGGGAATCCCCAGGATGCAAGGCTCGCCGAGGAGCGTCTGGATGAGGAGGAACGCGAAGAGGGGCGAGAGCCAGAGGAGCGGGAAGGTGTATTGCGG
>JAEEGL014878425.1_pt1 | contig 25265 bp, 20 predicted proteins | sample 9134231 | NCBI WGS metagenome assembly JAEEGL01 (sample SAMN16246548, study PRJNA631951) | gut metagenome | biome: gut microbiome; feature: rumen; material: fiber-attached | host: Bos | place: Iran: Karaj | collected 2018-10 | reverse complement strand
GGAAGCCACTGATGAGGCGAGAAACAAAGCAATGGAATCGGTTGAACCTGTCGTTTATCTGATGGGACAGAATATTATACGCGAAGGAGACCGCGTAACTTACAGTCAGATGGAGATGCTTCGTCAGCTCGGACTGCTCAATGATGATCACTATGATTTTTCTTCCTACTGGGGATCTCTGATTGCAGTTGTGATTTCCATGATGACTTTGTTTATCATGTTGCTGCTGCTGTGTCCGGACGTTCTTACGAATGTCCGCCAGATGGCAGTTATCCTGCTGATCCTTTTTCTGTGCATCGGGCTTGCTGCGCTGACAAATCTGCTTCCCAGCATTTATGTTATGCCTGTCGCACTTTGCGCAGCCCTTGGTACCGTTCTGATCGGATACAGGGTTGGAATTACGCTGACGGTTACGTTTACACTTCTTCTTGCTGCATTGACGGCCGGAAACAATCAGTCATCCTTTTATGACGTTGCAATTATTTCTGTAATGACGCTATCTGAGAGTATGTTTACGATTTGGTTCCTGAAGGGACATCCGCAGCGTACCCGCGTGCTGCTTACAGGATTGTTTTCCGCCATCATCGGACTTGTAATTATCTTTGGTATGAAGCTCCTGACGTCTGCGGATTCCCTGAACACAATGGCAATTGTCGGATGGGCGGTCGGCGGCGGAATCCTGAGCGGGTTCCTTGCAGTTGCGCTCCAGCCGCTGTTTGAAATTGTATTCAGGCTGCCAACACCAACCCGTCTGCTTGAACTGACCAATCCTTCACAGCCGCTGATGAAACGCTTGATGATTGAAGCCCCCGGCACATATCATCATTCAATCGTTGTAGCAAATCTTGCTGAATCCGCTGCCACCAGAATTAAGGCCAATTCATATCTGGCCCGGGCGGGAGCATATTATCACGATATCGGGAAACTGAAGCGTCCGATGTATTTCAAAGAGAATCAGATGGGAGAAAATCCCCATGAACATACAGATCCGTATGTATCTGCAGCGATTCTGATCAGTCATACAAAAGACGGTATGCTGTTGGCACAAAAAGAACACATTCCCCCGGAAATTCAGGATATTATCCTTCAGCATCACGGTGTAACGCCTGTAATGTACTTCTATCACAAAGCACTCCAGCTGTCAGACGGTCAGCAGGTAGATATTAATGAATTCCGGTATACGGGTCCGAAACCTAATACCAAGGAAGCTGCTATCGTTATGCTGGCTGATACCATAGAAGCTGCTGTGCGCTCCATGAAATCCCCCACGCCGAAGGCAATTGATCAGTTTATTGAACGTCTTGTCCGCGGTAAACTGGAAGACGGACAACTTTCGGACTCTCCGCTTTCCCTGCGGGATATCGATGAGATCTGTGAGGCGTTTTCTGATATTCTTAAAGGCGTATATCACGAAAGAATTGAATATCCGAATGTTCGTCATTACGCAACCGGAAAGACTGAGATAACCGAGAATAAAGAGCTGCAGCCTGATTCCGCCGCTGCTCAGGCAACTGAAGATCATACAAAGCCTCAGGAGGCTCAGGCAACGCAGGTAAATACTGAAGCGAAGGCGGAGAAAAAAGAACAGCAGGAAATGCAGCAAAGAGAGGTACAGAATAATGACGATTGAATGGCTTCGGGATGCAGAACTGCCGGAAGACATTCTTCTCAAAATGAAATCAGCTGCTGATTACTGTCTGGATTGCGAAGGAATCCATGAGGTCTGTTCCATTACTGTACGGTTATGCGATGATGAGACGATTGAAAAAATTAACGCTGCATATCGCGGGATTGACCGTTCCACCGATGTTCTTTCTTTTCCGACAGTATCCTATCCGCATGGACAAACGGCGGGCACCTGTGCAAACCTGATCAGACAGGAATATGATGACGAATCCGGCACATGCTTTTTAGGAGATATCATTATTTCAGTACCTCATCTTTATGCGCAGGCACAGGAATACGGTCATCCTCTGGAAAGAGAAGCAACCTATCTTCTTGTTCATGGAATCTGCCACCTCATGGGATATGATCATATGGAAAAAGAAGATCAGGTCAAAATGCGCCATAAGGAAGAGCAGATTCTTTCAATGCTGTGAAAAAGTATTGCAATACAGAGATTTGAAAAGGAGTTCTTTACCATCATGAACCAGTCCCCGAATTTTCGTTCCGGCTTCGTTACCATTATCGGCCTTCCGAATGTAGGGAAATCATCACTTATGAATGCGATGATCGGTGAGAAAATCGCCATTGTATCCAATCGGCCGCAAACGACACGCAGCAGGATTATGGGCGTTGTCACTCATGAAAATGACCAGATTGTTTTTCTGGACACGCCGGGCGTTCACCGTCCGCGTACCCGTCTGGGAGAATATATGATGCAGTCAGTCACCAACGCCATGGATGGAATGGACTGTATCCTGATGCTGGTGGATGTTTCCCATATCTCTGAGAAGGATCTGCAGCTGGCTGAAGATACTGCCGGGAAAAACGTACCGAAAATACTTGTCCTAAACAAAATTGATCTGGTTCGTCCGGATGCTGTTCTTGAAGCAACGGCCCGTTTTTCAAATCTTTCATTCAATGAAATCGTTCCTGTCAGCGCACAAAAGAAGACCGGACTAGATGATCTGACGGAATCAATCCGCAAATACCTCCCGGCAGGACCGAAATATTTTCCGGATGATATGATTACAGATCAGCCTGAACGGATTATCTGTGCTGAAATAATCCGCGAAAAAGCACTTCGGCATCTGCGGGATGAAGTGCCTCATGGTATTGGCGTGGAAATGATGGGAATAGAAAAAATAAATGATACGCTTACAGAAATCAATGCAACAATATACTGTGAGCGCGAAGCACACAAAGGAATCATTATCGGACGTCATGGTGCTATGTTGCAAACGATTGGAACAGAAGCCCGGACTGATATTGAAAAACTGCTGGATACCCATGTAAATCTGAAATTATGGGTTAAAATTCGTCCTGACTGGCGCAACAATCCTTCCGATCTGAAAAATCTCGGATACGAGAAATAAGAGAAAAAATGTCTTAAATTACAGGCTGAAAACCTGATAAATACCGCATTTCAGATATTCTGTTTCAGGCGCTGACGGAAGAATCGGATGGTCTTTACCCTGTGTCCTGAATTCAATCTGACGCAGAAGGACTTTTGCATCATTTGCGGCATCCATTACCATGTTCCGGAACATCTGCGGCAATACATGCTGGCTGCAGGAGCAGGTGATCAGATAACCTCCCGGAACAATCATTTTCATTGCACGAAGATTGATTTCTTTATATCCGCGCATGGCATTTTCAAGGGTTGACTTTGATTTGGTAAATGCCGGAGGATCCAGAATAATAACGTCATACTTCTCACCGGATCTGCTTTTTTCGGCCAGCAGATCAAACGCGTTGGCTTCCACAAAACGGACTTTTTCATCAAGGTGGTTCAGAACGGCGTTTTTTGTTGCGAATTCGCATGCATAACCGCTGATATCCACACCTGTTACTTCTGAAGCACCGTAATATCCCGCATGCAAGGCAAAAGAACCGGTATGCGTAAAGCAGTCCAGTACCTTTTTATCCTTGACAAAAGGAGCAATAGCAGCCCGGTTCTCCTTCTGATCCAGGAAAAATCCGGTTTTTTGTCCTTCCTTTACATCAACATAGAAATGAACACCGTTTTCTGCAATTTCAACCATGTCCGGAACATTGCCATACAGCAGGCCCGTGGACAATTCCAAGCCTTCAAGCCGGCGGACAGGTACATCATTTCTTTCCCAGATACCTCTAGGATGCATTTCTTCCACCAACGCATCGATAATATCCTTCTTAAACTGCTCCATACCCAGTGCAAGGGACTGGATCACCAGTACATCTCCGAAAGCATCCACAATCAGCGCGGGAAGCCGGTCGCTTTCGGCAAAAATGAGTCTGCAGCTTTGAAGGTCCGCAAAAGTACGCCTGTATTCGATGGCTTCGTGGACTCTTCTGAAGATAAAATCACGGTCGATTGGCTCATCCTGATAACTCATGATGCGAAGAGCGATCTGACTGTTTGGATTATAAATCGCTTTAGCGAGGAATTTTCCCTTGGACGAAAACACAGAAACAATATCTCCCGGCTTGGCTGACGGATCCGTGCGGTCAATATCGCTTCTGAAAACCCAGGGATGTTTTGAATAAACACGTTTTTCCTTTGCGGGTTTAAGGGTGACACTGCACATCAGTCTTTATTCCTCCGATAATTTTTTTTCGTAGATCAGGCAATCATCAGTCGTTCCGTCGGAAAGGCAAAAGCCTTCGTGACGGATTTCCCTGAGATGAAATCCGAGCTTATCAAAAACCCTTTGCATCCGTTTGTTTCGCCCCATTGTATCTCCGATCAGCAGGAGGATCCCGAACCGTTCTGCTTCTTTTATTCCAAGACGAATTGCTTCCGTTCCGATGCCCTGATTCCTGACTTGTTCATTCTGAAGAATGATTCCGAATTCACAGGTTCTTTTTTCCGGATCAATTCGTTTCAGCTGAAAGGAACCCACAGGTTTCCCGTCAGCAAAAATTCCGTAATGGCAATAATTTTCACGGTATCCTTCGTGATTATATCGATAGGATATGGAAATCTGCTGTGGATCATAAACAAAAGGATGCGGATCTATCAGAGGATCCGGTTCATAGGAACGAAAAAAATCATGGTATTCTTCTTCCGTAAAGGTCCGAAGTTCGATATGATGCAAAACTTGACCGTCCTTTCCTGAACGATGTATAATTTCGATGAATAAAGGGGAGGGAATGAACCGTGAACCATGCATGCGTATTATACGACAGGGAGTGTATCGGATGCGGAGAATGCGACCGCTGCGATCTTGATCCCGAAAAAATCTGCGATAACTGCATGAAATGTGTTCAGGGAGACGCTGACTTCAGGGGAATTGCCATTGACGGCATTTATCTGGAAGGGGAGTCCGATTCCCGGGCTGATGAACAGCCTTAAATTATTATATGGTTCAATGCCAACAAAATCAATTCCATTCTGAAAAGAGACATATGCCATGAAAATCACATTTATCGGTGCAGCACATCAGGTTACCGGAAGCAGGACGCTGGTCGAATGGAATCCCGGGCGTTTTTTTCTTGTTGACTGCGGAATGGAACAGGGAGAAAACGATTATGAGATGACCGAAATGCCGGTTGCATCTTCCCAGATTGAATATGTATTTCTGACACATGCGCATATTGATCATTCAGGGATGCTTCCTGTTCTTGTCAGGGAAGGATTCCATGGGAAAATCTATGCAACGGCGGAAACAACAAATCTGTGCGCAATTATGCTTGCAGACAGTGCACAGATACAGGAAACGGATGCTGCTTATGAAACAAAAAAGAATCTGCGTACCGGCAAAGGAGAAGTTCTCCCTCTGTACACAACTGAAGACGCTGCAAATACAATGAAACTTTTTATTCCATGTGAATATGATCAGATGATCATGGTGGATGAAGGATTAAGTATTCGTTTTTCCGATGCAGGACATCTTCTTGGATCTTCCTTTATCCAGTTCTTTCTCAGGGAAAACGGATCCACAAGAAAACTGGTATGCAGCGGGGATGTGGGCAATCTGGATCAGCCGATTATCCGGAATCCTTCTCCTCTTGTTGATACAGATTATCTGATGATTGAATCTACTTATGGCACAAGAAAACATGATCAGATCCGTAAACCGATACCGATTCTTGTGGAAGTACTGCGAAAAACTTTCAACAGGGGTGGAACGGTCCTGATTCCTTCTTTTGCAGTGGGCAGAACGCAGGAATTATTATATTTTTTTCGGGAAATCAAGCAAAACGCACTTTTGCCTGAATTTCAGAATTTCCCGGTATATGTTGACAGCCCGCTTGCAAATGAAGCAACAGCAATCTTTCTGCAGTGTTCCACAAAATGCCTGGATGATGAAACACTGAAGGTAATGAAGGAAGGCGCCAATCCCATCTGGTTTGACGGATTGTATACAACGGTATCCTCTGATGAATCAAAAGCGTTGAATACCAATACTGAACCCAAGGTGATTATTGCTTCAGGCGGAATGTGCGAAGGCGGAAGAATCCGCCATCATCTGAAACACAATCTCTGGAATGACAAAAACACCGTCATGTTTGCCGGATATCAGGCGGTCGGAACGCTGGGCCGTATTATTCACGACGGCGCAAAACGCGTAAAACTGTTCGGGGAAGAAATTGATGTCAATGCTGAGATTTGCATGCTTCAGGGAATATCCGGACACGCAGACCGGGATGGCCTGCTTTCATGGATCACATCAACTGAAAACAAGCCCGAATATGTTTTTGTTAATCATGGCGACGAGGATTCATGTAGCGGATTTGCAAATCTGGTGAAAGAGCAATTCGGAATTACTGCGATGGCGCCTTTTTCAGGATCTGAATTTGATCTTCTGAAAGGAGAATGGATCAGAATTACCGAGCCTGTATTCAGAAAGAAGGAAGCAAAAGCTGTACCCGTTTCTTCCGGTAAAAAAGACCAGACGCCTTATAAAGAACTGATGAAAGCAGTAAAAGATCTGAATGATTATGCTGAGTCCCTGAAAAATGTTTCAAACGGTGAACTTCGGAAGATGACTGATAAGATCAGGGAACTGATTAATCAGGATTAAAATCCGGGTCACCGGGAAGGTGTACATGCTCAGCAGCCATTCTTCTGCGTGCATCTGTCATATCTGCATAGTGTTTTCTTGTAGTATCCACGGAGGAATGGCCGAGAACATCTGCAACAAGGTAAATATCACCTGTTTCATTGTACAGATTGGTGGCATATGTGCTGCGAAGCTTATGCGGGCTGATCTTTGTTTTGAGCGGTGCTGCGACAGCAGCATATTTCTTGACAAGATTCTGAACCGCGCGCTGCGTGATTCTTTTTTTCTGTAGGCTCAGGAAGAAGGCTTCCTCATGTCCGGGAAGAGCTTCGATTTCCTTGCGTTCTGTGAGATAATCTGCGAGTGCATCCGCTACTTCCGGTGAAAAATAGAGAACGACCTGATTTCCGCCTTTGCGCGTGACAACAAAGGCGTTATTTTCAAAATCTATATCATTGATATTGATTCCGACACATTCGCTGACACGGATCCCTGTGCCAAGGAAAAGGGAGAGAAGGGCAAAATCCCGTTTTGCAGTCAGTTTCTGGAACCGTTTTTGTCCGGCGGACATCTGATCCCCGGACTGTGCTGTATCCAGGATTCGAACAAGCTCATTTTTGGAAAGACGGATTATCGGCTTTTCATGGATTTTCGGAAGGGGAACGAGTTCAGTAACATTGGAGGAGATTCGCTGGTTCTTAAAAAGATAAGCATAAAGAGAGCGAATGGAACATAATTTTCGTTTGATGGCAAGTTCGTGATTTATATATGCTTTGTTAGGTACCGAAGAATCTTCTTCCTTGAAATAATACGTCAGATATTCAGTATAGGCGGTGAGGTCGCTCATAGTCAGTTTTTCCAGGTCCTGATCTGATAAAAGATACAGATCTTTATCAGAAAATGCGATTCGTTCATTGTGAAGAAAATGAAAGAAAGTTCGTAAATCGATCGCATAAGCCAGCCGTGTAAGCGTACTGGTCGTTACAGCAATCGAACGAATGAAATCAGAACAGGCCTGAGGAAGTTCACGAATGATGGAACGAATCTGGATGATTCTTTTCGCATCCATCTCTTCACGATATTCATTCTGGGTATTTGCCATGTGTCGAAGCCTCCAACCCGGACATTCACGGAATCTGCATATAACTATTCGTAAAACTATGGTTTAGCGAATAGTTATATAAATAAGTATAGTCCTAACCGGAAGACTTGTCAATGCAGGCCGTGCAAAAACAATAGATTTATTTTGAATAACAGACTTATAGTGAGATAAATTCTACTTTATCTTCCCTTTCAGGAAACACAGGAAAAAACATACTTTTGTTCCGCATTAACGGAAACACAGTGTGTCTTTGGATCAGAAATTATTCGATAGACTGGGAGGCAGCCACCTGCGCCCTTGCTTCCATTTCCATGAGTTCTTTTACGCCTTCCCTCGCCAGTTCATCACAACGGTTGTTTTCAGGATGATCCGCATGTCCTTTGACCTTGATGAATTCGACATGGTGTTTCTTTGTCTGCGCTGTAAGGATAAACCAAAGGTCCTGGTTTTCAACTTTCGTACCGTTGCTCGTTTTCCAGCCATTCTTTTTCCAGTTATCGATCCAGTGGTCGTTAAAAGCCTGCACCAGATAGTTGCTGTCAGAATAGAGGCGGACATTACAGGGTTCCTTCAGCGCTCCAAGTGCACTGATCGCAGCAAACAATTCCATTCGGTTATTTGTTGTTCCGGCCATATACCCATGCATTTCTTTTTTATGAGGGCCGAATTCAAGAATTGCTCCCCAGCCGCCGGGACCAGGATTGCCGCTGCATGCGCCGTCTGTATAGATATTGACGGTTTTCAGATTCTCATCCATCTGTTGACTCCTGATCTGTTTTTATTTCGAAGACATTTCACGGCTTTTGTCGGCACAAACTTTCATTGCATCCATAATCGCTGCACGGAAGCCTTTTCTTTCCAATTCTTCAACGGCTTCAATTGTTGTTCCTCCGGGTGAACAGACAGCATCTTTCAATGCGGCCGGATGTGTTCCGGTGGACAATACCATCAGCGCGCTGCCCAGAACACTTTGTGCTGCCATCTCATATGCATGTATACGCGGAATACCTTCACGTACTGCAGCATCCGCCATGGCTTCAATCATCATGTAAACATAAGCAGGGCTGCTCCCGCTGAGGGCAACAACGCCGTCAAAGAGCCGTTCCGGAAGGATCCTTGTTTTGCCGATCGCATCAAAGATTCCTTTAACGAAATCAAAATCTTCTTTAGAGAAGGTGGATTCATCACAAAGTGCAGTCATACCTTCTCCAACGAGCGCAGGTGTATTCGGCATTACACGCATATAGGTGCAACCTGTGTTCATCAGAGCTTTTTCAAGCATTCCGACCGTCCATCCGGCGGCAATGCTGAGGACAGCTTTTCCCTGCAGGTCGCCACGGATCTTTCCGATGACTTCCTCCATCATAATCGGCTTTACTGCGAGAATGATCAGATCTGCCCTTTCTGCAACTTCCATGCAGTCTGCGGCCAGCATGACACCTGGAAGATCTTCTTCCAGTTCGCGCATTCTTTTGCGGTTTGTGTCATATGCAATGATCTGGGAAGCACGAACATATTCTGCTTCCACAATTCCGCGAAGAATCGCGGATCCCATATTGCCTGTGCCGATCATTCCGATCATCCGAATCATGATTGCCGTCCTCCTCTGTCAGTATCTGCTGCAATTATATCATACAAGGACCGGACTTCAAGAAATAGAAATGCAGGGAAGATGTTTACAAAATGTATTTGTGGATATCCATGGGCTTGTTTTCGTTCCGCAGGTGTTCCTCCACGTATTTCCTGTCGATAACTAGCTCAAAGGGCGGCATGCTCTCATCACCGGCGTTGAAAGAGACATCTTCCAGCAGCTGTTCAAAGATCGCGTGGAGCCGTCTTGCACCGATATCTTCTGCGTTTTCATTCGCATTGCATGCGGCTTCCGCCAAGGCATCAATTGCACTGTCATCAAATTTCAGCAATACTTTGTCCACCTCCAACAAGGCACGGTACTGCTTGGTCAGCGCATTTTCAGGCACTGTCAGGATTTGCCTGAAATCATCGCGGCTCAGGCTTTGCAGCTGAACGTGCACCGGAAAACGGCCCTGAAGTTCAGGAATCAGATCGGACACCTTACTGACGTGAAAAGCACCGGCAGCAATAAACAGCATAAAATCAGTTTTCACTGGGCCGTACTTGGTTGTAACAGTACATCCTTCCACAATCGGAAGAATATCGCGCTGCACACCTTCCCGGCTGACATCCGGTCCGTTCCCGGCTTTATTTCCGGCTATCTTGTCAATTTCATCAATAAAGACAATTCCGTTTTGCTCGGTGCGATGAATTGCTTCTTCCTGCACGGCATCATTGTCGATCAGTTTGGCTGCTTCCTGATCTGTAAGGATCTTTCTGGCTTCCCTGACTTTCACATGACGCATGCGTGTTTTGCGCGGCATCATATTCCCCATCATATCGCCCAGACTGATACTTGAACCGCCAACTTCCAGTGTGGGAGCTTCTTCTTCAACTTCCAGTTCCAGCTCATTTTCTTCGATTTCACCTCGAAGAAGCTGCTGACGGATTTCTTCTTTTTTCCTGGCCAGCTCAGTAGTTTCCTCTGTGGACGCCTGCTGCTCCTTCTGCTTTCCAAGAAGGAAATCCAGCGGGTTTCCTGCACTCTTCTTTTTTGGATGGGCCAGCAGTTCGGACAACTGCTCTTCAGCCAGGACACGTGCCCTCGGAAGAACTCTTTCTTCATGCTCCTTCCGGACCATCCGCACAGCATTTTCGGCAAGATCACGGATAATGCTTTCAACGTCGCGGCCAACATAACCCACTTCCGTGAATTTGGTGGCTTCAACTTTGATAAAAGGCGCATTTACAAGCTTGGCAAGGCGTCTTGCGATTTCTGTTTTACCGACGCCTGTCGGACCGATCATCAGAATATTCTTCGGAATGATTTCATCACGCAGGCTTTCATCCACCCTGCTGCGACGGTATCTGTTTCGTAGTGCAATTGCAACTGCTTTTTTTGCTTCATCCTGCCCGATTATAAAACGATTCAGTTCGTGTACAATCTGTCTGGGAGTGAGCTGTTCACTCATGATGGATTCCCTCCTTATAGTGTTTCAACAGTGATATGGTCATTCGTATACACGCAGATGCTTGCGGCAATCCGAAGTGCTTTTTCAGCGATATCTTTCGCAGAGAGATCCGTGTTCTGCATCAGTGCACGGGCAGCTGCAAGGGCATAATTTCCACCAGAGCCAATCGCGGCAATACCTTCATCCGGATCAATAACCTCACCTGTTCCGCTCAGGATCAGGAGCTTTTCCTTGTTCGCGGCAATCATCATTGATTCAAGCTGCCGCATCGCCTGGTCGCCGCGCCAGCTTTGTGCCAGTGCAACGGCAGCCTTTTCGAGGTTTCCGCCGGTCTTCTGCAGCTGTTCCTCAAATCTTTCACATAATGCAAAAGCATCAGCGACACTTCCTGCAAAACCAACGACAACTTCATTGTTGAATACCCGGCGAACTTTTTTCGCGGTTGTTTTGAAAATAGTATGTTCACCCATGGTTACCTGTCCGTCTCCGGCGATGGCAATTTCACCGTTTCTTTTGACAGCACAGATGGTGGTTCCTTTAAATGGACTGCTCATTATTTAATCCTCCTTAATATTGTAAGAATCAAAAAAATGCAGGGATCTGGCAGCAACGGCTTCATATCGTTCCTTTTTATCCCGGATTCGCTTCTGCCCGGGCAGAACAGGCAACGGGTCGATAATACCGAATGTACAGTTCATTGGCTGAAAATGCTTGTTTTCCGTTGAAACGTATTTGCCAAGCGCACCGATGGCAGTAAACCCGGGAAAAGATTCCGGTATTCTCCCTTCGAGTTGGTCAGCAAGCATCCGTCCGGCATACAATCCGCTGGCAGCACTTTCCACATAACCTTCGACACCGGTGATCTGTCCGGCAAAATAGCACATGGGACGACTGATCATTTCAAACCGGTCATTCAGGAATCCGGGACTGTTCAGGAATGTATTGCGGTGCATCATTCCATATCTTGCATATTCCGCGTGTTCCATGCCGGGGATCATTCCGAATACCCTTTTTTGTTCTCCGTGCTTCAGCCGGGTCTGGAAACCAACGATATTGTACATGGTTTCATGAAAGTCATCCTGCCGAAGCTGGACAACTGCAAAAGGTTCTTTTCCGGTTCGCGGATCAGGTAAGCCTACTGGCTTCATGGGCCCGAAAGCCGGGACCATCCTTCCGCGCTTTGCCATGCTTTCAATCGGCATGCATCCCTCAAAAACACCGGTTTCTTCAAATCCGTGTATTTCAGCGGTTTCAGCAAGGATCAGGGCATCCACAAAACGATCATATTCTTCACGGGACATCGGGCAGTTCAGATAATCATTTCCCCGTCCATAGCGGCTGAGCTTGTACATTATGCTTTCATCCAGGGATTCACGGAAAACGATAGGAGCAGCCGCATCATAGAAATTCAGCGTGTTGAGCCCGGGCAGCTTTTGAATGGCATGTACGAGCTTGCTACTTGTCAGGGGCCCGGTTGCTATAATTACAGGACCGTCCGGAATATTATCCAGTTCTTCTCGGATTACGGTGATGTTGGGATGCTGCATCAGGGTTTCTGTAATACCGACGGAAAAAGCTTCCCGGTCTACAGCTAGTGCATCTCCGGCAGGGACACGGACCTGATCTGCCCATTTCATAATCAGGGAATCAAGCCTTCGCATTTCTTCTTTCAGCAGGCCGACAGCGTTTGAAAGTTTATCTCCCCTGAAACTGTTGGAGCAGACAAGCTCAGCAAACCGGTCAGTATGATGGGCAGGAGTGTTTATGACCGGGCGCATTTCATAAAGACGAACCCGGATCCCGCGCGAAGCAAGCTGCCATGAAGCTTCGGAGCCGGCAAGACCGGCCCCGATCACGACAGCGCTGCGATTATTCATCATTTTCGTCCTCTTTTCGGATGACTGAAGATTTGTAACGGCAGTTTTCATTGGAACAGAGATGAATGGTTTCTCCTTTTCCGTTGCGTTTTTCAACCATATAGCTGCCGCATTTCGGGCATTTTTCTTCAACGGGTTTGTCCCAACTGACGAAATCGCATTCCGGATATCCTTCACAACCGTAGAATTTACGGTTTTTCCGGCTGACTTTCTCCAGCAGGCGCTTCCCGCATTTCGGACAATTAGCATCAATATATGTCAGCAGAGGTTTCGTGTTTCTGCACTGAGGGAAGTTCGGACAGGCAAGAAATTTACCGAATTTGCCCATTTTGTATACCATCATTGCTCCACACTGGTCACAGGGCACGTCGCTGACTTCATCCCGGATATCAATTTTCTCGATTTCGGATTCCGCTTTCTGAAGCGTTTTTTCAAACTCAGGATAGAATTCACGCAGGATCTGTTTCCAGTTTTCTTTTCCTTCTTCCACTGCATCCAGTTTGGATTCCATGGAAGCGGTAAATTCTGTATCAACAATGTCGCTGAAATAACTGTTCATCATATCAGTTACCATGATTCCCAGTTCAGTTGGGAAAAGGCGCTTCTTTTCTCTGGCTACATACCCTCTGGAAATAATCGTACTGATCGTCGGGGCATAGGTGGAAGGCCTTCCGATTCCGTTTTCTTCAAGGGTCCGTACAAGGCTGGCCTCTGTATAACGGCTCGGTGGTTGAGTGAAATGCTGATCACTGTCGATTTTTTCGATTTTAACTTCCTGGCCTTCTTTCAATACGGGAAGATTCATTTCAACAGAATCCACGTTTTCATCTACACTTTCTTCGTAAAGCGTGGTGAAACCGGGGAATGTTTTATGCTCTCCGTAAAAACGAAGACCGATATGTTTCCCGCTGACATCGGCTGTCAGCGTCTGGTATACAGCAGCTGTCATCTGGCTTGCAATAAACCGGTTGTAGATGAGGCGGTAAAGCATAAACTGTTCACGGCTCAGGGAAGGCTTGATGGATTCCGGTGTACGAGCAACATTTGTCGGACGGATGGCCTCATGTGCATCCTGAGCGTTTTTCCGGCCTTTATATTCGTTCTTTTCCTTCGGGAGATATTCCGCGCCGAATCTTTCCGGAATATAATTCCGGACAGCTTCCATCGCTTCATCGCTGATCCGCACAGAATCTGTACGGATATAGGTTACAAGGCCCTGTATTCCCTCTCCGGCGATCTCAATTCCTTCATAAAGTTGCTGGACAATCTGCATGGTCCTGGAAGTTGTGAAGCTGAGTTTTCTGCCGGCTTCCTGCTGGAGGCTGGATGTGGTGAATGGAGGAGCAGGCATTTTCTTCTTTTCCTTGTTTTTTACTTCCGCAACTTTGAAAGAGTCTGAATCGATCAGCCTGCAGATAATGTCCGCATCCTTTTTGTTTGTTACAGATACCTTTTTCCCGTCTAATGTGGCAAGCCGGCATCTGAAGGTCTGTGATTTATGGCCGGAAGCTGTGGAGCAGTCTGCTGCAATATCCCAATACTCCTCGGGAATAAACGCATTGATTTCATTTTCACGGTCTACGACCATGCGGGTGGCGACGCTTTGCACGCGTCCGGCAGAAAGGCCTTTCTTGACCTTTGCCCAAAGAAGCGGGCTGATTTTGTATCCGACAAGACGATCCAGCGCACGCCTGGCCTGCTGGGCATCAATGCGGCCCATATCAAGCTTCCTGGGCTGTTTGATGGCGTTCTGTACCGCTTTCTTGGTCACTTCGTTGAATTCTATCCTGCAGGGAGTATTTTCATCAACACCCAAAACATGATAGAGATGCCAGCTGATTGCTTCTCCCTCACGGTCAGGGTCTGTTGCAAAGAAAACCTGCGAAGCATTTTTTGCTTCCTTTCGGATCCTGCTCAGGATATCTCCCCTGCCGCGAATGGTAATATACTTCATTTCAAAATCATTGTCCGGATCAACGCCGAGCTGACTTTTGGGCAGATCACATACATGCCCCTGGGAAGCTTCAACTTTATACCCTTTCCCCAGGTAGCGTCCGATCGTTTTTGCCTTGGCGGGTGATTCCACAATAATCAGTTTCTGCTTAGCGGTTGCCATCTGTTTCACAGTGCTCCTTTACAGAGAATCAATCGTTACGGATCTGATATCTTTTTCCCGGCAGCGGGTCTATCATCTTCCTGATCTGCAATACAGTAAGCGTACTCAGTAATTCGGATGAGGCCATACCGGTTGCCTTAAGAAGTTCATCAAATCCAAGGTCCCCTTTTCCCAGCGCTTTGTATACAGCAAGTTCCGAAGGGTTCTCCGGAAGCTTCATTGAGGGACAAACGTTATTTTGCCTTACATACTGTATATTGTCAAGCCAGTTCATATCTGAAAGGATATCCCTGGCTTCGGTAAAATAATGAGCTCCTTCCCGAAGGAGAAGATGATTTCCATCACACAGCTGCGAAAGAGGATCCCCGGGATAAGCATAAACCTCTTTGCCCTGTTTCAAAGCGTGACTGATTGTTGTCATGCTCCCGGAACGAATCCTTGCTTCCACCAGAATAACCGGGTCACACAATCCGCTGATGATTCTGTTCCGGTAAGGGAAATGATGGCCGATGGGTTTGGCTCCCGGGGCATATTCACTGAGAATGAGTCCGTCTTTCGCGAGAATCTGTTTTTTCAGTGGATCGTTCCGTGACGGATAAGTCTGATCCAGTCCGCATCCCATGACTGCAATGGTAGGGCTTCCTCCGTCAAGGCAACCGAGATGTGATTCTGTATCAATTCCGTAAGCGAGTCCGCTGATAATGGAAACCCCGTTACGGCTGAGTTCTGCGGCTATTTTATGAGCGGCCTTCAGTCCGGCATAGGATGCAGCTCGGCTGCCAACCATCGCTGCCTTCCGTGGGGATTTCAGGCAAGAAAGATTTCCCTGATAAAACAATATTGCCGGCGGATCGGATATTTCACGGAGGCAGTGAGGATAGGACTCCTCCAGTATTGTCAGAACCTGTATATCGTGGTCCTGAAGCATACGGTGAAAGGCAGAAAGGCTGTCCTCATCTGCTGTTGATACCAGGCGCTCATGTGGAACGCCCTGTATGAATTCATGCAGGTGACTTCCGGATTTTTTGAATTCGCTGTAGATCCCTTCTGCTGATTTGATCTGATGGATGAGCGGAATCAGAGAATCATAGGGAATTTCTGCAAATGCAAGCCAGGCTGCATAGGTTCGTTCGTCAAACTTCACCTTGCATCATCTCCAGTATTTCTGATCAAGTTCACGGTATTGTATAGCTTCTGCAACATGCGCGGAGGATATGTTATCAGCACCTTCAAGGTCTGCGACCGTACGGGCGGTTTTCAGAATCCGGTTATAGGCACGCATACTGAGGTGCATGGATTCAACTGCAGCATTCAGAAGATCAGCGGTTTCTGTATTAAGAGCACAGTATTTGCGAAGGGCGTTGTTGCTTAACTGGGCGTTGCAGTGAAAGGTCTCATTCCGATATCTGTCCTGCTGAAGCATTCTGGCAGCAGCAACGCGTGCAGCCACCTGTGCTGAAGATTCTGCCGGGGAGGAATTATTGATTTCGTGCACAGGCACAGCATCCACCTCAATCTGAAGATCAATCCGGTCCAGCAGAGGGCCTGATATTTTATCCAGGTACCTTCTGATTTCCTGGGGTGAGCAGCGGCAGGTATGTGTTGTGCTTCCAAAGTATCCGCAGGGACAGGGATTCATTGCGGCAATCAGCATGAAAGAAGACTGGTATTGCGCCTGATGACGTATCCTTGCGACAGAAACAGTTCCGTCTTCCAGTGGCTGTCGTAGTGCTTCCAGTGCTCCCCGGCTGAATTCGGGTAGTTCATCCAGAAAGAGTACACCATTATGCGCAGCTGAGACTTCCCCGGGCTTGGCATTGGGGCCCCCACCAATCAGGGAGATTACGGATGAACTGTGATGGGGTGAAGAGAAAGGTCTCGTAACCATCAGACCGCTTCCGGGAGCAAGCCTGCCGCAAATGGAATGAATCCGTGTTGTTTCGAGGGATTCTTCAAATGTCATGGGAGGAAGGATCCCTGGGAGGCATCTTGCAAGCATTGTTTTTCCGCTGCCGGGAACGCCGATCATCAGCATATTATGTCCCCCGGCTGCAGCCACTTCAAGGGCACGTCGTGCTGCCTGCTGGCCGCGTATCTGGGACATATCAACGGTTACGACCGTTTCTTTACAAAGTTCTTCGTAGGAAATCTGTTTTTGCGGTTCAATCAGGGCAGAACCTTCAATATGGTGAATAACATCTCCAAGATTATTTGCCGGCAGGATTTGAATTCCTTCAATGCAGGCAACTTCTTTTGCGTTTTCAGCGGGAAGAATAACATTTTCGATTCCGCATTCTTTTGCACTGATCACCATCGGAAGAGCACCGTGAACCGGCCGGACTTTTCCGTCCAGACTGAGTTCCCCGAAAACAGCGGTGCGGTCGGATGGATAGGAAGGAGACGGAATCAGTTCTCCCATCACCATCAGAACGCCGACTGCAATCGGAAGGTCGAATGACGGGCCTTCTTTTTTCATATCAGCCGGAGCTAAGTTTACGGTAATCTTGCGCGGCTGCATCTGTTTTCCGCTGTTGATGATGGCAGCGCTGACACGGTCACGGCTTTCGCGAACCGAAGCATCCGGAAGGCCGATGATTTCCATGCCGGGAATTCCGCCGACGCCGAATGCTTCAACATGAACGGGGAAACCGCTTACACCGCTGACCCCCAGGCTCAGCGCGCGCGCCATTACTTCATTGCTCATTGTTTTAATCCTTCCATCAGCAAAGCCGATCAGTACCAGATTCTCAGCATTTTTTTACCCAGATCCAGCCAGCCTGTGGGAGCTGGCAGTCCGGTTGCATACGGGAGAAGAATGATGAAACATGCAAGAGACAGCGCAATAACAATATATCCGATGATCCGGCCGGTTCTCTGTCCTCTCCGGCTGTCGTGACTGAGACAAAGCGATATCATCATAATCAGGAAAGGAATGCTCGCGAAATAATGGTAAATGTAGGTACCTCTGGGCACCAACACCCAGGGAAGATACTGTGCCAGCAACCCAACAAAAACAAATCCATAATGATTGTCATAATTCTGGGCTGTTATATGCCAGCGCTGTTCTTCCCCGTCAATCCGGTAATGCCTTGTTTTAAGCCATGTGAAAACGGTATAGAGAAGTGCAGCGAGCGCTCCGTACCAGATGACGGGATTCCCGAAACAGAAGATGCTGTGATGGGTGGAGGAGGTTCTCGGAATGTATTGTTCTGTTGCGTAGAACATGGGTTTTCCGATAATCGGCCATTCCCACCAGGGCGAATAGAACGGATGATCCATTCCGAGGCCCGGTGTGCTGTGATAATTCAGCATTCCTTCCTGAGACCGCCATACAGCTGAGAGATAATCCCCGAGACTGTGAATGCGTGTGTTGTAAGCCATATAGGGAATATAACTGAGCAGATAAATCCCAAGCGGTACAAGAATGAAAAAGAGAATACACCACAGAGAGATGGTGAAGACTTTTCTGAACATATCCGGTTCTTCGGGTTCTGCAGGGGTGCGGTGCATGCAGATATGACGGATACAGTGCCAGAAATAAAGCACAGCCAAACCGATTCCGGCATAGATTCCGATCCATTTGCTCGCAATGGAAAGGCCCATGAAAAATCCGGAACATGCAAGCGGTATCAGAACCTGCTTCAGGGAAGCCCTGGACAGATCCGTCTGGATAAACCGGAGCATGAAGAAGAATGCAAAAATGATAAACAGAACGGGGAAACTGTCAATGGTTGCGATCTGCGTCTGCGTTAAGTGCATGCAGTCCAGTGCCATCAGCAGGCTGGCCAGGAAAGCGGCCCACGTTTTTTTCGTAAGCTGTTTTGCCAACAGGTAAATTCCGGGAAGCATCAGAATACCGGCAACAGCTCCGGCAAACCGCCACCCAAACGGGGTCATGCCGAAAATTGCTATACACCAGCTGATAAAGATTTTTCCAAGCGGCGGATGGCTTGTTTCATAAGGAACCGTACCGTTCAGGAATTCAAAGCCGGTTCTTGCATGGTAAATTTCATCGAAATAGGTACTGTTCCACCAGGAAGGCTGTACTTCATTTTCCGGCTCAGCACCAGGCAGTACGGGAATGCCTTCCATCGTGTCCTGTTCATCCAGAAGATGTTCCGGATCAGACCATAGCGCAGAATCAGGATTTCCCCCGATTCGCGCGGAGACAGTTGCCGGAACAATTTTCCCCTCCGGATCACGGAACAGGACCTCATTCAGAACAAGACCAACCTGCTTCGAAGTCAGACGTATATATCTGCAGTTGAAATGGAGTATATTATCAGTGCTGTTGTAGAAGGTACGTTCGCCGTTTCCTTTTTCCACAGACTGTGTGACGTACTTCCATTTCCAGCATTGCTGCTGGTCCATCTGTGCATATACTTCTTCGGACCAGTTTATACCGTCAAAACTTTGTGCGAGAGAGAAGTCGTGACGGCTTACCTGGCCGAAATAAAGAACGCGGATATCATCCCGGACTTCCTGCAGATCAAAGATGATCATTTCGTCTTCATCTGATGAACTCCAGGACGTCTGTGGCGCTTTTGTACTGCCGAGTGTAGTGAGGGTCAGAACAGAAAAAGCAACTGTGATACTGCAAAGAATAACAGTATCCCGGATGGACCAATGCAGTTTCCTGTCCGGATGATAATCAGATGCATTCTTCCGGAACGGCAACATCTTTACGGGAAGAATACCGGGAAGAGCCCTGACAGGCTTCGGCATATGGTTTCCAATCAATGTATCTCCGAAATATACTGCAAAGAATGCTCCGATGATATTGAAGATGCTCAGAATATCTGCCAGCCAGATAGTATCGTTATTCAGATGGCCCAGTGACGCTCCAAGACGGATGCTGTTATCCAGGACAATTACCTCATTGACAAAAACAGTCAATGAGAACAGAAGAAGAAGATACAGAATGCGACGATCCTTATGAACAGCCCAGGCGCACATTAAGAGTAAAAATGCGGGGAACAGATAACGCTCATGCATTTTTACACCAAACACATAAAGAAGGATGAAAAGAAGTGCTCCGAGATACGGAAGAAATTGAATATCATTTTTCCGGACAGCCATGGAGATAACGATGACAAAAGCATATGCCATGGCTCCGGTTCCGACCATTGTCCAGTTCATATGCAGTGCAGCACAGACAATAAACCATACTGCGAATACAGCAGCAGCTCCAATATCAATCAGGATATACTTGCTTTCTTTTTTCTTTATATAGAGGAACAATCCATGCAATATACAGGCACAGGCAAGGAAAACAGGCGCTGCAAAATGAGCCGCATTTTCAATTTTGTTCCAGTTTCCTCCAACCAGGTAATAAAGATTTGCGGTGTTTACCGTAGCATAGGAATAGGAAGAAAGTGTGTCCAGATAGCGTTGGATCAGCCAGCCAGGTTTCTGATTAATTCCAAAAGGAAGGACATATACTGCAATCAGCAGAATGCCTGTACCGGTTCCGATCAGGATTTTTCTCAGCGCAGAACGGTCACGGATAACAGCCAGAATCATGAAAACAAGTCCGAGGAATCCAAGCATCAACGCCTGAGGTTTGATCAGGACGGCTGTCACATAAAAGGCAATGGAAAGTATCCACTGTCCTTTCATCGCATATACGGCGACAAAAAGGAGCAACAGGCAGAGTACGCTGTCCATTTGTCCCCAGGCGGCGCTGTTCAGGATTGTGACAGGATTAAAAGCAAGCAGGAGGATCAGTAACTTGTAATACCTGCTTTCGGTATATTCATTCCTGGGGAAATGCAGCAAAACCCAGCATCCGAGTATATCGCACAAAGACGGGAAAAACCGGAAGATAACACGGGTCCATCCTGTGTTCGCATGAACAAGGTTAACGATCCATGAATTCAGTCCCAGGATATACGTGTAAAGCGGAGGATAATCGCAGAAACTGGTCGACTGGTAGAAACCGGTCGGTCCGGCGTGGGCCATTGTGTAGCCCCAGCTTGTAAAACAATTGACGTCTACACTGTAACCTTCCACAAAGTAGCTGATGATCATGCGGACAGCCAATGCAAGAAAAAGCAGCGGCCCCACCCGGAAAGGAAGGTTTTTTCCCGTGACGGACAGTGATTTGTTTTTCCCGTCCCGCGTGTAATATACAATGGTAAAAATGAGTATTGTAAAGAATAAGGCGATTGCAGACACTAAAGGCCAGACGGGTGCGGCTACGTTTTCTTCATCATCTTCTTCCCAGTCATCTTCTTCATCGTCATAATCATAAGCATTACTGACAAACCACAGATCTGCAATTACACCGTCCGGAACCGATTCCACTTTTTGAAGTTTCAGGTTGTCAAAAAAAGCATGACCTTTGCTTTCACCACTGTATCCGCCTACACGGGCGAAAATGGTTACCGAATATTGTTCCGGACCGGTTTCACCGTAATATTCAATGTACTTCCATTCCCCGTCCGTTTCATATACTTTTTCACTGAAAGCATATACTCCCTCAATACTCAGGTTTGCGCCGTGACCGCCGGAAATACTGTCAGCTTTTATATATCCGCTCAGGCAGTAAAGGGTTTCCGGTTCGACACTGACATCCTGGGCAAAACGCGCATCGTTACTGGCGGTGTTGTTTACGGAAGCAGCATTTGTCCCATTACCGTCCATTCCTTCCGCAGAGCTGAAAACAGAGTATCCCGGATCCATAAGGTACGCATCAGGAAACCAGCCGGAAGGCAAACCGTCTGTATCAAGTATTTCAAAGTTCCCGTTGAAAAGCAGATTACTATTGTCGCCTTCTGCGCAGGCTGAAAAGGCTAAAAGCATGAACAGGAAAACCACGATCCCAAAAAGGATTTTCCATTCACGATTTTTCAGCATGAATCCTCGTCCCTTCAGTGATAAAAATGCCCATATGGCTGAAATGCATTCGGTATATGCAGAATACCGTCTTTACTGATCTCCACAAGATCATAACGGACGATCCGGTCTGTCCATTTCATCTTCATCAGATAAATCAGCGAAGCATTTAAAATTCGTTTCTGTTTGGCGGTGTTCACAGCTGAAAGACCTGTACCGGGGCCGGTTGTTTTTCGTGCTTTTACTTCCACGAAAACAACAATATCTCCATCCAGCATAATCAGATCAATTTCACCGCATTTTGTCCGGTATCTGCGTTCGAGGCAAACCATAGCCCGTTCCTGCTTCAGATATTTTTCCGCGGTTTCCTCTCCCAAAATACCGGTTTCATATGTTGTCTTCATACAAAATTACCAATAAAAGATCTTCGGTGAATTGGACAGGGACCGTATTTCTTCAGCGCTTCAATATGTTCCCTGGTTCCGTATCCCTTGTTTCGGGCGAATCCGTATTCAGGATACAGCCTGTCGGCTTCTGCCATCTGTCGGTCACGTGTCACCTTTGCGACAATGCTCGCTGCTGCAATGCTGTAAGACGTCGCATCTCCCTTGATCAGCGGTATTTCTTTTCCTTTCAGTCCGAGATTTGTAACTGCATCAATCAGGAAAATATCCGCCGGGACCTTTTCTGCGGCTGCTTTCATCGCTTTTCGTGTTGCCTGTAAAATATTAATCTCATCGATTTCATCGGGAGACACTTCCCCGATACCGATCCAAAGGGCATGCTGGAGGATTTCCTCGTACACTTTTTCCCTCCGGGATTCGCTGAGCTTTTTGCTGTCATCAATCCAGACAATAAGCGGCTCTTCAGGCATTACAACACATGCTGTGACAACATTCCCTGCCAGCGGTCCCCTACCGACTTCATCCATTCCAGCAACAACAATATCCGCAAGGCGGTATTGCCGGTCATAAGCCATCAGGGATTCAGCCCGTTCTGTCCGGTTAATCATTCCTGTATCTCCTTTGCATTCTGTGGATTCTCCAGCGTGATGCGCCCGAGTTTTCCTGCCCTGAATTCATCAATGACTACACTGGCAGCCCTGTCATAATCATACTGGTTCCCTTTCAGCAGCCATCCACGGCCTTTGCATACAGCATCCAGGAGCTCCTGTCCCTTCAGTTCTATATTATCAATATGAAATCTGCTGATGACAGCTTCGGGGCAACAGCTTTCCAATTCTTCAAGGAGCGAAACAGCCAGCATATACTGATCTGTCACTTCGTCCTTAACAGATCCGATATAGCAAAGACGTTTAGCAGCCGTCTGATCATCTAGGCGCGGCCATAACATGCCGGGGGTGTCCAGCAGTTCAAGATAAGGAGTAATACGAACCCACTGGTTGCTTCTGGTCACGCCGGGACGGTCACCGGTCTGGGCAATGCCTTTCCCCCTGAGCTGATTGATCAGTGTGCTTTTTCCGACATTCGGGACTCCGAGAACCATCACGCGGACGGTTTTACGGATTCCTTTTTCCAACGCTTTATCGACGATATCTTTTGTTGCATGCTGGATTTTTTCGATAATGTCTTTGCTTTTAACTTTTTTGGAATCAATTGCGTATGTTTCAAATCCGCCTTGCTGAATAAAACGAATCCATTGCGAAGTGGCCTTCGGATCGGCAAGATCCGCCTTGTTCAGCAGGATAATCCTCTTTTTCCCATGAGCGATCGTATTAATCTCAGGATTTCTGCTGGAATACGGGAGCCTGGCATCACACAGCTCAATCACAAGGTCAATACGGCGAATCTGTTCCATCAGGATTCGTTTTGTTTTAGCCATATGTCCCGGAAACCAGTTGATAGGTGTTGCAGTATTCTCCATTCCGAAAATACCCTTTCTGACTTTATTCCTTCATTAATATATAGCAAGGCAAAAAACTCGTCAAGGCGAACAAAAAAGCAGTCCATTTCGGGACTGCTGTATCAGATTCACTCATTCGACAGAGGCAAACACTTCATCTGCATATCCCCGCAACAGGCGGTAAAGCGGTGCCAGTGCAATAAAATCTCTACGTACTTCCTTCACAATTTTTTCAGAATAGATCATCCGGTAATCCGGCATGATTTTTCCGATATACATATCCTTCGCAAGATACCACCGTTTCAGCCTATCCGGGATTTCCGGAGGAACGGGCATCTTTTTGTGAATAGTTCCGTCCAGCATCAGTTTTCTTCTGTCAAGGCCAAGATCGTCAATCAGTGCAAGTGTTCCGTCAGGATTTGCCCGCATTCTTTTGCGGAAAAGATCCAGTGCTTCACGGTTTTCATCCCAGAATCCCATTCCCCAGCTCAGCCGGTCGGGACCCAATTCAAAATAATAAAACAGGGATTTTTCACGCGGTTCTCCTGCCCGTCTGAAAAGGAACCAGAGATGATCGCGGTAAGGGCTTTTGTCCCGTGAAAATCGGGTGTCCCGGTGAATACGTGAAAGGCATTTATGCGGACGGACTTCCATCTGCGGATCAATTTTCAGCATATCCGGAGCAAGATCATCGATCATGTCATAAAAAACATGCTGAACGTCTTCAACATAGCGGTCGTGCTGATCATGGAAATATGTCGTATTATTATGAAATTTCAGATCGAGAAAAAACTGGATTGTCTCCTCAGTAAAACCGGTAAACATGGAAACCTCCGGAAGTTCAATTGACTTCAAGTTCGACTGGCTGAACGCCGCACATCCTGACACTCTTCTCATCCGGCTGGCTCATGCCGATATAATATTTCACACGACTGACAGATACTCGTTCTCCCTGGTCGTTAACAACTGTAGCAGAAAGCTTGTCGAGAGGTATTTCAGCAACCTCTGTTTTTCCTGCTGCGACAGGGATCCTTGCAAACCCGCAAAGACGCGGGAAAGTGGGAGCGTCCGGGCTGTCACAGTGGACGTAAACCTGGACCACGGCATCACAGTCAGATTTTCCTTCATTATGTACATTCACCAGGATTTTTGGGCCGTCCAGTCGTGCTCCTGAAAGTGACCAGCTGGTATAGTTCAGCCCAAATCCGAAAGGATAAAGCACATCACCGGTAAAATAACGGTAAGTGCGCTGATTCATCCGGTAATCTTCAAAATCAGGAAGATCATTCACGTCATGGTAGAATGTCAGGGGGAGATGTCCGCTCGGGCTGACTTCACCAAACAGGATTTCAGCAAGTGCTGTACCGCCGGCCTGACCGGGATACCATGCAAAAATCTTTGCATCGCCTTCAGGAACATTCAGGGAGGATCCTGCTGCAATAACAGTAACCAGTTTCTTTGCATATTTCTGCAGGACGCTCAACAATTTGCGCTGAGATTCCGGAATCAGCAGATCGTTTTTATCGCCGCTGAAATATTCATTGCCGGTATCCCCTTCTTCGCCTTCAAGACCGGCATCAAGACCGACACATGCAATTGTAACATCAGCCATTTCGGCATACATAGCCGCTTCGGCAATGCGATCGTCTGCCTGTGCAAGTCCGGAGGTCCTATCCTTGAAAAGATGACAGCCCAGGCTGTACAGCACACGGATATTATGCGCTTTACAGTAGGATCTGATCCCTCTGAGGAAGGTTACATACCGGCTGCTTGTTC
>JAEEGL011567617.1_pt1 | contig 25265 bp, 18 predicted proteins | sample 9134231 | NCBI WGS metagenome assembly JAEEGL01 (sample SAMN16246548, study PRJNA631951) | gut metagenome | biome: gut microbiome; feature: rumen; material: fiber-attached | host: Bos | place: Iran: Karaj | collected 2018-10 | reverse complement strand
TGGCTGTCGCCTGAAACGTCTCCGTATGCGCCTTTCGCGATCAGATTGATGTATCTTCCGTTTTCAGAGATCCTTCTCATTCTCATTCTGAGTATAGGCATATCTGATCCGAAAAGAACTCTTTGCGGACCTACGCAATCGAGAGCGCCTTCCATTGCGAGCTGCAGTGTATTCGCGCAGAAATCTATCATAAGATTCTTTGTCTGTGAAAGGACCTTGAATCCGTCGCCTATATCTTCGGGGCTGTAAGCGCGTCCGATGTGAGCCATGATGAGCTTGATATTCGGATATTTTTCTTCTATTTCAAGGAGCTGAGCGAGGTTCACGGGGTCTTTGAGCCTTCCGCTTCTCGGAATGTGGCACATCATGATCATCTTGTATTTATCCAACACTTTGAGATGCTCCGGCGGGAAGAAGTCGAATATTCTGATCTCGTCGTCGGGAATGTATTTCGGAGCGTTTGCAAGGTACGATTTTACTCCGAGGAAACCTCCTTCAAGAAGTTCCTTTTCAAGCTCTTCGGCAGATTCCCAGGGTCTTGAATAAAGCAGCGCAGGAACGTTGTATTTTTGAGAGCTTTCCTTTACGTATTCGTTTGACGCCTTAAAATCGTCATATCTTCCGACGCTCGAGAAAATGAGGGGAGTTACCTTTTTGTCGGGGAACATTAGTCTATATGTTTCGAGAAGGTCCTCGATCGAGTTGTCTACGGCTACCAGGCTCGGCCAGGACACGCAGTTCGGCGAGAAACGCTCTTTCTTAAACTTATCAAGCCAGACGTGGCAGTGGATATCCACCATTTTGTCCGGGAGAAAATCTTTCAGGTTGTTTTCGTAAAAATCCTTATCAACTTGCTTTACTTCAAAAAGCGGCATAAAAACACCTCCTAGTATTTTTCGGGTTGAATTATACTCTTTTTACGGTGCGCCTTCAACCTTTAATCGTTGCACATGGTGATTTTTTTGTATGAAAGTGATATAATCTTGCAGGTGACATTTCACGGCTTTTTACCGGTGTTGCGGAGGGTTTGACTTAATGATAAATGAGATAAATATAGATGATTTGAAACTGCCAAAAAATGCGACGATACACTTTGTGGGTATCGGCGGTTCAAGTATGAGCGGCATCGCGATGATCATGGCTGCGAGAGGTCATAGGGTCTCTGGTTCGGACGCGGAAGACTCCCCTGTTATCGAAAAGCTTCGCGCAAGCGGTATCGTCGTTTTCATCGGTCATAACGAAGCAAATATCCCGCATTCGTGCGATCTCGTAGTTTACACAGTCGCAGTAGGCGATTCAAACCCTGAAGTTTTACGCGCGGCATCGCTCGGTATCCCTGTTATCGAAAGAGGCAAATTCCTCGGCTATCTGACAGCAGAGCATAAATACTCCGTCTCGATCTCAGGTACCCACGGTAAAACGACTACCACAGCCATGGTCTCGACCATACTGATCGATTCTGATTATAATCCCGCCGTCCATATCGGCGGACAGCTCGGACTTATCGGAGGCAATTACAGAGTCTCCGGGAGCGACTTTTTCGTGACGGAAGCGTGCGAATATCACTCGAATTTTCTCAATTTACGTCCTTATTGCGGCACCATTTTAAATGTAGACAGGGAGCATCTCGACTGGTTCAAAACATACGAAAACGTCGAAGCCGCTTTTACGAAATTCGCGGGCATAATATCCCCCGAAGGTTTTCTTGTCGTCTGCGCGGACTGGCCTGACGCCGTAAAATGCGCGAAAGAAGGCGCATCTTCAAAGATAGTAACTTATTCTGTAAGGAAGCCCTCGGAGATCCCCGATAAATGCAAAAGTGATGAACATTATTACGCCGACAATATCGTCCTGGCAGCTTCCGGAAGCACGTTTGATGTTTATAAAAACGGCTCATTTATCATGTCCTGCAAACTGAATATCGCAGGCATTCATAACGTGTCAAATGCTTTGGCTGCTTCTTGCACAGCTTTCGGTCTCGGATGCACTCCCGAACAGGTCTCCTCCGCTCTCGAGCTTTTCGTAGGCGCGGACAGACGTTTCCAGATTGTCGGAACGTGCAACGGAGCGACTGTTATTGATGACTACGCACATCATCCGACGGAGATCAAAGCGACTCTTGCTTCCGCGAGACTTACTTCAAACGGAACGGTCTGGGGCGTTTTCCAGCCGCATACTTTTACAAGGGCGATAAACTGCCTCGAAGACTTCGGAAAAGCATTCAAGAACTGCGATAAAGTCATAGTGACAGATATATACGCGTCTCGGGAAAAGGACAACGGAGAGATCAATTCCCGCCTTATTTCAGATTATTTCACCGAATGCGGCATCGATTCTACGTATATGAAAGATTTCACACAGATAGCCATTTATCTCAAAAAGAATGTAAAAGAAGGCGACCTCGTCATCACGCTCGGAGCAGGAGATGTCAACAAGATCGCCAGAATGATTTCTGTAATGTGATAAAGATCACTTGTTCGCTTTTTCTCTTTTGAGAATTATTCCCGCACCGACAGCGACGCACTCCTCCGCGTTTTCCGCAATAGTAACGTCGATCCCGGTGCTTTTTCTTATCAGTTCGTCAAGTCCGAATACTAGCGAACCGCCTCCCGAAAGATTGACTCCGCGGCCGTAAATATCTGCCGCGAGTTCCGGAGGCGTTTCCTCCAAAACGGCGTGTATCCCGTCGAGTATAGGCATAGCAGCTTCGATGAGGCAGTCGGTGAGTTCATCGGAAGTCACTTCTTTTTCGTTCGGAAGACCTGTTAAAATGTCTCTTCCTCTCACTTCTCCCGTTTCATGTCTCAAGCCGAAAGCGAGACTTCCCACGTCCTTTTTTATCTGCTCAGCCATCTGGTCGCCTATCAAAAGTCCGTGTTTTTTCTTCATATATGCCTTTATCGCTTCGTCAAAAGCCCCTCCCGCGACTTTGACGCTTCTGCTCGAAACTATTCCGCCGTAAGAGACGACCGCGATATCAGTCGTTCCTCCGCCTATATCCACAACAAGATTTCCGCACGGTTTGTTTATATCGAGTCCCCATCCGACGGCAGCCGCCAGAGGCTCATAAACGAGATATACCCTTCTCGCGCCTGCTTCGAGCGCAGCCTGTTCGACAGCCCTCTTTTCGACATTCGTGGTCTGGCACGGTATCGATATCATGACGTCAGGCTTCAGTATCTTCTTAAAAGGATTCGTGACAGCCTTGTTTAAATAATACTTCAGCATAGCCGCAGCAGTGGTATAATTCGATATTATGCCGTTCTTGATAGGTTTGACGATCTTTACTTCTCCGTTGGTCCTGTCAACCAGAACTCTCGCGTCGTTTCCGATCGCCTGTATCTCGTTCGTTCCATCTTCGACAGCGACAAGAGAAGGCGCTTTTATAACTATGCCCTTGCCTTCAACATTGACCAGTACTGTCGATGTTCCGAGATCTACAGCTATATTTTGTCTGAAATAACCCAATTGTGTTTCCTCCAATGCGCGCCGAATGTCCTGTATGAACGCGCCGCTTTAAAAATGATAACACAAAGAGCCCTTTCATTCAAGTATCGACAATCTGTCAAATGCACAAAAAAATGAGCCTTTTGTCCGTTCCGACGACTATTTTATTGAACCCCTTCATTCTGTATTTCTTTTGCGGAAGACACTTCATGCCGTTCATCACACTTCCGTTCGTCGAACCGAGATCTCTGAACATAAAAGCATTGTCGTCATAAGTGATCTCCGCGTGACGTCTGCTCGTAAGAAGCGATCCCTCCTTAACATTCGCCCAGCTGTCGTCCCTTCCTATTCTGCATACGTATCCGTCGTTTTTGCCCGACGAAAATATCATAAGAAAAGGCTTTTCCCTGGTCAAACATATCATTCTTCCTTCTTTTTTCTTTTTTTCGACCCCGGCGACCCCGATCTGCCCGAGCGGGAAATCGTATCTCACATTATGATTTTCAAAACGGTCCCTCTCCCATTCGCGAAGTATCTCCATCGCCCTTCTCATCGACTTCTCCTCGGGAGAATCAGTCTCAAAACCCGAATAAAGAGACACGAGAGATATCAGATCACCGCAGCCGTTGTTGACCTCCGTGACGCAGTCCGGAGTGTATACAAAGTAAAAATCCCTCCCGTTGTTTTCGACAAATACACAGCTTATGTCAAAGACAAATGAATACGGGTCTATGCCGTTCTTTTCTGCCGTTTTAAAAATGTCAGCCATCGCCCAGAGGAAACTTCGAAAATTGTCCTCACCGAATCCGTCGAAGCAAATAAATTCTTTAAGTGAGTGCCTGTTTCTGAAAACCATTTCATACCCCAGGTTGTTACGCACGAAATCGTCCGGCATCATTACAGACCGTTCGCTTCTGCAGATCTCATCGATCTGCTCCCTCGCCCTTCCGATCTCGTATTTGTCCTTCACAAGAACGCGGCACTCCCTCTTATCTCCTGTGATCCTGATGCCCATCGCCTGTCAGCCTCATTATCTCGCGATGAAAAATCTCGCGAGGTCATCGATATTTTTCTCGGTTTTGGCGGTGATCTTGCCGAAAATACTTCCCGCGAGATCCATAATGAAATCCTTGAAAACGAATGCGAGCGTCACCAGCACCGCGAGGATGATGACGACTTCGACGGTATTGATCCCGTCCTCCTCTTTGACAAGCCTTTTAATCTCTCTCCCGATCATTTTTTCTCTCTCCTTTCAATTCGAATACCGGTAAAAATCGTGCCTTCATTGTGCCATTTTTTACGGGGCAAGTAAAGAAAATCGCGTCGACATTTTTCGACAAAATCTCACCGCGCAATCAGTAAAAAACATATCAAAAAGGCTCCGGATCAGATCTCGGAGCCTTTTGCAAGCTTAACAGATCATTTATTCCTTCCAAGAGAAATTTTCCCGTCCGGCGCCTGCTTCGAAATGGTATTTTACGATGCCGAGATCGAGCTCGCTGTAAGGGCCTGCGAGAGCCCTCGCGCTGACCTCGCGATCTCCTGTCTGCTCGATGTAAAATTTCTGCTGATTTATCGCGGTCGGAGCCAAAAGCGCCGCTTTTACGCCGTTTTTGAACCATTCCGGGCTGTTTTCGGAAATATTCGACACTTTTTCAGGTGTTTTACTCCTGTGCGCGTTGCCCTCGTTTTCACCGTACCCAAGGGAGATCACGAGGTACAGCGAAGAGTCTTCGGACGCTTTGATCTTCACTTTTCTCTTTTCAAATGTCAGCGCGACCCAGCACGTGTTAAGACCGATGCTCTGAGCGTAAAGCACGAGCTCCTCGCCGAAATATCCCGCTTTTTCCTTCTCGTCAGACGGTCCGACTATCGCAAAATAGTTCCGGCAGCCCTTGAAGCTCCCGTAATGAGGTCGCGTCGCCTTGAACGCTTCCGGCTCGTCGAAAAACACCTGGATCCGGAATCCGGATCTTTCGTTTATTTCAGCGATCTTCTCATTCAAAAGCTCACGTTTTTCTTCCTCGATCTGCCTCTCCGTATACCTTCTGACGGAATGGCGGTCTTCTATTGCTTTAAGTAATATTTCCCGTGTCATTTTTCATCCTCCGCTTCTTCCCTTGCCTCTTTAAGCGAAATGTCCTTTGCCCGCGCGATTTTCGCGATATCGTCGTATTCGTACTTGCGCCTTTCAACTCCGTAACCTTTTGAGATCTTCTCTCTTACAATGCCGTACGGAGTGATGTGTTCACGCGTTGATCGCTCGAGCACGTATCTGTCCAATTTATATTCTCTGATGCCTGTCGTAGTAGTGTATTTGAAGATCGCGCGTACCATTTTATCCTTTGATTCTTTTTTGCAGATAGCGCGGATCACGGTTCCGGGGCGGTTTTTCTTCATATAAACTGCCTCAGTGAGCACGTCAAGAGCGCCTTCTTCCAGCAGCCTTTCAGTCGCGAATCCGATCTCCTCGCCTGTCATATCGTCGATGTTGCAGCAGAGCTCGCAAACGCCGTCATCGATCCTTTCCTCGCTCTCGCCGTAAAATGCCCTGACGCAGTTCGCGATGTCGAAATCCTTTTTACCCATACCGTAGCCGATCTTCGAGACATTCATCGCGGGCATATGGCCGAAACCGTCCGCAAAATATTTGAGAAGAGCCGCTCCCGTGGGAGTGCAAAGCTCGCCTTTTACCTCGCCTCCGTAGACCGGGCAGTCCTTCAAAATATATGCCGTCGCAGGCGCAGGAACGGGTAAAATGCCGTGCGCGCACTTTACCGTGCCGCAGCCCACGTGAACAGGCGATACGATAACTCTGTCGGGATGTATTTTTTCCATTAAAATGCATACGGAAGTTATATCTGCGACAGCGTCCATCGTTCCCACTTCATGAAAATGGATCTCCGATACGGAGACTCCGTGAGCGATGCTCTCAGCTTCCGCTATGAGACCGTAGACAGAGAGTACATCTTTCTTGACCTTTTCACTGACTTTGAGGCCGCCTACAATATTTTCGATATCGTGCATGCCGCTGTGACGGTGATGATGCTCATGTTCGTGTTCATGGTCATGGTCATGATGTTCATGCATATGCTCGCTCTCTTCATCGCCGCCGATCTTCACGCTCACCGATGTGCCCGTTATACCGCATTTTTTAACAGTATTTGCGGATATTTCGACGTTTTGAAGGCCTAAACAGTTGATCTCGGTCAAAAATTCCGACTTTTCTTCATCACTCAAAAGTTCGAGCAAAGCTGCTGTCAGCATATCTCCGGCAGCTCCCATATTGCATTCGAGATATAATAATTTCATTTTTTGACCTCCATATGATTGATCATGCTTGCGGAATATCCGGCGCCGAAACCGTTGTCGATATTTACAACAGTGACACCGCTCGCGCAGGAATTGAGCATTGAAAGCAAAGCGGAGATCCCCTCGTATGAAGCTCCGTAACCGACGCTCGTGGGCACTGCTATAACCGGACAGTCGGACAGTCCGCCGATCACGCTGGCAAGTGCCCCTTCCATTCCCGCAACAGCGATAATAACGCTGGCGGACATTACCTCGTCCATGTGTGAAAGCAGCCTGTGCAGACCTGAAACTCCCACGTCGTAGAGCCTTTCGACTTCATTGCCCAGAGCCTCAGCTGTCACAGCGGCCTCCTCCGCAACCGGGATATCGCTCGTGCCGCCTGTCGCGACGAGTATTTTACCTATGCCGTCGGGAGTGGGCATTTCTCCGAGCAGTCCGATGCGCGCATCTCTATAATATTTTATATCTATTTCCGTTTTGACTTTTTCCGCGTCACCTTCGGAAAGCCTCGTGATAAGCACGTTTGAGGCTCCTTTTTCGTTCAGAGATCTCGCTATCGAAATGATCTGCTCGGGCGTTTTACCTGCGCCGTAAATGACTTCCGGGATGCCCTGACGAACGCTTCTCTGATGGTCGATCTTCGCAAATCCGAGATCTTCAAAAGGCTCCTTTTTTATCGCAAGGAGCGCCTCATCCACGGTTATTTCGCCGTTTTTCAGTTTCTCGAGCGTTTTTTTCGTTTCACTGTTCACTTTCTTCCCTCCGGATCGACAGAGACCTCATCGTAATACTGTCCGAGATCTTTTGATATTATATCCCATTTTTCGTTCAGGACAGGCATCTGCTCTTTTCTCACCTGCACGGTCGCTTTTCCCTCATCGTCCCTGACCCTCAGGTCGTACAAGCCGAGACCTGTCAAATATCCTTCGGCTTTCTCCGTCCTTCGAAGTTTTTCCTCCGTGATAAGCGTCCCGGTTTTTTCCCTCGTCGCAAGGCACGCATACGCGGGTTTATCCCAGGTAAAAAGCCCCTCTTCCTTCGACTTTTTTCTTATAAGATCTTTCGTCAGTCCGCACTCGCGAAGAGGCGATCTTACACCCAGTTCTTTGAGCGCTCTCATTCCGGGCCTGTCGTCTTCATTGTCTGATGCATTAGTACCGTCGAGCACGCATTCGATACCCTCTTCTTTTGCGGCTTTCAGTATTTTCGAAAATATCTCCTTCTTACAATAATAGCAGCGGTCTTTGCCGTTTTTTCTGACCTCATCGACATTCAAAATATCTGCCTTTATGAATCTCAGATCCGCTCCCAACAGCGACGCCATTTTCTTCGCGTCTTCTGTTTCAAAATCGGGCTGGAATGATGTTTTTACGTAAAAAGCGATCACTTTACCTGCGTATTTTTTTGCCTCGCAAAGAAGATACGACGAATCTACTCCCCCCGAAAAAGCGACCGCGACATTTGTATTTTCTTTAAAAAACTCCTTCAAATCCATAAATTATGCCCTTTTTAACAGAAAAAGCGGCTGAAAATCGCGGTTTGCGAGAAAAAGCCGTCTTCTGACTTATTTGTCCCTTTTCTTAAAAAGTTTGCCTTTTATGACTCCCTTCGGGTCCTTTATGAGAAGCACCACGATCCATATCACAAGCCCGAGCGCAACAGCGGAAAGTCCCAGGAAAAAGTCATACAGCATATCCTTCGGCGCCGGAGTAAAAAACGCTTCCCTAAGTTTCACATATTCGAAGATCGCATCGACAAGCCACATAAGCGAAGCGCCCCAGAAGAGCCAGCAAAGCAGGCCGAGATTCATTTTACTCTCCGGAGCATTTTTGTACCATATCGCGGTGCAAATAACAGCTGCGAAAACACATGTAAGAAGAGTCATGTCGCGGCCTCCTTATTTCGTTTCAGATACGGACTTTGCTTCTTTTTGCGCCCTCTTCTCGATCAGGGCAGCCACTGCGAGCATTATGAGCCAGACAACAGACGTGAGAGCTGCCATCGCAATGCCTACTGTCGCCATTTCATGGAGCATTTCCGCAGTGTCCCCTTTGTCCGACATCGCGCTTAAAAACGGGAACCACGCGACTATTTCTCCGTGCCAGATATGTTCAAAAGCGAGCAGGATCGCGCCTCCCCACTGAAGATTTGTAAGCCATTTGAGTTTTCTCGAAAAAGGTATCTTTTGAACCTCTTCAACTGTCTTTCCGTCAAATGAAACTATTGCCTTCGAAGGCGTCTTAGTTTTTTCTTTCTTTTCGATGATCTTTGTCGCAACGGTCAATATCGCAGCCTCAGCCGCCGGCATAAGAAAACAAGCCATAATTTGCCTCCCGAAATTATAATTACGCAATACGCAAAGCCCCTGTCGTGATACAAAAAAAAGAGCTTTGATCTTTACGTGATTGTAGCATATGGCGACGCGCCGTGTCAAACGAGTCGTTCTTTTATCTTTTTTACAAGTCCGCTGTCAGCAGGCAGCCATTCGACGCTGTCGATATCGTCAAAAGAAAGCCATCTGGCGTCCTCCGCTTCGTTTAAAACGAGATCGCCGCTGAGTATTTTGCACCAGAAGCAATCCATGGAAAGGTGAAAATTCGGATAGTCGTATTCGATCGTGTCAATGAGTTCACCAACTTCGACGAGAGTATCAAGTTCTTCTTCGATCTCGCGCACGAGTGCCTGCTCGGGCATTTCACCTGGCTCGATTTTACCGCCTGGAAATTCCCAGCCGCCTTTAAATTCGCCGTGACCTCTCTCGGTGGCGAATATTTTGTCTTTATCTCTAATAACAGCCGCGACAACACGAATCGTTTTCATATTCTTCCTCTCAATCTCTCACAATGTAGTCGTAGATATCGCTTCGAACAGGTTTATCGAGACGGTATGTGATCTCAAAAGCATCATCTTTCGTCTTCTCCATGATGATCGGCTTGGGTTCTCCCTGGGCAAATATCTCACCTATGAAATAGAATTCTTTTGCCTCTTTATCGTCCTTATTTTTACGCACGAAAAGGAATATCCTGTTGTCTTTTTCGCCCGGTTCAGTCTTGTAAATATGCTTGACATCTCCGGAAGATATCTTTCTCGGATGCTTGGACAGAGCGATCAGAATGTTTTCTGAAACGAATCTGTCTTCGTACGCGATCGCATCGTCAGTTTTATCGTAATTTATGAACACCGGCAGTGTTTTCGTGTCTTCATCGTAAAAATAACCGCCGATATTTTGTGCGTTAGGATTCTTCTTCCATCCGAGCAGTCTGGCAACATCTTCGTAGGTATACTTTTGATAAAGCTGAAAACTCGTGTCTTTGTAAGTGTCACTGAAATCGTCCTCGTACCGCTCTATTCCGAAAGAAATGATCTGTGTGACCATATCCCTGAAAGCATCATTTCGAAGCATCTGCGCAAAAGTATCAGAGAGTTTGTATGTTCCTCGATCATCGGTTTCGATCAGCCTGCAGGCAGAAAAACGTTTCTTCTCTTCGTCTTTTGCAAATTCGTTTTTCAGATTCAGTATTACAGAGTTCTCAATAACTTTCGGAAGATACAACTCGTATTCTCTCCGGAGCAGTGACGCGTACTGGCTTTGGGTGATCGAACGGTCCTCGATCAATTTTTGAAGCAGAGCCAGGTCGTGAATCCTCTTGTATTGGACAAGTTTGCGCGACATATATTCGATTACAGATTCTTCCTTCGCGTTTAAAGTAATGTGATAGTCATCTTTGTCGTATTTTTTCAGAAACTCGTGATATGATCCGCATTTGTTGAAAATTTTGATCATATCTATCGAACCGTATTTCTTAAAATCGCTGATCGAAGGAATGCGACCGAGTTTGTATTTTAACGACTTGTATGAGTCGCAAAGCAGTTTCATGTCGTTGGTTCTTGCTGTATCGATCGAAGCATATATTCTCTTCTTTGAAATCTCGTCAAAGTGTATCGTAGAACTTCCCGGGATGATTCTTGAACCTTCGCGGATGTACCTGCGCATCGTGTCCTTGTTGTAGCTTCTGTCTCCGGAAAGAGCGATCGGGATCATAAAGTTGTTCATATAGTTTCCGATGAAATCCAGGATCACGACGTATTCCTTGCCGCCGGATTTTCGAAGTCCTCTTCCGAGTTGCTGGATGAAGACGACAGGCGATTCAGTAGGTCTCAGCATTATGACCTGATTGATCTCCGGGAGGTCAACACCTTCGTTAAAAATATCGACCGTAAAAATATAATCAAGCGCATCTTCGGGGTCATCGCTTATAAGTTTCTGGCACATCTGTTCTCTGTACGTCTGACTGTCTTCTCCGGTAAGCGCAACAGTACGATAAAGCGAACCGTCCTTTTTACTTCTTTTATTGAATTTTGAAGACAGCTCTCTCGCTTCGTCTTTTCTGCTGCAGAAAATAAGTCCTTTGACTCTGTCTCCGCTAAATCCGAAATACTCAGCCTTGTCTTTTACATAGTCAACTCTCGCATCAGATGTAAGATTTGAAAAATTGCGTATACCCGAGTTGTCATCGAATACTTCCCCGTTTATTTCAATATCTGTTATTCCGAAATAGTGGAACGGGCAAAGAAGATCCTCCTCCAGGGCCTGCTGAAGTCTGATCTCATATGCGATATTATGATTGAAAATCTTATAGATATCGTATTGGGTTGTGTCAGGGCTCGCCGTCATTCCAAGCAAGAATTTCGGTGTAAAGTAGTTTATGATCATCTGGTAACTTTCGTTGCCCGAACGGTGACATTCATCGAGGATTATAAAATTGAATTCGTCCTTTCTGAACAAATTATGTATCTCAGGTTTTCTCATCATCTGCATTGTGGAAAAGATGAAATCAGCATCCGTCTCGTGGCTTGAACCGGAGATCAATCCGTAAGTATGTGACGATCCAAATACTCTTTTATAGCTTTCTATCGTCTGCTTTGCGATCTGCTCTCTGTGCACCACAAAAAGTACTCTCTCGGGTTTCATTTCGCGAACGGCAAAAGCTGAAGCGAATGTTTTACCTGTACCCGTCGCGCTTATTAAAAGTGCTCTGTTTATGTTTTCAGCGCTCATTTCGAGGAGATTTTTTACGAACGCAACCTGCATCTTGTTCGGTTCGAGCCTGTAGCTGTCAAAATCGACAACTTGCTCAGAGACTGCCTGCTTCCGCTGCTCTCGGATCATTTTTGCCTTTAAAAAGTCACTTCTGTATTGCTCAATGAATACTTCAAATGGCTGCGCTTTTTTGTCTGACCAAAGCTCTTCGAATTCCTCAAGAAGCTGCTGCGTGAATTCGCCGCTGCCCGTGCTGACGATTTTTGTATTCCATTCCCTGTTTTTCGTCACGGCATTCATCGTCATATTGGAACTTCCGATGATGATATGATAAACTTCTTCTTTCTTAAAAATGTAACCCTTCGTGTGGAAACCGCCTGATTCATCATCCGTGCGGAACATTTTTAGCTCGATATTCTTCAGAGAAGCGAGTTTTTCAAGCGCTTCAGGCTCGCTGAATGATAGGTAATCCGTCGTAAGAATTTTACCCGGGATACCTTTCTGTTCTAGTTCCTTTAGTATCTGAAGAAGAGGTGTGATTCCGCTCTTCGTTATGAATGCAACACTTATTTTAAATTCGTCGCAGCTTATCAGTTCCTGCTCAACTGACACGAGGACTTTTCTGCCCTTTTCGTGGTTGTTTGACAGGAATTCAGGTCTGTATGCGAGATTTGAATTTAAGGCAGAATCCATGAAAGCCGTTTGAAGGCCCTCAAGCAGTTCTGCCCTTATTTCTGACTCACTTTTCAATATTTTTCCCTCTTTTCAGGTAAAAAACGATAAAAGGTCTCTATTATTGGCTTTTTCAACCGATCTCCCATATGAACGTGACAGTGTCAGTGACGGTGATGTCATCGGGCGAGATGTCGATCGAGTTCGGGGCGGCGGCGAGTTTCATGGCTCTGTTGTCTAATGCGTATCTTGTCGGAGAGACAAGGTCCCTGTTGCCCCAGTCGTAGACGATCGAGATGATACGGCCGAGTTTTACGTCCGAGGAAGATGTAAGGATCTCCGCTTTGCGCTTTGCGTTCTCTGTTGCGCTTTTGAGAAGCATGTCGCTCACGGCGTCTTTGTCCTTTACGGTGAAGGAGACGTTGAGCTCCGGTTCGGCTACGGAAGATGCGATGGAACTGAGGACATTTGCGAGCATTTTAGTGTCGAAATCGAATTCGATCTTAAGGCTGTGGTAGCAGGCAAATCCTTTGAATACCTGACTGTATGAGCCGTCCTGGTTTCGCCTGCTCTCATATTCCGTGTTCACGTTGAAATTTGTCGTTTTGATGTCGTCCTTTGAAAAACCGATCTTCGAGAGAGCGCCGCGAAGGTCCTCCATTTTAGAGGCAGCTTTTTCCATTGCTTTCTCGTAATCCTTGTCAACATCTTTGAGATTGAGAGTCACGACTGTGAGATCGGGACTGACGCTTATTTTACCTGTTCCTCTGATAGTTATATTTCTCGGCATGATCTTGTGCTTCCTTTCGTGATCTGTTTTGTTACCATTTTAGCGGCATGCGCGACGCATACTCTCTAATATGTTCATTATATCCAATATCAAGCTTTAATTGCAAGCTATATTAAAAGTTCTTCCCTGATGCCGTCCGCATATTTTTTGCGGTTGATGATCTCTCCCCCTGTTCTCCCCTATCCTTTTATTTCTTTGTACTTAAGCAGCAGTGATTTGCGTTTTCGGTCGATACGGAGCGTCATACCGTTTTGGATCAGATCATCTCCGCTACATACGGTGACCTCGCCCGTATCCGCGTCTGTAAATTCGTACTCTTTTCCCGGTTCTAAACCGCCGGGGGTGACGAATGCGCGGTCGTAGGGACACAGTGCGCGGCGAAAAGCGAGTATTATGCCGCTGTTGTCTTCCGGGTCGTTATACTGAGAGGCGGACCAGGCGGTGTTTTCATTTGACACCGGTATCAGCGGATAGAAATCCATAGCAAAATATCTGCGTATTCCATCATATTCATCAAAATACTTTTTAGCAAAATCAAAGGGTTCGTGCATTGCTCCGACTTCCCATTCCGCGTCCGCATGTTCCCAGGTGCGTACGGTCATGCCGTTCGTATATGCGCTGCGGAAGCTGTAGAGATCGCCCAGTGTAGGGCCGTATCCAATACCGGAATAGGGATACCAACGCGCGGCTGAAGCGTTCTGATTCTGATTTTCCTCCGGACAGCAGTCCCAGGTACACTGGCAGTCGCTACGCCATAAAGGCACTGAACGCGAAAGCATTTCTATATCTATGCGTTGGCCTCCGCTGCAGCAGTTATCTATAAGAAGGTTCGGAAAACGTTCCAGCAGCGTATCCCAGAACCGCCACAGGTTGTTTATATAGTGGATCTCAGTCGTACCTTTGCGGTTTTCAGCATCCTTTTGCCTTGCGTCACTGCAGCGCCAGAAATCAAGCATCCCGATATTGTTATCCTGCCTGTAACAGTCCACGGGGATGCTCTCGATAAGCCCGGAGATCTTTTCGATAACGTCGTTGCATACTTTTTCCTCGTTAAGTGCGGTAATGACCTGATCTTCGTTTTGATCGTTTTTATATAAAAATTCCGTCCACTCGCTGATACTGCGGATAAAACGTTCCGGTTCAAACCAGAGCTGGAATTTAATGCCGTGGGAGGAAAGGAATTCTGTTACGTCGCGGTATCCGTCGGGATGATATTTGCGGCTGATCTCCCACGTGCCTGTCTTTCCCCATTCTGCGGACTGACCGTCCGTCGTTTCGGAGCAAAGCGGTTCATACCAGCCGGCATCCACCCAGCAGTAATCGAACGGAAGACCGTATGCAAGCAGTTTCTTCCAGCGTTCTATAAGCCTGTCACTGTGTATTCCGCCCCAGAATATGGCCGAAAAAGGACACTGTTTCCCCCGTGCGCCTTTACTTTTTGCAAAAGGAGAGATCTCTTCGCGGATATACCTGCGCCAAAGGTTGTGAGCTTTTACCTGACCCTCCGTATATACAAGCAAGGTCGTTGAAGCTGTGCGGAAGGATTCGCCCGGACGCATACGAAAATGTGCGTCCTGAATGCCGTGACGCATCCTGAAAGTGTCTGCTCCGCGGTCAAATACGGCTTTCCATTGTCCGGTCCAGCCAACAGCCATCAGAACGCCGTTTTTACGTTCACCGCCTTCTTCTGCTTCGAAAAACGGAGCCTTGCCCATACCGCTTCTGCCCGCTGTGCAAGAAAACTCCCTGCTGTCGCCGGCCCACATACGTACGGGAATATCCGCATGATCGTCGGATCTCACGTTGGCACCGTTTGTGGCATGCAGTATCATCGTTTCCGGCTCCCAAGTGCTCTGACTGTTTCGTCTGGTCCTCGGCGGATCAGCGCGCATCGGAAAAGTCACATCACAATCGTACAGATCTGATATCAGACCGCTGTCGTGATCCGTTGGATTGTTCCAGTAATTAGTCCATTTAGTCACTCCGTATTCGGGATAAAACTCATATTTGACCGTAAGTTCCAGTCCATCTGGCAGGATATATTTGAGATCGTTTCCGTCTGCACTCGCCCTTAATTCCAGTTCTTCAAACAAAACGTCGTCATATTTGAATGAAAGCGTGGGTCTCATCGACGGTCTGATTGCGGGATCGCGGTAACCGTTCATAAAATCACAAAACGTCTCTGTTTGCATCCGGGAAATGCGGACCTTATCTGAATCCATAATTCAATCTTCCTTTCTTTGCTCGCTGCAGCCGTCATACGATAACGTCAGCGGCCCGAAAACGACGATCTTTCGGCTGTTACTTTTTAAGATCGCTGAGTTTCATTTTTCCTTTTCTTTTTCAGCAACGTCTTTGTATTTTTTTATGCATTCTCTTTTAAAAATGCAGTAACCGATCCATAGAAACTATGCCTGCATTATATCACATGGCAACGATTTTTGTTAAGTATTATGCCAAGATCTGATAATACCTTTTCGCGGTGCGTTTTATTGCGGAATCATCTCTCTGTCTTGTTTCCGCGGAAATTCCGAGTCTGTATGAACTCCCCTGCTTATTAATGCATGCGAAGGCCGACTTTCAGCGCAGACCGAAGGTATGTCCGTCGTACAATAAAAGGAACGCCATAGAGATGTCTATGGCGTCCTTATTTTCTCATTATCAGATCCGTCATTGTGACCGGAATCGGTCCGGATCCTGACAAAGAATTATGCTCTCGTTTGCTTACGGCGTATGAGACTTATGACGATCATTCCCAGGAGCGAGGTCAAGAAAAGGCTCAGCCAGAGGAACGTTCGTCCGCTGTCACCCGTATCAGGGTTAATAGGCGGCGTATACCTGTTCGTGATGGTGAATCCATCATCAGCGCTGCCTGTGACAGTGCTCGTATAACCGGTCACTTCAACTTCTTCGACCGTATACTCGATCTCTTTGCCGTTCTCATCGTAGAGCAGCAGATTCTCCCAGGTGTATGTCCAACCGCCGTCTTCCGCGTCGGCAGACAATGTCACGGGATCGCCGTATGCCTCGCCGTCGGCAAGAAGCTGGACAGTGACGCTATCGGGACGAGTTCCCTCAGGGGCGTCTTCATCCTCCCAGACTTTATTTACCGTGACGTTGGTTGTCTTGGCAGTGTAGGTGTTGATGATGTGAACCGTTGCATTGTTATCGAGTGTGACCAGGATCTCGATCCCTTCATTTTCGGATGCAACATTTTCGGTTTCACCGGCCGGCTCTTCCGATTTGGCGGCAGTTCTGCGAAGATCCCTGACTCTCCATTCTTCCGGTGCGGAAGTGAGTGCGATTTCCGTGGAATCGGCAGTCACCTTTTCGGCGTTTGCATCATTGCTTTTAAAGCTCTCTCCTGTAAGTTTCCTGACGATCTCTCCGGCGTATCCGTCTTCCGGGTATATGGTGTAGCTGCTTTCACCCAGATCGATCTCCATGCCGGGCATCATCAACCCGATCAAAATATCGTCGCCGAACAGATCGTCGTAAATACGGACATTGTAGAGCGGATTTCCGCCTGTGTTTTTGACGATCGTATGGAATGAAACATCAGAATAGCATTCATAGATCCCATCAGGCGGCATGTTGGTGATTTCCTGATCGATCGTTAATTCCCACTTGGCTTCGTCCGCAACAGCTTCATATGCGACATTCAGGTCATACCCCACCACGTCTGCGGATGCTTTTTCTTCCTTCACCGTGTAGGTCCCGATCGGCAGGTCTACCTTGAATTCTCCGTTTTCGAATTCAGCGTAGGTAACCGTTTTGACAATGTTGCCGTCCTTATCGCTGATCGTGAATGTCGTGTCAGCAGGAATCACTACCTGCTCACTGCCGCTTCCGAGCTCCTTGGTGATGGTCAGCGTGGGGTTTTTGATGTATGCATTGCCAAAGAAGAGATCCGTTCCGTCTTCTATCCTTTTGGATGCCTCGAACTTAACGAGCATCGGATCGTCTCCCTGCGTATGTGATTCCACTTCTTCCGCAGTTGCAACGTCTTCCTTAGCTTCGGCGATCTCGGCGGCTTCTGCGCCTCGCCGCATGGATTCCTCTCTCTCTTCCTCTCTCTCATCTTCCCCGTGATCTATCGGTCCTATCACGGCGTGAGCCCATTGCATGTAATCACTTTCGGCATACAGCGTATAGCCCGGAACTTCTGCGTTGATCTCTCTTACCGTGTAAGCACCGGCGGGAACACTCAGTCTGAAGCGTCTGCCGTAGAAGGTCATAGTGTCGTCCTCATCGTCAATATCCACCTCTTCCATATCCGCTAAGAGGACGGTCATCTTACCGTTGCCTCCTTCCTCGGGGAAGAAGCCCTCCGGACCGGTGATCTCAAATCCGAAGCCCTGCTCGATGAGGATCTCAGGGTCGATCCCTGCGATCCGCTTGTCAATGCTGATGGTGCTTGTCCTCCGCGTGTACGTATTGGTGAACGTTGCAGCACCGGTATACTCCGAACCCTTTGTATCTTTCGGTCCGAGCGTTACGCTCCGAACGTCACAAGCGATTTTGACATCGTAATAATCGACGTCGTAGTCTGTTTCGTTTACTTGATATGATCCCCAAGGCAGATCCACCTCGATCGTCGCTTCGTAATCACCGTCACTGTTCTTTATGAACTCATTCGTAGAGACGGTGAGCTCGTTAGAGGAAGAATTTGGAGTGATAATACAATTGAAGGTATACGCGCCGTCTGCAACCAGGTCATCCGGAAGGCCTTTTACGATCTTTCTGATGGTCAGCGTGCCGTAATCAGAAGTATATTTGTTGTGGAAAGCGACAACATACGGATTTTCCCTTGCCCAGTCCTGATCGTCCGATGTCCTTAACAAAATCGGGCCAGTGGATGCAATTATGATTCCCGCGTTTCGTTTGCTCTTAGTTTCATTGTTTTCCCGCGACTTTTTGATTGGGGAAATATAGAAGGGATCCGTCAGATTAGAGGTGGCCGTCATGGCATAGCCTTCCACCTCCGCTTTGGTCTCCTCAACGGTATATCTGATACCCGCCTGGAGCTTGAGAAGGTTATTTCCCGCCAGGATGTCCGCATAAGTCAAGACAGCGTCGTTGCCGTCCGCATCCTTTGCAATATTCCCGTCCTCATCCCTGACTGTGAAGGTAGTTCCGTCGGGGATATTAACGGGAAGACTGTCTTTCGCAAGATCTTTCGTGATCCTGATATAGCCGTAAGCCGGCTCATAGAAATTGGCTACGGTCAACGTCTCGGAATCGTTCGCCCCAAGTCCGATTTCACCAATCATGACCGGGAACTGATCCGTCACATACTGAAGCTCTCCGCCGTTCACCTTAAGACCGCTCCAGCGATAACCGGGAACATAACCGATATCTTCCGCGACATAATATGTGCCGGTCGGTAGATCAGTGAGCGTCCATATAAAGCCGTAAATGTCGCCGTTTTCGTTCACCAGCTGTTCAAGCAGGGCATTCTCGCCGCAGCTGTCGCTCAGTCGGAATTCTCCCATTTTACCATTGTAAAAGACGTAGGGAGGCACCTCTTTTTCTTTCTTGACGTCTGCAGCCTTGCGCATAATCTCGCCGTGCTCCGCTTCTTCAATAGGAACTCCTGGCTGGGGGTTTCCGGGCAGATTCTCCGGGTACAGCAGCCCCAGGACAAACTCCTCAGGTATAACACCGTCATTCAGGCCTTCAAAGGTCTTTGTGATCTCCAGAGTCCCTTTAGCGGTATAGGTATCTACGACCGTAATGCCGTAATTCCTGTTCTCCGAATACGGGTGGGTGCCGGGCGTATTCCCGATCCATATCTGATTGTCTTCGAGTTCCTGCGTTGCTTCGTCGTCTTCGCCTCGAACTTTCTTCCATGTATAAATCCAGGTGTCGCTGATATATTCAACGTCAAGACTGTATCCGAGGTTCTCCAGAGAAGCAGAATCCTCATCCTCGGTCACTGTATAGAGCCCGGGGGGAACGTCTTTGATAACAAATACATAGCCTTCGATCCCACCGCCGTGCGAGTCACGGGTCGAATACTGATGGTCAAAGTCATTGCCGAAGGTGACGGTCATTTCGCCCGTGCCGTTATTGAATTCCTTCGGGCCCTCAATGCGGAACGTCGCACCCTCAGGGAAGATGTCGAGTTCTTCATCCTTCGGGAGACCCTCAATGATCTTTGCAACGTACAGGTTGCCGTTTTTAGAAGTATAATTATTATTCAGTTGGATGCTTGCGTCTGTATTCTCCTCAACCGTGACAGTTTTGTTTCCTTCGGTCGTGAGCCAATAACCGTCGATTTCAACGTTCTCCTCGGAGATCGAATATTGACCTGCTGCAGGAGCGGGGAGTGAATAGAACAACACTCCGTCGTCTACCTCCGTAAAATTGCTGAAAAGGACCCTGTAAGCCGTATCGCCTTCTCCCTTCAGCACGACCGCGGCACCTTCCGGCAGGTCGTCAATGCCTATGCCGCTCAGTATTTTCGTGATCGTCACGCGGCTGCCGGGTTCTCTGTAGACATTGGTCAATGTGGTCTCCGTAGTTTCTCCGGGCTCAATCACGACATCTTTCGGCAGAAACGGATCAAGATCATACTCGCGCGGATCCGCATTGTATTCCTCTAAATAATAGTTTCCTATTAAAATCTGACGCAGCGTCCAGACAAAGCCGGAGTCAGTTGTCTGCACTGAACCTTCTTTTGAGGCAAACTCGCCATCTTCCACAAAAACAGCGGCCATCGGCTCGTTTTCATACTCATAATACAGGTCCAGCATGAAAGAACTGATCTGCTGCTGAATGAAATCTGAAAGCGTAAGACCTTCAGGTAAAGAGAAATTCTTGGTTATGACAAGGTTGCCGTAAGCCGGCTGATAGTATTTTTCAAAGGTCATCTCGGCGGTTTCGCCTGATTTTACTTCAATAAAGCCGCAGTTCTGATACTCCGGGTCCGCCGGATCAAACTTCATATCGCTAAGATATCCCGGAACCTCAGAATGATCCTCTTTGTCAAATAACGACACGCGATAATTCATTGGCGGAAGGTTTGAATACGATGCTTCGCCTTCCCAGATACCGTCCTCGTCGCTGTCACTGAATGAATCGACTTTCAGCGTTATAAGCTTGTGTAAGCTCGTGTCTCCCTCCTCCGGTACGGCACTGATAAGAAACGTGATCGAAAAACTGCCCTCGCGGATCTGTTCCTCGAGTCTTGGTTCAGAAGAGCCGACAGGAATTCTCACGGTGATTTTCAGTCCGCCGTTCGCTTCAGCCTTCGCAGGTTTGTCATCCGCGGCGAACGCCGAGAACGGCAGCAGGCCGATCAGCATGATCAGCGACAAAAGCAAAGCCAGAAACTGCTTAATGTGTTTTCTCATTTTTCATTTCTCCCTATGTTCTGATTTGACTTCTTCCGCCCTATCCGCTTGGCGCGGATGACAACAGGCGAAAAAGTTTAAAGGCTTCCTGCGCGAAATGCACAGAAAACAGACACTATTTTATCATAATGATTCTCAAAAAATCAAGCGATTTTTAATGGGACATCAATGCGTAATGATAAGAAAGCAGTTATCCCCTAAAAATTGGCGTTGGACAAAAAACAACCCCGCCGGCTGCCCTGCGAGGCTGTATGTGTAAAATAATTAACGTTGTGGTAAACAGGAAAAAGAGGCTTTCTGATCAGTCTGTTCTTGGTTAATGGCGTAATGCTTTTCTTACTTGCATCAGGGCAAAGCCGAGTATATTCTGCCCGTCCCATTTTGAGGCATCAAATCGGCGGTCGTCATCGATCCTAATTCCGCACGCCCAGATTTTATCCGAACGGGCACACTCCACAAGGTATGCGTCTCCCGTATCAAGCAGCTTCTGTCTGAGAGCATCATTCTGGCTGAATTTGGCAAGCAACCCTTCATATGCTACCATTTGACGTATTCCCGACCAAACGGTGCCAATATAGCCCTTTGCTTTTTTGCCTATATTCTGCTGTGTTGAAGGATCGTCAGTTTCAAGGACTGCTTTCGCAGCTTTTTCATCACCGAAAATCATACACTTTCTGTACATGATATACTGTTCAGTTGAAGAGAAACTTATCCCATCCAGTTCAAACCGAGCCGGATACCAATTGCTCAGGTAACCATTCTCCTCGTCCGGCTTATGGAAGAAAACCGCATAACACTCTTGACCTGCGATTTTCAAATTGTCAAAGATCTTTCCCGACTTTTTAAGTGTGTCATAAGTTTCAGACAACCACTCGTTATAGTAATCGTATTTGGGTTTTGTCCACCAATCAAGTAGTTTGTTGATTTTTTCCCGGTCTTCATCAATGCTTGTGCAACCGTATTGTTCGGGATCTCGGTTAACGGTCACCACATGTTTATTGTCAGGCATAAAATCAATACGATAAACACAGATTCCCGTCCAACTGCGATGAGCAAAAAGCGTATCATCCGCCACGTACCAGAACCATTTATCCTCCATTTCTTGAGGAATGTTTCCGTGACAGAGGCTTTTCATTTGCTGCGGAGTAAAGATCCTCTCAAGGATAAAAGAATCGTTCTTTTCAGGCATATCACTAGTTGTCCAGTCACTCTTTTCAGCTATTTTATAAATCGATGCCTCTCCGTGCCTTAATTCTTCGATGCCCATTGAGAGCATTTCATCTGTCAAAACGGCAAAGACGATGTTTATCGAGCAGTTTTTGTTGCAATCAAGAAACTCTGCGCAAGCTGAAAGTGCATCGGACCACGCGCGATCCGTCGGATATCCGAATACACCGGCTGACAAAAGCGGGAATCCTATCGATGCGCAGCCATTGTCAACTGCAAGCTTCAGGGCGCTTTTGTATGCGCTTTTTAGTTTTTCCTGTTCTCCGTTTTTTCCTCCGTGCCATATCGGTCCAACCGCATGAATTATGTATTTCGCTTTCGAGTTAAAGCCCGGTGTTATTACGGCGCTGCCGGTATCGCAGTGTCCGATTTCATTGCAGGCAGATTGAAGCGGGCCATATCCCGCCGCATCAAAAATGGCGCCGCAGACACCTGTGCCGGCAGAAAGTTGTTCGTTCGCCGCATTGACTATAGCGTCTGTTTCAAGATCAGTTATGCTTGCTTTCTTGATTCCAATAGTGTTCATATACCGCCTGCTTTCTCCTTTTCTTCGATTACTATTCTTCTCCCGCCTTTAATTATATGCTGATTTTGCCGTGTTAACAATCTCAAAGATTTTTATGGATACTCGATTGTAGTCTCTCGGTTCTCGCCCAATCGAATTAGAAAAAGGAGCAAAAAACCAGTTCATAAAAACAAAATAGCTTTTCTCGTTTAATTCTTTATCAATTTCATTTTGCATAAATTCACCTTTTCTATCTTGCCTAAGAATCATTTAAGGGTATTTATTGCCTCAGCAGTAACATGATAATTGTTACAAATGGGTTCCAGGTTTGCATCAATTTCACTTATAAGATCATCCTGTATAGATATATCGTGGAATGAACAATGGGCATAATTTCCAAAGACCTGTTCGGCAATCAAGCAGGTTGGATCCTCCTTGTTTCTTCTGACCGAAATTCTTCCAAATGGTTTACCTTCTTGAAAAAGATTGAACCCGTAAACAAAATCGCCGCTTCTGTATTCAGCAACGATTTGAGCTTCCCATCCTAAATATTCGGAAAGAGTAAAATCAAGGCCGCAGGCAGCACAAGAAAAAATGAAAGCGTAATATGTAGATTCTTCATTATTACTATCTTCGCTTTTAACTCCCAAGAAAAATGGATAGCGTTCTATATTTCCGCAATCCGTGGTTTGAGATGCATTATAGATGCTCGAAATATCTCCAATTGGGAATGAAAACCCCACTTCGCTAAGCGCATATAAGTATCCTAGCGCCTGTGGATCAATTCCAAATCGTTCAATTGAAATAAAATGTCCCTTCTCCTCACATAACTCATATGCTTTTTTTGCAAATGACACACTTTGATTCTTTTGAATCTGCGCAAACTCCATAATGTCTGCCTTTAGAGGCCAATCAGGTTTTTTAATCGCTTCGTGTGCCATTTTGCTTGAAAGGATTGTTTTGAATGGTGACGACTCATAACTTAAAAAATCAGACTTAACAAAGGAAACATTATTCACTCCGTTTTTACGCGCCAGTTCTTCTGCACAAGAAATTGCGTTACGACATCTATCAATACCAGTCACTTTTGTGTCCGGAAACATAATAGCAATAGCACAAGATAGAATACCACAATCGCATCCTATATCAAGCACAGTTTCTCCAATATAATCTGGATGCGCCTTAAAATGTGACAGAAGATTGACATAGTAATCAAACTCAAAAAAAGACGACAGAACCAAACTACCTGTTAGAGTCGTATTCTTCATACTATAAAAAGAGCGATCCACTTGCCCTTCAGCTCTGGAGTCCATAGTGTCCAGGATTACTTTTGCTCTTTCATCCCCACATGCTTGTTTTAGAATACTGTCAAGTTCAAATAATTTAATTTTCCTTAATCCGAGTCTTTCGAGTAATTTTATTATAGTCTTATCTGCCATAGGACACCTCTATTTTTCTATTCTCCTAACATAGTCATCAGAATGTCTCCGTTTTCTTTGAGCCATTCGTGGTGCTTCCAATAATCCGGATATACTCTAAAAACCTCAGCATGCATAATAAAATTTCCTTCTATCCGTCAAGTCTCCACCGGGTACACATGATGCAGGGCTTTTCGTCAGTTCTTCCCGTTTCCGGATCTTTATACCGCTGATAATAAACGGTCACAAGACTTTTATCAGGCAGTTCCACTGTAGAGGGCTGTCCCAGATCGTAGTTTACACCCTCCGGATTTATTGCGTATTCCCGGTTCCAGGTCCTTCCTCCGTCTTCGCTTATAAGCGCAAACTGTCCGAGAGGTCTTCCCACCCGGCGGCTCAATGTCAGGATCAATCTTCCCGAAGAATGCATCATAAGATGGGGAGGGGATCCGGCGATATGCGTACATTCCCAGGGACTCCAGGTACATCCTTTATCCGCAGATCTCGTCATATATACGGTAAAATCATTCTCATATCCCACTTCATTTTCCACTCTTGCGACGCCGAGCAGTGTCTTGTCAGGCAGCTCCAGCGCATAGGGCTCTAAGATATTGAACCATTTGAGACCTTCCGGTTTCGGGCACTCTCCCCTTTTTACCCAGGTCTTTCCTCCGTCTGTCGATGCGTAAGCGAATACGGGCCTTCCGTGCGCCTCCTCGCCCCAGCGTGAATTATTAAGCTTAGAGGCCCATTCGTCCCAGGTATCCGCAGTGATACGGTTATCAGGAACGCCTTTTGACATTCGCTCCACACTTCTTTCCGCGGATTCGAAAAATCCTTTTCCGAAGAATAATAACGTTCCGTCAGATAGTTTTGTGACACCCAGTACGTTGTTTACGGGAAGCCTTACAGCCTCGCCCCAGGTCAGACCGTAGTCATCTGATATTTTAACGAAGGAGCCCCCTGCCAGTTTTTCCGCGGGTAAAACGGTATAACAGTCCACCATAGCAGCTCTTAAAATGCTCTTCGGGTTCTCTTTCCCGTGCCATATGGTGCCCCGGAGCCTGTTATAACATTCGTTAAAATTGATGTCCGCAGGCTTGCTCCACCAGGAAAGGGCGATCCTGCCTTTTCCCAGATAACAAATTCCGGCGATGCAGTCTTCATTGTACGTGTCCGCCACGATCATGGGGCAGGACCATTTTCTTCCTCCGTCTTTGCTGATATACATGGCTATCTTGCCGAAGGGACAGGCGTGGTCTGTACGGAAGGCTGAAGATACAGCGTAAATGGTTCCGTTCTCATCTGCGCAGGAAGAAGGCCATCCGCAATAGTCGAAGATCGTATCCAAAGGCCTGTAAATGATATTATTCTCAAGTTCCGGCGGCGTTTCCGACGGCAGCACCAGTTTATATCCCTGATATACGGAATTGTCTGTGTGTACGTGTGTTAAAGGATCGTTGCCCATATGTCCTCCCTCAAAACATTTATAATT
>JAEEGL011860772.1_pt1 | contig 25266 bp, 26 predicted proteins | sample 9134231 | NCBI WGS metagenome assembly JAEEGL01 (sample SAMN16246548, study PRJNA631951) | gut metagenome | biome: gut microbiome; feature: rumen; material: fiber-attached | host: Bos | place: Iran: Karaj | collected 2018-10 | reverse complement strand
TAACTTTTTGTTTTTCTTTTAATTGTACACCATATGTAGAAGCTCTTCTTTTTCTGTCTGCACCATGTGCCCCAGGTCCATACGGTTTACGAGCTAGTTCTTTTCCATTTTCAAGTAATGAAAAGCCAGTACGACGAGCTTGTTTGTAACTAGATCCTGTATATCTTGCCATTTTTTTCTCCTTTCAAAGTTTATTTCATAAACATTGAAATTGTTCTATACTATTTTAAAGGGTGTCTATCTGTACTTTCACCAAGCAGCAGGTTACTCATTCTTAATAATAAACACATTCTAAAACATAAAGAATTGCTGCTTCAATGTATATGCAGTAATAATTATATATATTTAAAGGCAAAAAGTCAAGAAAAATATATATAACTAAAGGAAAAAATTGAATCTTAAACAAAAATATGATAAAATGCAAGAAAGAACTTTTACTAAAAGGTGATTATTATGATATATGTAATTTTAGGGCCTACTGGCGTAGGTAAAACAAAATTAAGTATTATGTTAGCTAAAAAACTAAAAGGAATTATTCTTAATGCTGATAGTATGCAAATATATAAAGAATTAAATATAGGAACCGCTAAAATAAAAGAAGAAGAAAAAGAAGGAATACCACATTATCTCTTTGATATAAAAAGTATTCAAGAAGAGTATAATGCCTTTAACTATCAATCTGACGGAAGAAAACTTTTAGAAGAAAACAAAGATAAAAACATAATAATAGTCGGAGGAACAGGATTATATATAAAAGCACTATTATATGATTATAAATTTGAAAATATTGGTGACATAAATAAACCATTATATGAATTCAAATTAATAGGTTTAACTAGACCTAGAGAAAAACTATATGAAACTATTAATAATAGAGTAGAAGATATGATTAAAGAAGGTCTACTTGAAGAAGCAAAATCTTTATATAAATATAAAAATACTAGAGCATTAAAAACAGCAATAGGATATAAAGAACTATTTGAATATTTTGATAATAAAATAAGTCTTGAAGAAGCAATAGATAAAATAAAACAAAATTCAAGACATTATGCCAAAAGACAATATACATTTTTTAATAACCAATTTAAGAACATCACTTGGTATGATATAGAAGAAAATACATTTGACGAAATATTAAGTAAAATAACTGAGGAAAACAAGTAAAAAGATAGGTTTTTTCTTGATTTAGAATATATTATTTTGTATACTAAAACTTGAGGAAGTGAAATAAAATGAGACTAAATATTGGAGTAATTTTCGGAGGAAAAAGTGTAGAACATGAAATAAGTATTATTTCAGCAATTGAAGTAATGGCTAATATTGATACTAATAAATATAAAGTAGTACCAATATATATAGATAAAGAAAATACATGGTATACAGGAGCTCATTTAAAAGATATATTACATTATAGAGATATTGCCTTAGTAAAAAGATATGCTAAAAAAGTAACTTTAATAAGAAAAGATAAAACATTTATATTACAATCACAAGGACCATTAAAAAGAAGTATATGCGTAATAGATTTAGTGTTGCCAGTAGGTCATGGAGCATATCTTGAAGACGGATCATTACAAGGATATCTAAATATGCTTGGTGTTCCTTATGTCGGATGTAATGTGCTTGGTGCTGCTATAGGACAAGATAAAGTTGTTCAAAAAGATCTATTTAAACAAAATAATATACCAGTATGTAACTATATTTGGTTTTATGATTACGAATATGAAAAAAATAAAAAAGATGTTTTAAATAAAATAAATACATTAAAATATCCATTATATGTTAAACCCGCTAATCTAGGATCATCAATCGGTATAAATGTAGTAAAAACTGAACAAGAACTTGATAAAGCCGTTAAAGAAGCTATTAAATTTGATAGAAAAGTAATAGTAGAAGAAAAAGTAAATAATCTAAAAGAAATAAATATAAGTGTTCTAGGTAATTATGAAAAACAAAGTGTATCTGAAATAGAAGAAATAAATTCCAATGATGATTTCTATTCATTTAAAGAAAAATATGTCGAAGGATATACTAAAATAAAAGGAAAACATGTAAAAGAAAAATCAAAACCAATAATTTCAAAAGAAATGATTGAAGATATTAAAACAATTGCTATGAAAACATTTAAAGTAATTAATGCAAGTGGAGTAGCAAGAATAGACTTTCTTATTGATGATAAAAATAAAAAAATATATGTAAATGAAATAAATACAATTCCTGGAGATTTATCAAGTTATCTATGGATGGCTAAAAAAATGACTCAAAAAGAATTAATTGAACACCTAATAAAATTAGCAGCAGATGAACACAAAAAGAAAGAAGAAACAATATATGCCTTCCCAGGAAACCTATTAGAAAAATATGATATTTTAAAAGGAGAAAAACTAAAAAAACTTGAAGAAAAAGAAGAAAAACTAAAAGAAGAAAACAATAAACAAGAAGAACCAGTAAAAAAAGAAGAAACTACTAATAAAGAGAATAAAAAGAAAAGGAATAAAAAGAAAAAAAACAAAAATAAGAAAAAGACTCAAAAATAATTAAGAGTCTTTTTTTATCAGTTCAAGCCTATCTCCAATATTTAAATACTTAGATGTATTAAGAGGCATCTCTAAAGTATAATATCCTTTTTTTATAAGTATTTTTCGAGGTTTTAAAGAAGAACATTTATATGTAATAATATAATTTTTATCAAGCATACATATATCAATTTCTTGCTTCATAAAAAAAGTATGAATACTAGAACATCTAGGAAATAAATATATTTTATTAATCTTTTCTTTTCTAAACATTAAACCTATTAAGCGTTTAAAAAAAGAATTCATTACAACAACTTCATATTTTTTATTATTAATAATAATATACATATTATCACCTAATATAATTTTAACTTAAAATAGAAAAAAATTCAAAAAAAAGTGTAAAACTATTGATTTTTCTATTAAATTTATGATAATATGTAATAGCAAGTTTGTGGACCCTTAGCTCAATTGGTTAGAGCATCCGGCTCATAACCGGGCGGTTATAGGTTCGAGTCCTATAGGGTCCACCAAATATAAGCGGGCGTGGCGGAATTGGCAGACGCGCTAGACTTAGGATCTAGTGGATTTTTCCATGGGGGTTCAAGTCCCTTCGCCCGCACCAAATAAGGAATATAGTTGATTATTTCAACTTTATTCATAAATATCAATTCTATTTTTAGAATTGATTTTTTTTGACATAATAACTAAAAATATAGTATAATACACGCATTATTCAAAGAAGGGGGATATTTATGAATAATTTAAAAGTATATGAAAAAAATTTAAAAAACAAAATTGGAGTAATAACACTTTCTATTATACTAGGAGCAACATCATTAGGATTAACAGGATGTGCTAAAAAAGATACTAAAGAAACAAAACCAGTTACTTATACAGTAGAAGATGCAAATTATGAACGCAAAGTTATCTTGAATTATCCTATGGGAATAGAAACGCATGCAACTGTAAATGAAGATGCGGTAATAGAAAAATATATTGATTATAGTGTTATTGAAGGAGAACAAACATCACCAGAACTTGTATATCCTTTAAGAGAAATACATTTTACTAGTCAAGAATTAGGAGATAAAGATTATAAAAACATGACTGTTGCGACATTTGCACATGATAATAATATAGTAATACCAAATTGTTATAAATGGGCCGAAGGATACTTTGGTAAAAAGTTTTCACATAGTATAGGTACTATTAAATATGATATTGAAGAACTTGAAGGTGTTTATCATAATCATTATTTAAGTTATGAATATACAATTAAATTCAAAAAGAGTATTAATTTACCAACTCCAGTAACATATTTCGAAGATAATGAATTCTTCGAAAAATATGGCGAACAAAAATCTATTCAAAAAGGTGATGAATTAAAATATAAAGTTCTATATAGAATAGTTCCTACAGAAGATAATAGAATAGTATTACAAACAATCGCTAATGAATTCGAAGGTATGGGGGAAGATAGTTATAATATAAAAGAACAAATAAAAAACAATTATACTGATGCATATAAAAACATAACAGAGTTAGGTATTACAGAAAGTAAAGAGTTTGGTACTTTTTTAGAAATGAACAGTTATATAAACAAAACTGAAAAAAACAAATCTAGAAAATAATAAAAAACAATTCTACATTTAGAATTGCTTTTTATATTTTCCATTTTCCATCTTCCATTAATATAATTCTTTTTCTGCTTCTAGTTTTTGCTTCAACAAAAATACTTTCATCGCCAAAAACCAAATCTTGATGATAATCAGAATAATTAAACTTGTAATATTTAAAACCTTTTTCATTAAGTGTTTCAATGGGAATATTTATACATTCAGGAAAAGCTGTACCAAGTGCTAAGTGACATCCAGCATTTTCATCAAATAATAAAGAATCAAAAATTTGATTAGCCTTAGCAACAGGAGAATTATTAGAAACTAAAGCAATTTCTCCAATTCTAGTTGTATTTGGTAGTTGAGCAACTAATCTACGCCAATTGCGATTTTCCGTATTATCAGCTGCCACTAATTTTCCTTTTTTAAAATATAGTTTTGCTTGTTCAATCTTTTCACCACATAAAACACTAGGTTTAGTAATAACAACTTCTCCTTCAGCGCTATAACAATTAGGAGCAGTAAACAGTTCATAAGAAGGAAAATTATAAAAATGTTCTTGATTATATAGCGTTTTAAAACTAGAACTCCAAAGAGAATTTTTAGTAAGTTTAATATTAAAATCAGTACCTACATTAGTATAGAAATGTAAATTAGTAATGTCAGTCTTATTTAAAAACTCCTTAATCTCTTTTAATTTTTCAATCTCAGTATTTAATACATCTTCATTAGGAGTAACAGAATTAACTAATTCAAATAATCTAATAAGTTCAGATTCATCACCAAGTAAAGATTTAGCCCAGCGTTTATTAGGCCAAATTATACATGTACAAAACATATCGTTATCAGCGTCAAAAAAGTCATGATTAAGTCTCATATCTTCGTTATAATATACCCAAAATTTTTCCAAATACTCATCACATAGTTTTTTATAATAAGTAAGATCAGACTCTTTAAGAACATAAATAACCTTAGTCTTTTTTAGATCTTTTATTTTAGGGATCTTAAAAGCATATTTTTCAATCTCAGTATCACTTGGATCACTTTCAAAAAAATGATATAAATCTTCATAATCTTGAATAATAGGAATAATTTCATTTATCTTATAATCATCTTTTAATTTACATACAGTATCAATTAAAGAATCACATTTCATTGTAGAATAAATAAAAACATCGTCACCTTTTTGAATATTACAGCCAGATTCTAATATTTTTTTAACATATGTTTCAATAATATCATTCATAAATTAATACTCCTAACATTTGTGGGAAGTATTATAACATAAAACTACCTAAAATAAAAGATAAATAAAATAGTAGGAATTCTAATATTTTTATTGTATAATATAATAGAGACTAGTAAGGAGGACAATATGCTTGAAATAAAAAAGATAACCAAAATATATAATACTGAAGAATTATCGCAAAAAGCACTAGATAGTATTTCAGTTAGTTTTAGAGAAAATGAATTTGTATCTGTTCTAGGTCCTTCAGGAAGTGGTAAAACTACACTTTTAAACATAATAGGAGGATTAGATCAATATGATAGTGGAGATTTAATTATAAATGGAGTTTCTACAAAAAAATATAAAGACAAAGATTGGGATGCATACCGTAACCACAGTATTGGCTTTGTATTTCAAAATTATAATTTAATCTCACATCAATCAGTATTAAAAAATGTAGAACTTGCTCTTACAATATCAGGAGTTAGTCAAAAAGAAAGAAGCAAAAGAGCAAAAGAAGCATTAACTAGAGTTGGACTAGAAAAGCATATGAAAAAAAGACCAAATCAATTGTCAGGTGGACAAATGCAACGTGTTGCTATAGCTCGTGCTTTGGTCAATAATCCTGATATTTTATTAGCAGATGAGCCTACTGGAGCACTAGATACTAAAACATCAGAACAAATAATGAAATTATTAAAAGATGTTGCCAAAGATCGATTAGTTATCATGGTAACTCATAATCCAGATATTGCTAAAAAGTATTCCACTAGAATAATTAAACTAAGAGATGGACAAATTATAGATGATTCTAATCCATGTAACGATAAAGAAAAACAAGAATTAGCAAAAACTAAAATTAAAAACACATCTATGAGTCTAAAAACAGCTCTATCTCTTTCATTAAATAACCTTATGACAAAAAAAGGAAGGACCTTCTTAACAGCTTTCGCAGGATCAATTGGAATAATTGGAATAGCATTAATACTTTCTTTAGCACATGGTATCAATGCATTTATCGATAAAACTGAAGAAGAAACATTAAGTTCTTATCCATTACAAATTCAAAAAGAATCAGTAGATATGTCCAGCATGATTCAAACCATGACTGGTAATAATAAAGAAGAAAAGCATAATGATAACAAAATACATTCAGTAAATATTATGGGTGATATGTTTGAAACCATGTCTAAACAAGTTAAACACAACAACATGAAAGATTTTAGAAAATACTTAGAAGAAAATAAAGACATTAAGAAATATACTACAGATATAGCATATTCATATAACGTTCAATTAAATTTATATAAGAATGATAGTGACAAAATTGTTAGAGTAAATCCTACAACAGTATTAGATGCAATAGGAATGGGAACAGAATCTGTTTCAAGCTTATACAGTGGAATGTTAACACAATATGATGTTTTTTATGAAATGATTAATAATGAAGATTTATTAAAACAACAATATGATTTAGTAGATGGAACATGGCCAAAACAATATAACGAATTGGTCTTAAATATTGGAGAAAATAATGAAATCAGCGATTATACTCTTTATAGTTTAGGTATTCTTTCACAAGACGATTTAAAAGAACAATTTAATAATATGACTAAAGGAGAAGAAGTAAAATTTGAAAAACATGCTTATGATACTAAAGACTTTATAGGATTAACATTTAAATTAGTATTAAATCCCGATTATTATAAAAAAGAAAATGGTATTTGGATAAACAAAACAGATGATGAAGAATATATGAAAAAACTTATCTCTGAAGGAGAAGAAGTAAAAATCGTTGGAATAATTAGGCAAAATAAAGAAGCAGTAGCAAATGGACGTGACTATGGTCTAGTAGGATATCGTCAAGATTTAATGAAACATTTAATCGATAAAATAAATAATAAAGAAATAGTAAAAGAACAAAAGAAAAATGAAAAAATAAATGTATTTACTGGTAGAGAGTTCACTACTAATTCTAGTTTTGATATGAGTTCACTAACACCAGAACAAATAAAAGCACTTCAAAACATGTCAAAAGAAGAAATGGCTAGTTTTATGAAAAGTTATTCTGAAAATATGACATCTTCATATGAAGAAAACAGAATAAAATTAGGCATAGCAGAATTAGACAATCCAGATACAATAAATATTTATCCTAAAGATTTTGATTCAAAAAAAGAAATAACAGATATTATTAGTAAATATAATGAAAGAAAAGAAGAAAAAGATAAAATAGAATATACTGATATTGTTGGTGTAATGATGTCTAGCGTTACAACTATTGTCAATGTTATTAGTACTGTTTTAATAGCATTTGTAGCAATCAGTTTAGTAGTATCTTCAATTATGATAGCTATTATTACTTATATAAGTGTTCTTGAAAGAACTAAAGAAATAGGTATCTTAAGAGCAATAGGAGCATCAAAAAAAGATATTTCTAGAGTATTTAATGCTGAAACATTAATCGAAGGATTATGTGCCGGAGTACTAGGAATTGCTGTAACAATTCTATTAAATATACCAATTAATATATTAGTAAAAAAAGCAGTTAATATTAGTAATATTTCAAAATTGCCAATTAATGGAGCAATAATACTAATAATAATAAGCGTGGTTTTAACAGTAATCGCAGGATTAGTACCATCAAAAATGGCCTCTAAAAAAGACCCTGTCGAATCACTAAGAACTGAATAAAAATAACAAAAAATCTGTTATAATAAAAGTAGGTGACATATTATGTTTATATTAAAAGTGTGCGATAATTCGAGTATGCTTAATACCATCTTATTTATTAAAAATTTAATAAATATAATTTTTATAGTAGTACCCCTTGTTTTAGCATTGTTATTTTCAATAGATTTAGCTAAAAATGTATTTGCTAAAGATGATAAAAATAATCTAAAACTAGGTATAAAAAGAATAATATATTCTGTTGTCTTAATGTTCGTACCACTAATTGTAGAAGCATTCATGAGTATGATAAGTGACTATAGTAAAGTAGCTAAATGCTATGATATAGCAACAGAACAAAAAGTACAAGAATTATACCAAAAAGAAGAAGATGAATATGAAAAACAACAAGAAGCATTAAGAAAAGCACAAGAAGAACAAAAAGATAAAGTATCAAAAGAGAATCAAGCTGAACAAAAAGCAGCTAAGGAAGCAGAGCAAACTGCAAGACTTGTACAAGCAGAAATAGCAAAAAATAGGATGAATAGCAGCTCTAACGCAAGTTCAGCAAATATTGATCTATCTGGGGCTAAAACAGGAGCAGAAAAAATAGCTAGAACCGCAGAACAATTAGCATGGCCACGAGGAACAAGCAAAAGCAAACTATCATATCCATATGGAAGAAAAACTTCAATAAGAAGCTGGAAGAAATTAACAAAAGGGAAGCCAACAAAAGCATTCATGGAAGCTATGGACAGAGTATATCCTGATCATTTTAAGTGGCCAACTGGATACCCAGCTATTAGACCTGGAGGATCATGTGATACCTTTGTAGGAGTAACAGTAAAAGCAAGTGGTTATGATACGTTAGGAAAAACGATGGGACAAATTGAAGGATCTCTAAAAAGACATAAAACAAAATGGAAAAGAGTTTCAAAAGCTAAAAGAGGCGATGTATGTATAGACTCACACCATATTAAAATATATCTAGGAAATGGAAAAATAGCTCAAGCAAGTTATGCAGGTTTTTTTGGAAGAATAGATAAAGGTGGATGTAGCAGCTCAGTAAAAATATATAGAGCTAAAAAATAAGAGGTGGGCAAATGGAAGATACAATTTATGAAGAAGAAAATAGAACAAATAAAAAAATAGATATGTCAAAACTTAGTAATAAAACAATATTAATTATCATAATAGCAATGATTGCATTAATAGTAGTAGTTTTATTATTAAAAGATACAAAAAAAGAAACTTGTACTATCGAAATAGATAATCCAATAGTAATGTATATGGATGAACCACTAGATATACCTGTTAAAATAAAAAGTTCTACAACCGATACGAACGAAATAATGACATTTGCAACACCATCAACAGATGAAATTATAACTATAGAAGAAAGTGATTTTACTGGTAGCAAAGGATCATTTCTAATAGTTCCACAACAAACTGGAGAAGAAGAATTAGATATAATCTCATCAATCGGAGTAGACAAATATTCAAAAACGTTAAATACTAAACAAACAAAAGTAATAGTTTGCTCAAAATTTGATGAAAATCTATTAACAGAAAAAAATATCCTATTAAGACCAAATGAAACAAGCGAATTAAAACTAAATTTTGAAAATGATAGTTGTTTTAAATATATTACATATGAATCAGAAGATGAACAAATAGCAACTATAACTGATGACGGAACAATAACTGGAATAGCACCTGGAAAAACAAGGATAATAATCAGTAACGGAACAGAACCTATTTATGTAACTGTAAATATAGACTAATTATATATAACAAAAATAAGAGGGTGATAATATGCATATTTTAGCAGTTTGTGATAACTCAAGTATGTTAAACACAATACTTTTTATAAAAAATATTATGAAAATAATCTTTGTCGTAGTACCAATTGTTTTAGCATTACTATTTTCGATAGATTTAGCTAAAAATGTATTCGCTAAAGATGATAAAGATAATCTAAAACTAGGTATAAAAAGAATAGTATATTCAATTGTTTTAATGTTTGTACCACTTATTGTAGAAACATTTATGGGAATGATAAGTGACTATAGCAAAGTAGCAAAATGCTATGATATAGCAACAGAACAAAAAGTAAAAGAGCTTCAAGAAAAAGAAGAAGACGAATATGAAAAGAAGAAAGAAGAAGCAAGAAAAGCTAAAGAAGAACAAAAGCAAAAAGTAGATGAAGAAAAAAAAGCTGAAGAAAAAGCAAGAAAAGAAGCAGAAAAAGGGGCTAATAAAGATAAAGATAGCCCAATATCACCAAGTGTTTCAGGAATAACAGACAAACCTCAAAAAGGCAATGGATATATAGCGCATGCTACAAGTGCTTCAAGAGGAAGAAGAGATATAAAAGGTGATCAATCTAAAAAAGAAGTACTTATCCAAGAAAACACTTTAAAATGGACATATATAGGGCGATTTAAAGATCCTATTAAAGCTTCAAAAGCTGCTTATTGTGGTGAACAAGGAGCAAAAAATAATCACATAGGATATGGTGTTAATGATTATACATCTTTATACTATGCAGCAAAAGCAAAAAAATGGGATTTAAGTAAAATAAATAAAAATGTAAATACAGTATGTTCTGCATTTGCGTCTGTATGTATAAATGCTGCAGGAGTATCAATAACTAAGGATTTAAATGGATATAGTCCTAATGTAATAGATAAATTAAAAGATACTGGAGCTTTCACAATAATGAAATATGATAAAAAGAAAGTACAACGTGGTGATATATTAGTTAGATATAAAATTCACGTTGGAATAGCTTTATAGAGGTGTAATATGAAGATAAAGATAAAAAAGATATTATTAATTATCATTTTAATATTACTCATAAATATAACAAATGTAAAAGCAATTAATATACCTACAGAAGAAATCGACGAAGTAACTGGATCAGATGAAATTTTAGAACCAGCACCTACAGACGATTATGAATTAACTGATGATGATTTCTTTCTTGAAGGTGGAGGAACATATCACCCTTATGAAATGTGGATATTTTATTCTGGGATTGCAACAATAGTTATCATTTCTGGAATAATTATATATAAAATATATAGAAAGAAGAAATATAACAAAGATGAAGATGAATAAAAAAGAATTAATTAGAATGGTAAAATTTACCATTTTTTCTGCTTCAGCAGGAGTAATTGAACTAGGACTATTTGAATTACTAGATCATTTTACTAATCTAAACTATTGGGCATGTTATTTACCAGCATTAATAGCATCAATTATTTGGAATTTTACTTTAAATAGAAATATCACATTTAAAGCTAGTAACAATATTCCAGTAGCTATGATGAAAGTAGGCCTATTTTATTTAGTATTTACTCCAACATCAACAATACTAGGCAACTTTTTAGCAGAATCTCTACACTGGAATGGAACAATAGTAACAATACTAAATATGGCACTTAATTTTATATTAGAATTTTTATATGATAGATTTTATGTATTTAAAGATAGTATAGATACAAAAGAAAAGAAAAAAAATAATAAAAAATGATATAATATATAAAAAAGGAGAAATATATGGAAAAAGCAAAAGTATATTATTGTAAAGAAGTTACACCTGAAAAAGTAGTAGACATGTTTAAACTATTACAAAAAGATTTACCAGGTAAAGTAGCAGTAAAAGTTCACTCTGGAGAAGAAGGAAACCAAAACTACTTAAAACCAGAATTTATGAAACCTATGGTTGATTATGTAAAAGGAACAATTGTAGAATGTAATACCGCATATGCTGGAGAAAGAAATACTACAGAAAAACATTTGAAAACTATAGAAAAACATGGTTGGAATCAATATTTTAATGTTGATCTTTTAGATGAAGAAGGTCCAGATATGATATTAAAAGTAGAAAATGGTAATCATCTAAAAGAAAATTACGTAGGAAAAGATTTAAGTAAATATAATTCTATGTTAATAATATCCCATTTCAAAGGTCATCCTATGGGAGGTTTCGGAGGAGCATTAAAGCAATTATCAATTGGATGTGCTTCTTCTGAAGGAAAGGCATGGATTCATTCAGCAGGAACAAATAAAGATCAATACACTTTATGGGATAATTTGCCACCTCAAAACGATTTCTTAGAAAGCATGGCAGAAGCAGCATCATCTGTTGTAAAATATTTCAAAGGGAATATGGCCTTTATTAATGTTATGGCAAATATGAGTGTTGATTGCGATTGTTGTGCAGTAGCAGAAGACCCATGTATGAAAGATAAAGGTATTTTAGTTTCATTAGATCCAGTAGCTATTGATCAAGCATGTATTGATATAGTAGTAAATTCAGATGATCCAGGAAAAGATCATTTTATGGAAAGAGTAAATTCAAGAAATGGAATTCATACAATAGAAAAAGCAGCAGAATTAGGATTTGGCACAAGAGATTATGAATTAATAAATGTAGAATAAGATAGATTTTTTCTATCTTTTGTTTTATAATTATAGTGTTTGAAAGAAGTGATCACATGAAAGACCTAAAGTTTTTAAAAGAAAACTTAATAGCACATAGAGGAGTGCATATAGATGCACCAGAAAATACAATTGAAGCATTTAAAAAAGCTATTAAAAGAAAATTCATAATAGAATTTGATGTTCATTTATTAAAAGATAATACGATTGTTGTTTTTCATGATAACAATTTAAAAAGAATGATTGGAGAAAACAAAAAACTAAGAGATTGTACATATGAAGATATAAAAGATTTAAAACTATTAGATACAGAAAATAACATACCAACATTAAAAGAAGTATTAAAAATAATAGATGGTAAAGTTCCAATCATTGTAGAATTAAAATCTGATAGAAGAGTAGGATTATTAGAAAAAGAACTAGTAAAACAATTAGATAAGTATAAAGGTAAATTTTGTATAAAAAGTTTTAATCCATTATCAATAATTTGGTTTAAAAAACATAGACCAAACTATATAAGAGGATTACTTGTAAGTAATAAAAAGAAATCAATAAGTAATTTTCTATGCAGAAGTCGTTTATCATTATTTTTATCAAAACCAGATTTTATATCATGTAATTACAAATTACACAATAACAAAAAAATACTAAAATATATGAAAAAAAATCCAGTAATTGCTTGGACTATAAAAAATGAAGAAGAATTAATAAATAATAAAAATAGTTTTTATAATCTAATAGTAGATTTTTATGAAGAAGATACTGAAGAAGATAATAAATAAAAAGTTTCATCAAATGATGAAACTTTTATAATATCTAAAAAATTATTTCAAATATACCGAATGATATACACATCATAATTATACCTGCAAGCAAAACTCCTAAAGTAACAGCAATAACGCTTTTCTTAAAATCCATATTTAAAATACTTGCTGCAAGAGTTCCTGTCCATGCACCTGTACCAGGAAGTGGAATACCTACAAATAAAAGAAGGGCAACATATAAGCCTTTTCCAGCTTTAGCTTCAAGTTTTTTACCACCTTTTTCACCTTTTTTATAACACCAGTCAAATAAAGGACCTATAATTTTTTTATCTCTTCCCCAAATAAGAATCTTTCTAGCAAAAAGATAAATAAAAGGAACAGGCACCATATTTCCAATAATAGCTATTATAAAAGAAGTAAGTTTTGGAAGGCCCATACCCACAGCAATAGGTATAGCACCTCTAAGTTCTACAATAGGAACCATCGATACTAAAAATATTAATATATATTTCTTTAACATAATTTCACTCCTAGAAAATTATATCATAAAATAAAAAATATAGACAATATCTATATTGAATAAAAATAATATTAATTGTATAATTATAGTAGAAAGATGTGATAAAAATGACTAGAACCGAAAAAGAAAATTTAATATTTAGAGAACTAATAAAAATAGCTAAAAAAGAAGGTATAGAACATATAGATATGCATACAATAAAGGAAATATTACAAGGTTATGGTGTGCGTAATAGACAACTTAATTCACAAATTGATTATACAATATATTTCCCTTATATCATGGATAAAATACAAAAGAAAAATGGTATAAAAACAATATATGATAGTGACAATGCAAAACTAAGAATTAATAGTACTAATAAAGAAAAAGATAATCATTTTAAAATCAAATTGTATTTATCAATAAGCCCAAAAGAAATGATTCCTACAATAGAAGCATTATGTAATTTTATATCAGACAACAATATTGAACAAACAACAAAAATTGAAAGCAGAGATAGAAGTGATACTATAAAGATTAAATTATATAAAAAAGATGATGCTAGAAAGCTTATAAATTTTATAAATACCAATGAAATTATTAAAAGCGTATGTAGGAAACCAAATCCATTTTTATCAACTGAAGGTATAGTAGGTATAAGTATAGAAAATAGAATCTCTTATAATTCAACATTATCATATCTTATGAGCAAATATGTTGAAACCAAATCATCTAATCAAAAAAATGAAATAACAACTAGTGATTTTAAAGAATTTATAGATAGATTTTTCTATAATACATTTATCTCAAGAGTAACATTAGATAATTTTGCTAAAGATAAATATATAAAAGAAAATATAGAACGAATACAAAGCGAATATCCAAACGAAACAAATGTAACGGAAAATGTAATAATTGATTTTATGCACAGTATAAATACCATTAGAGTTTCATTGCTAGACAATAATGATGATTTAAATAATATGCTAAGCGTATTTGATATGGCTAATGATAAAGAATTTAATAAACCCCAAATTAAATTAATAAGTGAAATAATTGATTTAGATTATTCAGAAACTGCACTAAAACAAAAAGAAGAAGCACTTGCAAATTTTATAAAACACTCATATAATAATGGAAACAGCGAAGAGGAAGTAGTAAAAGCTGTTAAAAAATATTATGATTCATTACCAGATGCAACAACTAAAAGCAAAATGAACAAAGCACGATATGAAAGTCCAATAGATAAAAAATCAATCAAAATGATTACTGATAATAATTTAGAATCATACATAATTGAAACAATTAAAAATATTGAAGAAGAAAAAAGAAAACAAAGGTAGGGATACTATGGACGTTGAATGGGGAAAAACGGAAAACATAGAGAAAAACAATACTGAGATAAATGAAGATATATGTATAACAGAATTAGAAAAGCTTAATGAAAAAACAACTGACCTAACAAAAATTGTAGAAAAAACAAATAATAGTAAGGAAAATAAAAATGAATAGATTTGATGAAATTACAGAACTATTAGAATATTACAAACGCAGAACATATAATACTAATATCAAAAAAATAAAAATAAAAGATGTTCATAATCATTTAGTAAGATATGGTTTATCAAACGAAGAATATATCGAAGGAATTGCTTACAAATATGACGATGAATTTGAAAAATGGAAAAAGCGTTATAAAAACAATCCATTTTTATACGTATATGAATCAAAATATCAATTAGATTTTCTTCAATTTGTAAGTGAAAATAGGGATGTAGATCGTCTTAAACTATATATATCTATAGGAAGAAATAATATCGAAGAAGCAGCAAATAGAATATTTGATTACATTTCCAAAAACAAAATGCATAGTATTTCAAGAGTAGCTAAATATGATGGAAGTGATGTCATTGTACTAAGAATGGCCAAAGAAGAAGATACAACAAAACTAATAAACTATATTAATAGTGACCCATTCTTTACCAAAAACTGCAGAAAAACAAACCCATTCTTAATGAGACAAGGTGTAGTAGGATTAGCATTTGATAAATATCTAAGTTACAATAATGTAGTAGCTATGCTATTAACAGAATATTTAAATAATCATATAAAAAATAACACATTAAAAAATGTAACATTAAATGACTTCAAAAGTTATCTATTAGAAATGTATAGAGATACATTCATGACACAAACTAATTTAACAAACTTTGAACAATTACCAGTTGTTCTGGATAGCATAGAAAAATTACCTCATTCTGAAGTAGATATATTACTTAATTATATGCATATTATAAATGGTATTTATACAAATATTTCATCAAATGACTATACAGATTATATAAAAGCATATAGAACATCTAAAAGCGAAAATATAAATAAAAAATATGGAGAATCAATAAAACAAACACTCGAATCAAAACAGAAAAAAGTAAATCCACAAGCAATATTAGATAATTATATAAAATATGCCTTTCAAAAATACGGTAGCATAGCTGAAGTAGAATCTCATCTAGTAAACTACTTATATGGAAATGAAAGCGCAATAACTAGGGATAATGGATATAGAAAAGAATTTATAAATAACTTGGATATAAACACTTGTAATTATATAATTAAAAACAATATATCAGAATATGTTACGAAAGTAATAAATGAATCAAATATAAAAAATGTTAAAAATAGAAAATAATAACTGTAAAATTAATGTAAAATTATTGCAGAATTAAAAAATATTTGCTATACTAAAATTACCAAAGATCAATATTTAAAACCGTACAAGTAACGATAAGGGAGTCTAATTAATATTGGTGTTGAAGGCTTAGTACTACTAAGAATCCTAAAAATATTATGTGACTTACCACCTGTACATAATCAGGTTTTCGTTAAAATGATCTTTGGTTTTTATATGTTTACTTTTTATATAATATTTATTATAATAATACTGGAGGAAATTGCTATGAACAGGAGTAAATTAAGAGAAATAATAATTACTATTTTATATCAGAAATATATATATGAAAGCAAGAATATTGCCTATAAAATAGAAGATATTACAAAAGAAAATTTAAAAATAGAAAACAGTTTCGTAACAGAAGCAGTTACATATATTGATGAGCATCAAAAAGAGATTAATAATCTAGCAAACAAATATATGAAAGACTGGAATATAGATAGATTAAGTAAAGTAGATAAAGCAATCATTTCACTAGGAATATATGAATTAACTATTGCAGATACTCCAAACGTTGTAGCAATAAATGAAGCTATAGAACTATCAAAAAAATATAGTGATGAAAAAGTAACAAAAATGATAAATGGAGTATTAGATAAGATTCTTCATGAAGAGGTAAAAGATGAATGATAAATATCTAACAGTATCTCAAATAAACAAATATATAAAATATAAACTTGATACAGATGACAACTTAAGAATAGTATATTTAAAAGGTGAAATAAGCAATTTTAAGAATCATACATCTGGGCATCTATACTTTACTTTAAAAGATGAAAAATCCCGCATTTTAGCGGTTATGTTTAAATCAAGTGCTAGTAAATTAAACTTCACCCCTAAAGATGGAAGTAATGTTTTAGTAGTGGGAAGAATAAGTTTATATGAAGCAAATGGTAACTATCAAATCTATGTAGAAGAAATGCTAGAAGATGGAGTAGGCAATCTTTATGTAGAATTTGAAAAACTAAAAAAGAAACTTGGAGAAAAAGGATATTTTGATGAAAATATTAAAAAACCAATTCCACGTTTTCCAAAAAGAATTGGAGTAATTACAGCATCAACTGGAGCAGCAATTAGAGATATAATCACAACTATAAATAGACGTTACAACCTAGCAGAAATAATTCTTTTTCCATGCCTAGTACAAGGAGAAAATGCTAAAGATGATATCGTTAAAAATATTAGACTTGCTGATACATACAATTTAGATACCATAATTCTAGGACGTGGTGGAGGATCAATTGAAGATTTATGGGCATTTAATGAAGAAATAGTTGCAGATGCTATTTACAATTGTAATACACCAATAATAAGTGGCGTAGGACATGAAATAGATTTTACAATAAGCGATTTTGTAGCAGATTTAAGAGCACCAACTCCAACTGCAGCTGCTGAACTTGCTGTACCAAACAAACAAGAGCTATTAGTATTAATAAAACAATATAAACAAAGAACAATGAAAAGCATTATAAATATACTAAATACAAATAAAAAAAGATTAGAATATTTACTTAATTCATATATAATAAAAAATCCTGGAACTATATATGAAGTAAAAATGCAAAAAGTAGATTTACTTATAGAAAAATTACTAATGTATTCTACTAATATCTTAGATAATAAAAGTTATAAGTTTGTCTCTTTAATAGAAAAACTTGAAGCATTAAGTCCAGTTAAAACATTAAAAAGAGGATATTCAATAACTAAAGTAGAAAACAACATCATAACAGATATCAAAAAAATAAAAAGAGGTATGATTTTAAAAACAGAATTAGAAAATGGAATAATAACTTCTGAAGTAATGGAGGTAAAAAATGAAAAATAAAGAAGAAAACAAGTTATCATTTGAAGAAAACTTAGATAGTTTAGAAAAAATAGTAAAAGCTTTAGAAAATGGTGATGTACCATTAGATGAAGCAATTGAAAAATTTAATGAAGGTATGAAATATGCCAATGCTTGTAATACAATCTTAGAAGAAGCTACTAAAACTGTAACTAAAGCAATTGATAAAGATGGAAATTTAAAAGAATTTGATATATCAGAATCAGAATAATTTTTTGCAAAAGAGATATAAAAGTGATATAATTAACTAGACACAAAAATAATAATAAAGGTGATAGAATTGGGAAAGTTTTTTAAAAATATAAAAAAGTATTATAAATATGCTATAAGAAGTGCAAAAGCAGAATTAAAAAGTGAAGTAGCAGATTCATATTTAAACTGGTTGTGGTGGATTATTGAACCATTTTGCTTCATGCTAATATATGTATTCGTTTTTGGAGTAGTATTTAAAAATAATACACCATATTTTGCATCATTCGTATTTATTGGTTTAACTTGTTGGGATTTTTTCAATAGAATGATAAATGGTAGTGTTAAATTAATTACAAGTAATAGAGATTTAGTAACAAAAGTATACATACCTAAATATATATTATTACTAGCTAAATCATTTACTTATTTATTTAAAATGGGTATATCTTTAATGATTACATTTGGGTTAATGTTATTCCAAGGAGTATCTTTTAGCTGGCATATAATATTTATTATTCCAATAATTATAATATTATATGTAATAACATTTGGAATTGGCATGATTCTAATGAATTTTGGTGTTACAGTAAATGATTTAGGTAATTTAACTAATATTTTACTTAGAATGGTATTTTATGTATCAGGTATATTTTATAACATTAATGAAAGATTAAAAGGACGTATTAAAGTAGCTATGTTAACTCTTAATCCAATAGCCTTTTTAATGAATGAACTTAGAAAAGTACTATTACAAAATACAACACCTAATTTCTTATTATTATTTATTTGGTTTATAATAGGAATCATTCTATGTATCATAGGAGTACATATAATTCATAAAAACGAAAATAGTTATGCAAAGGTGATTTAATATGGAAAAAGAAAAAAAAGATGAAAAAAAGAAAATAACAATAACAGTAAAAAATTTGCATATAACATACAGAGGATTAAAAAAGACATCTATTCGTTCTTCATGGACAAAACTAAAAAATAAAATTGAAACATTTGAAGCATTAAAAGGAGTAAGTTTCGAGGTTGAAGAGGGGAAAATCTTAGGTATTATAGGTAAAAATGGTAGTGGTAAATCTACCATGTTAAGAGCTATTGCAGGTATATTTTCACCAGATAAAGGAACTATTGATCTTCATGGGAATCAAGTATCATTACTTTCAATTGGCGTTGGATTTAATAGAAAACTAACTGGTAAAGAAAATATATATTTATCAGGAATGTTATTAGGTTTTAGTGAAGATGAAATAAAACAAAAAGAAAAAGAAATTATCGCTTTCGCAGACATTGGTGATTTCATCAATAAACCTGTAAAAGTATATTCTTCAGGAATGTATTCAAAATTAGCATTTGCCATAACTGCTATATTAGAAACAGATATAATGCTAATAGATGAAGTATTAAGCGTTGGAGATGCAAAATTTAAAGAAAAAAGCTATAACAAAATGAAAGAATTAATTTCCGACGAACATCGTACTGTATTAATTGTATCCCATAGTTTAGGAACTATAACTCAATTATGTGATGAAGTATTATGGTTAAATGATGGAAAAGTAATCGAAATAGGAAAACCTGAAGTAGTAGTACCAAAATATGAAGAATTCATGAGAAATTTATAAAATAAATATAGTATTAAAACAAAAAAATATTAAATACTATATTTTTTTTATGATTATAAATAGTTTTCACACAAAATACACACAGTTTTCACATTCAAGACTTATTAATAACACATATATAGATTAATATTTATAGCGAAAGAGGTATTTTTGTTTTCTTTTTATTTATTCTATATTATTTTTATTTATTATTTATTATGGAAAATTAAATCCATACAAAACTTATTTTTACCTCTTTCACTTATGTGATTTTAACATTTATATATATGATATAATTGAAGCAGGTGATGGAATGCGAGTTCTAATAGTAGATGACGAAGAATTGATAAGAAACATTATTAAAGAATATTGTCATAATGAAGGCTTTATAACTGATGAAGCAAGTAATGGATTAACTGCCATAGAAAAAGTCAAAAAAAACGACTACGATATACTTATATTAGACTTAATGATGCCAAAATTAGATGGTTATTCTGCCTATAGACAAATAAAAGATATAAAGCACATACCAACTATTGTCTTATCTGCTAGAAGCGAAGAAGCCGATAAATTGTTAGGCTTCGATTTAGGAGTAGACGACTATATAACTAAACCATTTTCTCCTAAAGAATTAATAGCTAGAATGAAAGCTGTATTAAAAAGAACTACACATACAAAATCAGATGTTTTTGAATATAAAACATTAAAAATAAATAAAACAGCTCATACAGTTACAATAAATAATAAGGAACTAATGCTGACACCAAAAGAGTATAATTTATTAATATGCTTTATAGAAAATATTAATATAGCATTAACAAGAGAACAATTATTAAGTAAAGTTTGGGGATATGACTTTTTCGGAGATGATCGCACCATTGATACACACATAAAAATGTTAAGGAGTAACCTTGGAGAATATAGAGATTTGATTAAGACAGTTCGAGCAGTAGGATATAAATTTGAAATTAAAGAATAAAAGTCTTCTTACAAGTCTTTTAATTTACTTTTCTATATTCTCAATAGGAATAACAACTATCCTTTATATCTTCCAAACAGTAATTTTTAATGAATACTACAGATATAGTAGAAAGCATAATCTTGAACATGTAGTAACCAAAATAGAAAAAACTATAACTAATAAAAAATATACAAAAGAATTAGATAAGTTAGCAGCAGAAAACAATATCTGTATTTTTATAATTGAAAATAATAACGAAATATATCAAACAGAATTACATCAACGCTGCTACAGGGCAAGAAGTTCAGAAAGATATACAAAAATAAAAAAAAAATTAATAAATAATAATATAAAAGAAGTAAAAAAAGAAGTTAAAACTAACAATCCCAATAAAATAAAAGCATTTATATATGCAAAAAAGATAAACAATAAAGCAATTATTGCTACTACATCATTAGAACCATCTGATAGAAGTATTCAAGTTATAAGAGAACAAATTAAATATATAGGTATATTAATATTTGTACTATCATTTATAGCATCATATGTTTTTGCTAAACGTATAGCACGCCCCATAATTACAATTACTAATGAAGCTACAAAACTAGGATCAAAAAAAGAAAAAGCAAACTTTAAAGAGGACAACAAAATAAAAGAACTAGATCAACTAGCTAAAACACTAAATAATGCATCAATTGAATTAGAAAAAACTGAAGAATTAAGACGTGAATTTATAGCAAATATTTCTCATGATTTAAAAACACCACTTACTATGATTGAAGCATATGCCGCATCTGCAAGAGACTTAAATTATAATAATAAAAAGAAAAGAGAAAAAGATTTAGATATAATAATATCCGAAGCAGAAAGATTAAATATGTTAGTAAACGATATTTTAACAATATCAATGATTCAAAGCAAAACAAAACAACTTGATTTCGTCGATATTAATATAACTCATCTTATTAAAACGGTATTAGAAAGCTTTTCAGTATATAGAAATTCAGGATATATATTAAACTTTAAAGAAACAAAAAATTATATAATAAAAGCAGATAGACAAAGTATTGAAAGAATAATGTACAATTTAATAACAAACGCTATAAACTATAGTGGTACCAAAAAAACAGTAACAGTATCTTTCGAAGAAGAAAAACACTATTTAAAAATAAAAGTAAGTGATACTGGAAAAGGATTAGATGAAGAAGATAAAAAATTAGTTTGGAATAGATATTTCAGAACTAATAAAAGACATAGAAGAGAAGTAAATGGAACTGGTTTAGGTTTATCAATAACAAGAGAACTTTTAGAAGTACATAATTTTGAATATGGAATAGATTCTAAAATCAATAAAGGTAGTACATTTTGGTTTAAGTGTAAAATATATAATAAAAATAAAAAAGAAAATAAATAAAACCTATTTTCTTTTTTTTAGTAATTTGATAAAATAAAATAAGAGGTGATAAGATGAAAAATAAGGGGTTCACATTAATAGAAATCTTAGCAGTAATAGTAATACTAGGAATAGTAGCAGCAATAGCAATGATAAGTGTATCAAGATATAGAGGAGAAGCAAATAAAAGAGATCTAGTAAATCTATATTCTGCAGTACAAACTTCATATGATAATTACAGATTATCTGTTTTAAATAAAGGAGATATACCAGAAGAAGCTTTATATATTAAAAATGGTCAATTATATACAAGTGATAAGTTTAACGAACTAAAAACAGGAGATTCAAAAAGTGTTTTAAGATTTTTCTCAGATTTAGCATATAGCGGTGATGCTCTTGCAAGCGACAAACTAGAAATCATAATAGTTAATAGAAACAAGGGGGATCTACTAAATAGAGAAAAATATAGAGAAAACATGGAAAATCGACTAAAAAATAAATATGGAGCAAATGAATTAGATGCAATGAAACAAAGGTTAGCAATTGGAATACCTGCAGATTTAGCTAATCCTGACCTGGAAGATGAGAAACAAAATCTATTACAAGAAAAAAACACATTACTTCAAAAATTAGATATATTTTATGTAAAAGATGTAACATGTAAGATTAAATCAACTATTTCAACTACAACAGCAGAAACAGCAGATGATTCTGAAGAAGAACAAATTAAAACTATTGATAAATGGTGCGAAAGAAAAACAGAAAATATTACAGACATAAGTAGAATACATAGTGATATAACACCATCAAATACAGAACTACTTTGTATATCATTAAAATCAAATGGAATGCCATTAATAGACGATTATAATAAAAAGTTAGGATTATATCATAATGAATTATGTTTCACAGGGGATGGTGGCGAAAATGCAGAAGATGATGAATATTGGAGCGCAAAAACAGTCAGTAATGAAATGTACCAATAAAATAAAAGTAATGGATACTAATCTTTCCAACAAGATTGCAGCTGGTGAAGTAGTAGAAACATTAATGAATGTTGTGAAAGAACTTGTAGAAAATTCTATAGATGCAGAATCAAAAACAATTAAAATCAATTTAATTGAATCTGGAACAAAAGAAATATCAGTAACTGATGATGGAATTGGAATGAATAGGGAAGATGCTATAAATTCTTTAAAAAGACATGCTACAAGCAAATTATATACCGATGATGATTTGTTTCACATTGAAACATTAGGCTTTCGTGGTGAAGCTCTTCCATCAATTGCATCAGTATCAAAAATGACAATTGAAACTTCAAATTCTGAAGAAGGAACTATAGTAAAAATCGAAGGAGGTAATATAATAAGTACCTCTTCTTCGCATTTAAGAAAAGGCACTAAAATCACAGTAGAAGATATTTTTTATAATACTCCTGCCAGATTAAAGTATTTAAAAAACTTACACACTGAATTAGCAAATATATCTTTTTATGTAACTAAAATGGCTCTATCTAGACCAGATATTAAATTTATCTTAACTAATAACGATAAAATACTATTGAATACAGATGGTTCAGGCAACTTATTAAAAGTAATAAATAGTATTTATGGACTAGAAGTAGCTAAAAAAATGATTAAAATTGAAGCAGAAAATAGCGATTATGAAATAAATGGATATATATCATATCCAGAAGTAAATCGTTCATCAAGAGGATTTATAACACTTTTAGTAAATGGTAGATATGTAAAAAATCAAAATATAACAAAAGCAATTATTGAAGCATATCACACCTATATGATGGTTGGCAAAAGTCCTATAGTAATACTAAATATTGAAGCTGACCCATCAATAATTGATGTAAATGTCCATCCCACTAAAATGGATATTAAATTCTCAAAACTACCAGAATTAGAAGAACTAATAATAAAAACAATCGATAAAGCATTAAAAAATCTTATCTTAATCCCTGAAATAAAAGATGAAGGAAAAGCAGTAACAAACATTGATAAAGTAACAACAATAAATAGTGATATTGATTTTAAAGAAAAAAATATAGTAAAACCAGAATATGAAGAAATAACATTTGATTTAAATATTCAAGAAAATGAAATACAATATGAAAAAGAAGTACAAAAAAATAAGCCAAAAAATATAAATATAGTATCAATAATAGCAAAAACATATTTAATTGGAGAAAATGAAGATGGCATGTATATAATAGATCAACATGCAGTACATGAAAGAATAAATTATGAAAAAATCTTAAGAGAAGTACAAAAAGAAGAAATAGAAAAAATTGAAATGTTAATACCAATTAAACTAACTTTTACCAAAGATGAATATATAAAGCTACAAGAAAAAGAAGAAGAGATAAAGAAACTAGGAATCGAATATGAAGAATTTGGTATAAATACTATTATTATTAGAAAACATCCAAAATGGTTAAATAAAGGCTATGTAACAGAAACAATTAGAACTATGATAGAACTAATTTTAGAAGATAATAAATTTAAAAGAGAAAAACTAAATGATCATTTCATAGCAACAACAGCTTGTAGAATGTCTATTAAAGCAAATGATTATATCTCTCTTGAGGAAGCAAATAAATTAGTAAAAACACTATTTGAAACATGTGAGAATCCATATCATTGTCCACATGGAAGACCAACAATAATACATTATACTTATTATGAGTTAGAAAAACTATTTAAAAGAGTAGTATAAAATACTTAGAAAAGCTAAGTATTTTTTCTTTTAAAAAAATAAAATATTTGATATAATTTTA
>JAEEGL017200107.1_pt1 | contig 25267 bp, 23 predicted proteins | sample 9134231 | NCBI WGS metagenome assembly JAEEGL01 (sample SAMN16246548, study PRJNA631951) | gut metagenome | biome: gut microbiome; feature: rumen; material: fiber-attached | host: Bos | place: Iran: Karaj | collected 2018-10 | reverse complement strand
TCGAATGTGACGTTTCCTTCAATCCTTTTGGCGAGGTCCGTCATGAAAAAGCAGGCCCCTTTCAAAATGCAGATCATATGCAGGTCTTTGCCTTTGTAATCCTCCGTGATCTGCGCGCCGAGTTCCCGGACACGTTTTTCGATTTCTTCTTCTGTGATAAGAGTGGAAATGGTGTAGCCCATGATACCTCCGATCTTTTCTGCACCCCGGCCTTTCCGGCCGCCGGCCGGCTCCCGGAATGATATCCGGCCTTTATCCGGATGCTCTGTTCCAGGTTATGCACAGGATTCTTTCCGTCCTGTCTGTTACCTTATACAATTCGCTCCGCCTGTATCCCGGCACCCAGAGAACTTCCCGGCCGGCAAACGGCAGGACGAGACGGTCTCTCACGTCCGCCGGGATTTTCCGGTCAATCATAAAGTCCGAAAGGCTTTTCCCGGAGCCGCTGTCCGATGTGGTAATCCGGTCGCCGCGCTCCCTGGTCCGGAATTGCAGAAGCGAAAGTATTTTATCATAATCGAACCATTTCGTATACTCAGAAGCCGGGAGAGCGGGCTTTCCGGCCGGCTTTTCCAGGATCTCTGCCGTGTATTCTTCCTGTGCGAAAGGGCCGCTGACCGCAGCCGGAATTTCCATGACAGGATCCCCCGCCGTTCGGAAATACAGCCGCTCATAACTTTTAACCGCCGTAACCCCGGCCGGCATGGAGAGCGTGCCGTTTCCGGTCTTCCGGCACAGCAGCTCCAGCTCCTCCACATGGATCCTTCCGATATCCTTTTCCCGGCCGGCGGCAAGGCAGAGCGCTTTATAAAGGATCCGCCCCGTCAGTGCGGAGTCGCTTCGCAGGAGTTTTGGTACGGAAAAGCCCCCATCCGCTTCACGGCAGGCCGCAAGCCGTCTGGCCGCCTGTCTGTCCATGTATTCTTCCGAAATCCGGACGTCTTCAGCCGTTTCCGCGATATGGCGGGCCGCCTGCCCGTTCACCGCTTCAGACAGCTTCGGAAGGATCTGCCGCCGGATTCTGTTCCTCGCGTATTCCTCCGAATCGTTGCTTTCGTCTTCTTTCCAGGCCAGCCCTCTGCTTCGGAGATGTTCTTCGATTTCCTGCCTTGTCACCGTCAGCATGGGCCGGACGGTCCTGCCGTTTTCCGCGTCCATCCCGGCAAGCCCGCGAAGCGACGTTCCTCTGGCCAGCCGGAAAAGAACGGTTTCAGCCTGGTCCTCCAGATGATGCGCGAGCGCGATCCGGGCAGGGCGCTTTCCTTTATTCTCTTTCTCCAGGTCCCAGTCCCGGGCGGCGTCCTCGAGGGCTTTATGCCTCAGTTCCCTGGCCGCTTCTTCGGTTCCGCATGAATGCTCCCGGCCGTACGTCTTTACGTCGACCCGGACAATTCTGCAGGCAATTCCCCGTTTCTCACATTCCGCCGCCACGAAAGCAGCTTCATCATCCGAGGCTTTCCGCAGGCCGTGGTGTATGTGCACGACGCGGAGACTAAATCCGCGTTCGTCCTTTATTCCGTCCAGGAGATCCAGGAGGCACATGGAATCCGCGCCGCCGGAAACGCCGGCAATCACCCTGTCTCCTTTCCGGATCAGTTTTTTTCTCCCGGAAAGAAAACAGGACAGCTTATTTGCTGCCCCGGTTTTCGAATACGATTTCTCCATCTTTTACCAATCCGAGTTTTTCCCGCGCCGTTCTTTCTTTATACTGGTCGGTCTGGACTTCTTTCTCCTTCTGGTCAAGTTCCCTGGAGTACTCCATCTCCCGTTCGATCTGCTCCTGGAGCTGCGCCTTGCGCTTTTCCTTGACCTCCAGTTCAGCAGTCAGACGCAGGCTGATGACGGAGATTACGCCGATCAGTATCGCCACGACAAAGACAGCCAGGAACATACTGAGACGGTTCTGGTTATTCTTCCGGCTGCCGTAATACCCTTTATTATTTCTCTTTCTCTTTCGGGCCATATAGTCAGTTTACGTTGAAAGACCTGCGGATGCAAGCGCAGGATAATCGGAGCAGCTATATCCCGGGCAATATCCCGTAACCGTCAGATGAACCGGTACAGGTCCCCGGCCTCTTCTTTTCTGACGAGTTCTTCCACGGCCGTGACTTCCACCCTGGTTTCCTTATTCCCGAAAAGGATGGTGATTTCATCGCCGACTTTGACGTCATAGGAAGCCCTCGCAGGCTTTCCGTTCACCAGGATGCGGCCGTTGTCACAGGCTTCGTTGGCAACAGTCCTGCGTTTGATCAGGCGCGATATTTTCAGATATTTGTCAAGCCGCATGAGCTTTTTCCTTTAAAGCGGTGTCTGCAGTATCTCAATGAACCGTTCCGGCAGATACGAATAGTTTATTGCTTACGCAGATAAGATAAGCCGCCGGGGAACCATTGGCTCCCCGGCGGCCGTCAGTTACTGTCCTTGTTTGTCAATCATTTGGAATTGACGGCATCCTTCAGGGCCTTGCCGGCTTTGAATTTAGGAGCCTTGGAAGCTTTAATCTTCATGACTTTGCCGGTCTGAGGATTGCGTCCTTCTCTTGCTGCTCTCTTGGCAACTTCGAACGTACCGAAGCCAACCAGCTGGACCTTTCCGCCCTTTTTCAGTTCAGCAGCGATGGTGTCTGTGCAAGCCTTTAAAGCCTTTTCAGCATCTTTCTTGGAAAGATCGGTTTTCTTTGCAATCGCTGCAATCAGTTCTGTTTTGTTCATTATAATTCCTCCTGTTAAACTTGAATTTTTCGCGTAAAAACGTGGTTTTTTAGGTTTCTACAGTAATTTATAGCCGTTTTTACGGGCTTTGTCAAGGTTTTGACCCCAAAATATAGCGTTTTTCCGCACTTTTTTAACTATTTTTTGTGCCCAGGGCCATCTTCAGGAGGGTCTCACGAGTGTTCAGGGACGGATCAGCCAGAACGGCGCCCAGGAGACCGCGCAGAACACGGCCGATTTCAGGCCCGGAGCTGATTCCGGCTTCCTTCAGGTCAGTCCCGTTGACCGCAAGGTCTTCAATCGAAAGCGGATCGCCTGCCGCTACCACAGCGTCGTAAAGATCGTTCTCTTCATTGATTCTGGCCAGCCGTTCTACAATCCAGTCGTCATGATGCGCCAGCGCATCTGCGCGCTTTACTTCAAACAACAGCGGCATGATTTCCGGGTCCCTGCGGGACGCTCCGCAGACACGGACGACATTTTTCCTGAGGGTAGGCGCGTCGCTCCCCATCATTTCATCATGGTAGCGCACCAGGATTTTGACTTTCCGGATCGTTTCATTGTCAAATTTGAGGCGCCGCATGATTTTCTCGGAAAGGTCGACGCCCAGCTCGCCATGGCGGTAAAAATGATCCATGCCTTTCGCATCGCGGGTATGGCAGAGCGGTTTGGCGATATCATGCATCAGGGCCGCAATACGCAGCACTTTGTCGCAGGGTGAGGCTTCGACTGCGTGGATGATGTGTTCCCCGACGTTGTATTTGTGATAAGGGCTGACCTGGGGCGTTACCATGCACGCGTCCAGTTCGGGCAGGACAACCGCCGTAATCCCCATTTCGCAGCACAGTCTGAGGTACCCGGGATTCGGGCTCATCAGAAGCTTGACCAGTTCCGTCCGGACCCGTTCCGCGCTGATTTTCGAAAGGTTCGGCGAAAGACGGGACGCGGCTTCTTTTGTTTTTTCCTCTATAGAAAAGCTGAGCTGTGCGGCAAAACGGACGCACCGCATGATCCGCAGGGCATCTTCCGTAAACCGGTGGACCGGATCGCCCACCGCCCGGATGACACCGGAAGAAAGATCTTCCAGACCGTTAAACAGATCCACCAGGCCGGTCTCTTCGTTGTAAGCCATGGCGTTGATGGTAAAATCCCGCCGTTTCAGGTCCTCCTCCAGTGTCCTGGTAAATGTGACCGAATCCGGATGCCTCAAGTCCTTATACTCTCCGTCAATCCGGTAAGTCGTTACTTCATACTGGCTCCAGCGCTCGTCCCTTTCCGACCAGGCCGGATCCGTCGGGAGGTTGCGCATCAGGACAGTTACCGTACCGTGTTTGATGCCGGTATCGATGGTGTGCCTGAAAACAGATTTTACTTCCTCCGGTGTGGCCGAAGTCGTAATATCCCAATCCTGGGGAACCCTTCCCAGAATCGCGTCCCGCACGCACCCGCCGACCGCGTACGCTTCGTACCCGGCTTCGTGCAGGCTGTTAAGTATCATCTTTACCTGTTCCGGCAACTGTATCTTCATATTCTGATTATATCAAAAAAGGACCGGCCGGGACTTTCAAATCCCAGCCGGTTTTTACCGTAAACCGTTAATATTCTGTTCAGAAAAACCGTTATCGGTTAATAGGATTTCCCCCAGTAGACCATCTTCTGCGCCGGTTTCCCGCAGAAGACGCAGGTCTCGCCGACTTTCTCCTGGTGGAACGGAATGCACCGGCTGGTCACGCCGTACAGTTCCTTGATCTTTTCCTCACAGGCCCTGTCTCCGCACCACATAGCTTTGACAAAACCGGTTTTTTCTTCAAAGGTCCGTTCGAAGCTTTCCCTGTCCGAAGCGGTATATGTGTGCTCTTCCAGATGCTTTTTGGCCCTGTCGTACATATCCTGCTGCATCTGCACGAGAATTTCGCCCACTTTGCCGGAAACACCGTCAATCCGGCAGGATATCTTTTCCCTGGTATCGCGGCGGACGATTACACATTCGCCGTTTTCGATATCGCGGGGGCCGACTTCGATCCGCAGCGGGATTCCGTGCATTTCCTGTTCGGCGAATTTGAAGCCCGGGCTCTTGTCCGTCTCGTCGACTTTAACCCGGTAATCCTTCAGAAGTCCGGCGATTTCGCGGGCTTTTTCAAGGACGCCCTCTTTCCGCTGCTGGATCGGGATAATCATGACCTGTGTCGGCGCGATCTTCGGCGGAAGCACCAGGCCCGAATTGTCTCCGTGCACCATGATCAGGGCGCCGATAATCCGGGTGGAGAGGCCCCAGGAAGTCTGGTAGACGTAGTGAAGTTTGTTATCGCGGTCCGTAAACTGCATGCCGAACGCGCGCGCGAAACCGTCCCCGAAATTGTGGCTGGTCCCGGACTGCAGCGCCCGCCCGTCGTGCATCAGCGCTTCAATGGTATAAGTGTGCTCCGCGCCGGCGAATTTCTCTTTTTCCGTCTTCTGGCCCATGATCGTGGGGATCGCAAGGTCTTCCGAACAGAGGTCAGCGTATACCCGGAGCATCATTTTGGTCCGCTCTTCCGCCTCTTCTGCGGTGGCGTGGATGGTATGGCCTTCCTGCCACAGGAATTCACGGGAACGCAGGAACGGCCTGGTTTCCTTTTCCCAGCGAACAACTGAACACCACTGGTTGTACAGTCTCGGCAGATCACGGTAGGAGTGGACGTCGTCCTTGTAGAAATCGCAGAACAGCGTCTCGGAGGTAGGGCGCACGCAGAGCCTTTCCTGCAGTTCTTCCATACCGCCGTAGGTGACCCACGCCACTTCAGGCGCGAATCCTTCCACATGGTCCTTTTCCTTCTGGAGAAGGGATTCCGGGATCAGCATGGGCATATAAACGTTCTGCACGCCCGTCGCTTTGAAGCGCTCGTCCAGATGTTTCTGGACCGCTTCCCAGATTGCGTATCCTTCCGGTTTGATGACCATGAAGCCTTTGATGTTGGAGTAGGCGATCAGGCCCGCCTTGATAACCACGTCGGTATACCACTGCGGAAAATCCTGCTCCATGGATGTGATTTCTTCTACCAGTTTCTTGTCTGCCATAATGTCCCTCATTTCGGTGTTGTTTTACTTTGTATCTGGGAACCGCCGGATTTCTTATTCCGGACAGTCGATTATTTCTTTCAGGAAATCAGCATTATCCGGCGTCGTACAGTACATGGTGACCGTACTCGCCGCGAGGACGTTTCCTTCTTCGTCCGTAATCCTGATATCCACAATACAGGTCGTCCGTCCCCGGCGGACCACCGTACCGCGGGCTGTCAGTTTCCCGTGGTCGGCCGTCTGCAGAAAATGTATATCCGCGTTCAGCGTCACATACCTGCGGCCGTCCGCCCTGGCCAAGATCCCGGCCGCCGAATCTGCCATCAGGAACAGGAATCCGCCGTGTACTTTGCCGTACAGATTCTTGGCCCTCTCCGTCAGTTCGCCTTCCATGACGATTTCCCGGTCGGAGATTGAAGACACGCTCAGCCCGTTCTCCCGGATGTAATTATTCAGCTTAAGCAGTTTTTCTTCTACGAGGGTCTTGTTCAGCATTGTGTTTCCCCGCTTATTCCCCGAGTCCTTCTTCGATTGCGCTGACCAGCGACTCGAGCGCTTCTTCCTCGTCGGCGCCGGAACAGATCAGCTCGATTTCGTCGCCGGCTTTGACGCAGGCGCCCAGGACACTTAAAACACTTTTGGCGTTGGCCGTCGTGTTTTCGAATTCAAACGTGATCTGCGACTGGAATTCCATGGCCCGTTTGCAGAGAATTCCTGCCGGCCGTAAATGAAGTCCTGTCGGATTTTTGATTGTCACCTTTTTTGAAACCATTGCTTTATTTACCTCTGTTTTCTGCAGCTTCACAACATACTGAGATTCAGTTTTCTTCATCCGGCGGTGTATAGACTACATAGAGGACGACTGAAGAAGCAGACTGAAGATGAACATTCGGCGGAAGCGAAACCCGTACCGCGGCAGTGACCGGCCCGCCCTGCTCCGGTATCGAAGCCGCCGCGATCGCGCTCCCGACGTCGACGCGCCCCTGCAGGGAGTCGGCAGTCAGATTCCTTATCACTGACGATAATCCGGATACCTGTATATGGATCTTTTCCGGTACTCCTTCGCCCGATGCCGGGACTATGGACACCGTATATCCGTCCGGGACACTCTCGAGCATCAGGCCTTCCGCGTCCAGTTCCAGCGTCTTCGTAACCGCAGCTTCTATTCCGACGGTCACTTCCACTATCCCGTTAAAACCCTGTTCCGCGAAATCCAGGTTGTCAGGAAGATACGGGGTAATGTTGATTTCTTTCACAAAGTCCGTGTTCTGGCCGGTCACGTCGATTTCCTCGCCCGGAATAAGGATCGCGTCCGCGGCATTCAGCGCGGCAAGCCTTCCCTTAACCAACACTTCAGCCGGAGACGACGTCATGATGCCGTTCCTGAGGTATCCGGCCGCCGGCGATCCGTTTGCGGAGAAACGGATCGGAAGCATCTTGGTCGCCAGCACGTTGACGGTTGTCCGGACACTGGTAATGTTCAGGCTGAGATCATCCATATTGATCGGGTTGTCGTTCTGGTCATACAGCCGGATGTTCGCGTAGGTGGTAATCGTATTCCTGGCGCCGCTGACGTCAACCGTCGCTACAGCCTTGGCAATGCTGGAAACCACTGATTCCGCGCCGCTGACGCGGACCTGGTTCTGTTCGGTTTGGATATCCGACAGGACGTACCCTTCGGCAGGCGTTCCCGAGGTCGTGGTCTGGAGCGTGAAAGATGAAGTTTTCCGCATCTGGATATCGAGGCGGACGCTGTCGTTGCTGCCCTGTATACTGTCAAGCCGCGTACCGTAAATATTCGTTGACAGCATGATAGGGATAGTCCCGACCTGCGTCAGGTCCGCCACGTCGGCCGTCGCGATAATATTGTCGCGGGACAGGTTATCCGATATACTGCGCGGCGCCCCGACCGTTACCGTCGAAATCACGTCGGTCCCGTCCAGCACTTTATAGACCTGCCCTTGCTCCGTAATCATTTCCGTATGCAGGAGCTGGACAGGAATATTCGGGAAAGGCTTGTAAGTGACCGGATCGTTGTAATTGGTCACAAGAAGCCAGATCAGGGCCGCGAAAATAAGCGAAATAAACTTCAGGCCCAGATTCGTGAACGGTTTGAAATCCCGGAAAGAATGATTTTTGAAATAATCCCGGATCTTTTCAGGCATTTTCCTCTCCTTTCCCGCGCCGTTTAATAATGGGCGTACGCTGGTCCGCAGGGGCTTCTTCGTGTTTTGCCTGAATAGCCGTAAGTGAGTTCTTCAACTGTGCCGCGTCGACACCCGGCGTCAGCACGCCTTTATGGGCAATGGAAATGCCGCCGGTTTCTTCAGATACGATTACGGTCATAGCATCGGTCGCTTCCGACATACCGAGGGCCGCACGGTGCCTGGTCCCCAGTTTCTTGTCGATTTTGCTGTTGGTTAACGGCAGATAGCAGGTGGCGGCAGTCACCCGGTCTCCGCGGATAATTACAGCGCCGTCATGCAGCGGCGTATTCTTTTCAAAAATATTGATCAGGAGCTGGCTCGTAACGACCGCGTCCACCTCGATGCCGGTCTTCTCGTATTCCTCCAGCGGGATATTGCATTCCAGGACAATCAGGGCGCCCGTCTTTGCCTTCGACATCTCGGAACATGCCCGGACGATCTCATTAATCGTTTTGTCTGAAAACCGTCCTTCATAAACCTGGTCGATCGGGAATATTGACCGCAGGAAATCTTTTTCTCCCAGTTCCGACAGCCCTCTCCTCAGTTCCGGCTGAAGGATGACAATCAGGCCGATCAACAGGATGCTGGTAACATTCTGGACCAGCCACAGGATCGTAGTCATGTTCAGCAGCGCTGCCAGCAGCACGAGCACCGAAATGGCGATCATGCCCTTGAGCAGCGACCATGCCCTGGTTTTTTTGATCCAGGACAGGAGCATATAGATCAGGAAAGCAATAATCAGGATCTCCAGGACATCCGTCCAGCGGATGCTCGGGATATGGATCTTGCTCAGATAATTTCGAATGATTGCCCGGACTTGCTGCATCGATGTTTATTCTCCGTTCCCGTAGTCCAAATCTTCGCCCAGGATATCGTCCCAGTATTCTTCCGTCTCGTCATATTCCGGTTCGGGAATATTCTCCGCGCGGCGGTTTTTCCCTGTTTTCCGGCTTCTCTTCTCTTTTTTCGCCGCGGAAGGATCCGCTTCGTAATCGTCGTACGTCACGCCGATTTTCGGCACGGCTTTAACATAATAGTAATAATCGTCGTCTTCAAACTGGACACTCTCCGCACTCCGGTAATCGAGATTCCAGAAAAGGAACCTGAGCGCCATCCCTGCAAGGAAAGCGGCGGCGATACCTGGTATAATCCCGATGTAGCTGATTCCGCCATGCAGCACCACGTTCAGGACCGGTGTAAGCACCAGTTCCGCAGCGCAGCCTGCCGCTGTGGCCACCGTCCAGGCATTGTTGATCGCAAGGCGCCTTATGATATAAACCAGGACGAGCGTCAGCGCGAATACAGCCGCAAAAACGATCAGGGCGCGGTTTTTCACCAGTGCGTCCGTCAGTGCCCGTACCTGTTCCAGAACTTCGTTTTCTCCCCCGCTTTTCAGTTCCTCACCGTGTTCATGAAGGAAGCTTATAAAGTACCAGTAGACCGTCCCGAACGTCACCGACATCACCGCGAAAGGCGTAAACAACAGCCCGCCCGCGACAGGCAGCACATACGGGATCCGCAGGGTGAAAAACACCGGCGCCAGGATAAACAGCCAGGCGTCCTTCGGGGAAAACCGGAGATATAACAGGGCAAAAAGCAGAAACAGCGCGAATGCCATACCCGCAGAAGCCAGTGATATATCGTAGCACTGGCCTGCGATGACCAGCGCGATCAGCCCGGCGGAGACAGTCCCCGGGACGAGCGCCCCGAACAGTGCGACGATAATGATAAACAAGCCTCCCGCAAGCGGGCTTCCGGATCCGATCCTCCTGCTGATCAGGCTCATGGAAAGCAGAACCGCAAGAAACTTCGCGGCCGGCACGAGCAGGTTTTCAAAACGGTCATAAAACCGGACCAGATTTTGTCTGTATTCCATCATTGCGAATCCTCCGGGACGTTTTCACCGGCCACCTGTTTCAACGCGGCGTAATAATAGCGCAGATCCTGTACGGCTTCGTCATACCTGTGCCTGTAAATCAGCACCGTGACCAGCAGGTACAAAGCCAGAAAGATCAGGTATACCGCCAGAATCCGGGACAGGAAGCTCATGATCGCGTCGCTGTAGAACAGGACGATGATTTCCTCAAAATGATAAACGCTGTAAAGAATCAGGAATATCATAAAGGCGACAGTCGCGCAGAAAAACGATTCCAGGAGTCTTCCCGAAATATAGTCGCTTTTATAATAGCCCGCGATGCGGCGGTCCTTACCCCCGTCCCGCTGTTCGTACATGGCCATCTGGATCATTTCATGCGTTTTCTTTTCGTCAACCATTCTTTCATCCCGTTTTAGCGCTTAACGCAACAAAACAAACCGTTGATGCCCCTTCCGAAAACAATGCTTCCGCACACGCATCAATGGTCGCGCCTGTGGTGAAGATATCGTCCACCAGCAGAATCTTTTTTGATTTTACCTCATTTCCGCGGGAAAGTCTATTTAGGCGGAACGCGCCGGAAAGCTCCTTTCTGCGTTCCCCGGCGCTTTTGAACTTGAGCTTTGCGGTTTCTTTTGTCCGCACCAGCAAGTCTTCCCTGCAGGGCTTCCGGATTCTCCGGGACAACTCCCCGGCCAGGAGCGCAGCCTGGTTATAGCCGCGTTCTTTCTTCCGTTCGTCTGATACCGGCACCGGTACGATGAGACCGATTTCGTCCGCGCTGAAATGTTCCCTGACAGTTTCAGCCATCTGCCTTCCGAAATATCCGGCATATTCAGCCCTTCCGTCATTCTTGAAACGGCTGACGGAGTGCTGGAGCTGTTCATACGGAAAAACGACGGCCCCCTTATCGAACCGCCTCTTTTCCCGGGCGCAGTCTCTGCAGTATTCCGCCTCTCTCATCCGCCCGTCCAGAGGACGACCGCATTTCATGCAGAACGGTTCGCGGACCCTGTGCAGCACTGCAGCGCATTTTTCACATATTCCGTCTTTCTTTTCCTTTTCCGCCAGCACTTCATCGCAGAGGACGCAGCGGGCGGGATAAACCAGATCCGTCAGAATCCTGAAGTTTTCGGCAAAGCCCCGTATAACGTTTTCTCTGAGCGGCATTGTTCTCCATTTCCGTAAGGGTGCGGCCGCTTCCCAGGATCACGACAACCTGGCGGGCCCTGGTCACGGCCGTATAAAGAAGGTTTTTATGAAAGAGCGCCGGCGGGCCGGTAAGGACCGGGAGGATCACGGCCGGATATTCCGATCCCTGGGATTTGTGAACCGTAATAGCATAAGCCAGTTCCAACTCGTTCCATTCCGCCGACGTATAAACAGCCGTCCGTTCCTCATCGAAACGGACCGTCAGCGTTTCCATACGGGGATCGATTTCCTCGATTTTCCCGAAATCTCCGTTGAATATGCCGGTCCCGGTTTCATACGGGATCCCGAAACGGTCCCTGATTTCCCATGTAAGCTGATAATTGTTCCGGACCTGCATTACCTTGTCGCCTTCCCGGAACAGCGTATCCCCGCACATCATTTCCCGCTTGCCGGAATCCGGCGGATTCAGGACTTCCCTGAGGACCAGGTTCATCTGAACGGCGCCGAGCGCTCCTTTGCGCATCGGCGTAAGGACCTGGATCTCTTCGGGGCGGCAGCGCACATAGCCGGGCAGGAGTTCTATGATCAGCCGGGCCGTGAGTCTCTGGATCACCGCCGGGTCGGAACGTTCCAGGAAGAAAAAGTCGCGGCTCTGATTGTCCAGGGCAAGCGTCTCGCCCGCGAGGATTTTATGAGCGTTCACGACGATATCACTCTGTTCCGCCTGACGGAAAATCTTCTTTAAAATGACTGCCGGGAACACGTCCGCCGCAGCCAGGTCCCGCAGAACGCTCCCGGGCCCGACGCTCGGCAGCTGGTCCTTGTCGCCGATCAGGATCAGCCTCGTCCCGGGCCGCACCGCGTCCAGAAGCGCTTCGAACAGGAAAAGATCCACCATTGACATTTCGTCGATGATGACAGCGTCTGCGTCGAGCGGATCGTCTTCGTTCTTTTCAAAATCGGCAAGCTCGAAACGGACGTGCCCTTTTTCGTCCGGCCCGTCCTCGAACCGTGCGGGACGCACGCCCAGGAGCCGGTGAATAGTCGCAGCATCCCTCCCGGTCAGTGTCCCCATCCGCTTGGCGGCCCTTCCGGTCGGCGCCGCAAGCAGCACTTCCTGACCGCCTTTCTCAAAAACCCGGATCAGCGTCCGGATCAGCGTCGTTTTTCCGGTTCCGGGGCCTCCGGACACCATCATGACCGTATGGTCCGCCGCCAGCCTGAGCGCTTCCGACTGCATTTCGTCCGGCTCAAGGTCAGCTTCCTCCGCTGCTTCCGCGAAATACTTCTCCGGGATTTCTTTCGGTGAAAAAGAAGAAAGGTAATGCAGCCGGGATGCGACATGTTCCTCGGTATACCAGGCCGCAGCATTATAGACATGCATCGGCGCACCCGGTTCTCCTTCTTCCAGGACCAGTTCCCGGAGCACCGCAAGTTCCCGGATCTGGATACTGATTTCTCCGGCTGTCTCTTCCGGCAGGTCCGGATGCGCCGGGCCGCCTGCAAGCAGCCTCCCGGTCCTGATTACCAGTTCCGGTTCCGGCAGGTAACTGCTGCCCTCGTTTAACGTCTGCGACAGGACGTGGAGCAGTGCGCAGCGGATGCGGTAACGCGAATCCGCCGGAAACCCGACGCGTTCCGCAATCTCGTCGGCCGCCTCAAATCCGATCCCGTCGATTTCACCGGCCAGCTGATAAGGGTTCTCCTTTAAAACGGTATAAAAGCCTTCCCCGTACCTCTGCCAGATCTGCAGGGATTTCCGGTAACTGATCCCGAACTTCTGCATATAGATCATGGCGGCGCGCAGTTCCCGTTTCCCTTCCAACTGTGCCGCAATATCCCTGGCTTTCGCTTCGCTGATGCCTTTGATCTCCGAAAGCCTTTCCGGCTCCTCTTCCAGAATCCTTGACGTATCCGCGCCGAACGCTTTGACGATCCGGGCGGCCAGTGACGCACCGATTCCCTTCACGGCGCCGGAGGAAAGATAACGCAGGAGTGCTTCGGAATCCTCCGGATCCCGAGCCGAATATTCCGTAATTTTCAGTTGTTCTCCGTAAATGGGATGGATCGTCACTTCCCCGGTGACAAGACAGCTTTCCCCTTCGCTCACCGCCGGAGGATACCCGATGCAGGTAATCTCCTCGCCGTCTGTGAGCATTTCGAAAACGGTATAGCCGTTCTTTTCATTCCGGTAGATGATATGGGTGACATACCCGCTGAATTGCTTCATCAGATGGGATCAGACGTCAGGAAAACCCTGTCCCGAAATGAACTCCACATATTTGCCGGTCCCGATCGCTACCGCGGTCATGGAATCTTCAGCCGTCACCGCGTGGATACCGGTCCGGTCCGTAACCAGTTCCTCCAGGCCCTGCAGGAGCGACCCGCCGCCCGTCAGTACAATGCCGCGATCCGCGATATCCGCCGCCAGTTCCGGCGGCGTGCGTTCCAGCACGCTGTGAATCGCTTCCATAATCTGGTTGCACGGTTCCCGGAGCGCCTCAATCATCTCTTCCGTGGATACTTCGATGACGACGGGCAGGCCGGTAACGAGATTCCGTCCGCGTACATTCATCGTTTCCGCTTCCGGGCGCGGGAAACAGCATCCGATTTTCATTTTGATATCTTCCGCCGACCGTTCGCCGACCAGGAGGTTATACTTTTTACGCAGATACCGGACAATGGCGTCGTCGAAATCATCGCCCGCCACCTTGATCGAGGTGCTGACGACGGTGCTGCCGAGCGAAATCACGGCGATATCGGTGGTTCCTCCGCCGATATCCACCACCATGTTGCCGCAGGGCTTTGAAATGTCGATACCGGCTCCGATCGCCGCGGCGATGGGTTCCTCGATAATGTACACTTCCCGGGCGCCGGCCTGGAACGTGGCGTCTTCCACCGCCTTTTTCTCCACTTCCGTCGCGCCGCTGGGCACGCAGACCGCGATCCTGGGTTTCCGGAAAGTCCGTTTCCCGACCGCTTTCTGGATGAAATACTTCATCATCTTTTCCGTCACGGTATAATCCGAGATGACGCCCTGCCTGAGCGGCCTGACCGCCACAATGTTTTCGGGCGTGCGTCCGAGCATAAGCCTTGCATCCTCGCCGATCGCGACGATTTTATCGGTATCGCTGTCAAACGCGACTACCGACGGCTCCTTCAGCACGACGCCCCTGCCCCTGATGTACACCAGTACGCTGGCTGTCCCCAGATCAATTCCGATATCTGTATACTGCATTCATCCTCCGCTGTTTCCGGCGGCCGCCGGAATACATGTCCGCTTTGCGCGTCCTGCCCGGACGGTTCCCCGGCGGGCATTTTCCTCTCTACAGTCTATGAGCGGGCGCCGGATTTGTAAAGACCGCTCTCCCGGGCTGCCGCGCCCGGCGCGTTTCCTTCCCCGGACGGCCCTTATTTTTTCTCCAGCATCTTATGGATATAGTAGCCGGTATATGAATCGTGTCTTTCCGCCACTTCTTCCGGCGTGCCTTCCGCAATCACCATGCCGCCGGCATCCCCGCCTTCCGGCCCGATATCGATGATATAGTCCGCCGTTTTAATCACGTCAAGGTTGTGTTCGATAACGACGACCGTATTGCCGTTTTCAGCCAGCTGATGAAGGATCGCGATCAGCTTCGAAACGTCCTCGAAATGCAGGCCTGTCGTCGGTTCGTCGAGAATGTAGATCGTCCGCCCCGTGCTCTTCCTGGACAGTTCGGCCGCCAGCTTGATCCGCTGCGCTTCGCCGCCGGAGAGTTCCGTCGACGGCTGGCCGAGCTTGATATAACCCAGGCCCACGTCGTTCAGGGTTTTGATTTTATCCCGGATCCGCGGCACATGTTCGAAGAAGCGGACAGCGTCTTCGACCGTCATATCCAGAATGTCGTAAATGCTCTTCCCTTTGTATTTTACTTCCAGGGTTTCCCGGTTGTACCGTTTCCCGTGGCAGACCTCGCAGGGCACATAGACGTCCGGAAGGAAGTGCATCTCGATCTTGATGATCCCGTCGCCGCTGCAGGCTTCGCACCGCCCGCCTTTAACGTTGAAGGAAAAACGGCCTTTGCTGTAGCCGCGTGCTTTCGCTTCCTGCGTCCCGGCAAAAAGATCCCGGATCATGTCGAAAACGCCCGTGTACGTCGCCGGGTTGGAACGGGGCGTCCGCCCGATCGGAGACTGGTCGATGTTAATGACTTTGTCCAGCTGCTCCATGCCAAGAATTTCATCGTGCGCGCCCGGAATAATCCGCGCGTGATTAAGTTCCCTGGCCAGGCTCTTGTACAGGACCTCGTTGACCAGCGAGCTCTTGCCGGAACCGGAAACGCCGGTCACGGCCGTGATGACACCGAGCGGGAAACGGACGTCGATATGCTTCAGGTTGTTGACCGCCGCGCCCCTGACCGTCAGCCAGCCGGACGGCGTCCTTCGCGTTTCCGGAATCCTGATTTTCTTTTTCCCGGAAAGATACTGGCCGGTAACAGAGGCTTCGCTTTTCATGATCTCCTCCGCCGTGCCTTCCGCGACGACCCGTCCGCCGTGGATGCCGGCGCCCGGCCCGATATCGACGATATAATCCGCGGCGCGCATGGTGTCTTCGTCATGCTCGACCACGATGACCGTGTTCCACATATCCCGGAGGCTTTTCAGCGTCCTTAATAGTTTATCGTTGTCCCGCTGATGAAGGCCGATGCTCGGCTCATCCAGGATATAGCACACGCCGACCAGCCCCGACCCGATCTGGGTCGCCAGCCGGATCCGCTGCGCTTCGCCCCCTGAAAGAGTAGCCGTCGCCCTGGACAGCGTGAGGTAATCCAGCCCGACGTCCAGCAGGAATTTCAGCCTTGCCCGGATTTCCTTCAGGACCTGGGCCCCGATCACCGCCTGGTTTTTCCGCAGCTCCAGCCTGTCCAGGAAAGCGGACAGCTCCCTGATCGAAAAGCAGGTCATATCATAAATGCTCCTGCCGCCGACCGTCACCGCGAGAAATTCCCTCTTCAGGCGCTTCCCGCCGCAGGTCTTGCACGGTGTGATCTGCATGAACTCTTCGTACTGCTGCTTGGAGGTGTCTGAAAACGTCTCCCTGTAGCGCCGCTCCGTATTCCGGATCAGGCCTTCAAACACGACAGGATAGACGCCGGTTCCCCGCTGCCCTGTATAATGGACGTCGACACTGACGTCCGTCCCGTACATCAGGATATCCTGTATTTTCTGCGGATACTGTTCATACGGCGTGTCCAGGTCAAATTTGAATTTCTTTGCCAGAGCCACGAGAATCGCGTTGGCGAAACTCGTCGGCTGCATACAGGACTGCCAGCCGAGTACGGCAATCGCGCCTTCGTTGATGGACAGTTTCGGGTTCGGAATGATCAGCCGCGGGTCAAACTCCATGCGGTATCCGATTCCGGCACAGTCCGGGCATGCCCCGAAAGGATTGTTGAACGAAAAACTCCTGGGCTCGATCTCTGGCATACTGATGCCGCAGTCCGGACAGGCAAAATTCTGGGAGAACTGCAGGATATTCCTGTCGGCCTCCTTCGCGCTGCCCATCCTTTTCCCGGTCGGTTCATTCGCCGGTTCGTCACCGGGCCTGCGGTCCACGATTTCAATCTGCAGCAGCCCTTCCGTCAGGGCCAGCGCGTTTTCGACAGAATCCGTCAGTCTCCTGCCGATGTCAGGGCGGACCACCAACCGGTCGATCACGATTTCAATATCGTGCTTGATATTCTTATCCAGTTCGATTTCTTCCGACAGTTCATGCAGGATCCCGTCGATGCGCACACGGACGTACCCGGCCCGCTGCGCCCGTTCCAGGACCTTCTCATGCCGGCCTTTCCGGCCGCGCACGACCGGGGCGAGAACCTGTATCCTCGTCCCTTCCGGCAGCTGCAGCACCTGGTCCACCATCTGGTCCACAGACTGCCTCGCGATCTCCCGGCCGCATTCCGGGCAGTGCGGGATTCCGATCCTGGCGTAGAGCAGACGGAAATAATCATAGATCTCCGTCACAGTCCCGACCGTGGAGCGCGGGTTCCGGTTGGTTGATTTCTGATCGATGGATATTGCCGGGGAAAGGCCTTCGATATTTTCGACGTCCGGCTTCTCCATCTGTCCCAGGAACTGCCTGGCATAGGAAGAAAGCGACTCCATATACCGGCGCTGCCCTTCCGCGTAAATCGTATCAAAAGCAAGCGAGGACTTGCCGGAGCCGGAAAGGCCGGTAAGCACCACCAGCTGGTTGCGCGGAATGCTGAGGTCGATCCCTTTCAGGTTGTGCTCCCTGGCCCCGCGGATGCGGATGCAGTCGTCCCGGTTGATCCTCAGTCTCCGCTCTTCATCGATAACGAACTGCTTTTTCGCTTCCGCCTCGTTCTCGGCGAGTTGCGGCCAGTAATCCGGCCGTACTCCGTTTTTCTTTCCTGTATTTGTTCCTGATTTGCTGTCTTTCTTCATATCTTTCTATATGTCTGAGCCTGTATTATACGATGTCCGTATATTCCTTCCGGATTCACGCGGCATGCCTTACCGGCCGCCTGTCAGGATCCGCTCCTGCTTTTTAAGCTCCACCATCCTGTCGCGCAGTTCCGCGGCCGCCTCGAAGTTCAGGTCCGCTGCCGCGCGGCGCATCTTCTTCTCCACATCTTCGATCAGTTTATGCAGTTCTCCGGCATCCATCGATTCCGGATCCTTCTCGAACCTGGCCTCTTCCTTCGATATCTGTTTTGAAATCGAAATCAGTTCCCGTACCTTTTTCCGGATCGACTGCGGCGTAATGCCATGTTCTTCGTTATAAGCCTCCTGGATCGCCCGGCGCCTGTTCGTCTCGTCGATCGCACGCCGCATGGAATCCGTGACAGTATCCGCGTACATGATGACGTGCCCTTCCGAATTCCTGGCTGCCCGCCCGATCGTCTGCACCAGTGACGTTTCGCTCCGCAGGAATCCTTCCTTATCCGCGTCCAGGATCACGACCAGGGAAATCTCCGGAATATCCAGGCCTTCTCTCAGAAGGTTTATGCCGACCAGTACGTCGAAAACGTCCAGCCGCATATCCCGGATGATCTGCGCCCGTTCCAGCGTGTCGATGTCGGAATGCAGATATTTTACCCGGATTCCGTTATCATGCAGATAATCCGTAAGGTCCTCCGCCATTTTCTTGGTCAGCGTCGTAATCAGGACCTTGTTCTTCCGGTCAGTTTCCTTCCGGATCTCCCCGATCAGGTCGTCGATCTGGCCATGCACCGGACGGACGTCGATCTTCGGATCCAGGAGCCCTGTCGGCCGGATGATCTGCTCGGTCCGCATCAGTTCGTGCTCCGCTTCATAAGGACCCGGCGTCGCCGATACGAACATCATCTGGTCTATGTGGCCCTCAAATTCCCCGAAGTTCAACGGACGGTTGTCCAGCGCGGACGGAAGCCTGAACCCGTATTCCACCAGCGTTTCCTTACGGGAACGGTCCCCGTGGTACATAGCTCCGATCTGCGGGATGGTCATATGAGATTCGTCGATGATAATCAGGAAATCGTCCGGGAAGAAATCCATAAGCGTCAGCGGCGGTTCCCCCGGTGCCATGAAATTCAGGTGTCGGGAATAATTCTCGATGCCGGAGCAGAAACCGGTCTCCCGCATCATCTCAACGTCAAAGTTGGTGCGTTCGGCGATCCGCTGCGCTTCGATCAGCTTATCCTCGCCCTTGAAAAAGCGGACTCTTTCCTCCAGCTCTTTCTCGATGTTGTCGCAGGCCAGGTTGATTTTTTCCTGCGGCACCACATAATGGGACGCCGGGAAAACCATGACGTGCTCCAGCTGCGCGTGCACCCGGCCGGACAGCATTTCCACTTCGCAGATCCGGTCGATCTCGTCGCCGAAAAACTCCACCCGGATCAGATATTCGCTTCCCTGGGCGGGATAAATCTCGACGGTGTCCCCCCGTACCCGGAAATTGCAGCGTTCCGGCGCCGTATCGTTCCTCGTGTACTGGATCGCGATCAGCTCCCGGATTACTTCGTCCCGGTCTTTGTTCATCCCGGGGCGGAGGGAAATAGACATTCCCTTAAACTCATCGGGGCTTCCCAGTCCGTAGATGCAGGACACGCTGGCCACCACAATCACGTCTCTCCGTTCCGAGAGCGATGCCGTCGCGGAAAGCCTGAGCTTGTCTATTTCGTCGTTGATTGCGGAGTCCTTGGCAATATAAGTATCCGAAGACGGCACATAAGCCTCCGGCTGGTAATAGTCGTAATATGAAACAAAGTACTCGACGGCGTTCTCCGGGAAAAACTCCTTCATTTCCCCGTACAGCTGGCCCGCAAGCGTCTTGTTGTGGCTGATGATCAGCGTCGGCTTCTGCAGTGCCTGGATCACGTTGGCCATGGTAAACGTCTTGCCGGAGCCGATTACTCCGACAAGCGTTTCAAACTGGTTGCCTTCACTGAAGCCTTCCACCAGGTCGGCAATCGCCTTCGGCTGGTCGCCGGTCGGTTTATATTCCGAATGAAGCCTGAATTCCATATATCCTGAAAATCCCCGTGTCAGTTTCCGGGCCGCCTGGTGAATGTTTCCGCCCGACCGCCCGGAACCCGATTTCGATCATATGTTCGACTTTTTCAGTATAACAGAAATACGGGAAAATACAAGGGACGGCTTCACCGGCGGTTTTTCGTTCCCCAGTCGCAGAGCCTGTCCAGCACCTTCACCAGGGACCTGCCACGTTCCGTCAGCGAATACTCCACTCTCGGAGGAATCTGCGAATAGACCGTCCGGATGATCAGGCCGTCGGCTTCCAGTTCCTTCAGGTTCCGGCTGAGCGTTTTATCCGCGACCTTTTTCAGGTATCTCTGCATTTCGTTGAAACGCACCGGCTCATACTCCATCAGACAATACAAAATGACCGGTTTATACTTCCCCGAAATCAGGGACAGTGTGTAACTGTATCCGGTCTGGTCATAATCCGCTTCTTCTATACGCTTCTTTTTCATAACTTACCTCCAGGTAAGTACCGAATGTTTATGCAGGTACTTGTAAACAGCATGGCTCCATGCTACCATTTCGGATACTAAAAGACAATGGCTGAGACAGGTGATGGCGGAACTGGAGGATGAATGAATGAGCAGAGTACTTTTGCTGAACGGAAGTGCCAACCGGCACGGCTGTACGGCGGCCGCACTTGATGAACTGATCAGAGTGTTTGAGGAAGAAGGAATTGAGACGGAACTGATCCAGGTGGGAACAAAAGCTGTCCGGGGATGTATTTCCTGTAATAAATGCATCGGGACCGGAAAGTGCGTCTTCGATGATCTCGTGAATGAAACCGCACCGAAATTTGAAGAAGCGGATGGCTTGGTCGTCGGAAGTCCCGTATATTACGGATCTCCGAACGGAAATATTATTTCCTTCATGGACAGGCTGTTTTACAGCACGCATTATTCAAAACATATGAAGGTAGGGGCTGCAGTAGTAAGCTGCAGAAGAGGAGGCAACTCGGCAAGTTTCGATGTACTGAACAAGTACTTCACTATCAGCGGTATGCCGGTAGCGTCTTCGACTTATTGGAATCAGGTCCATGGCTTTACTGCGGACGATGTCAGGAAAGATCTTGAGGGACTTCAGACCATGAGGAACCTTGCCAGGAATATGAGTTTTATGATCAGGGCGTTTGCTGATGCCAGGGAAAAATACGGTTATCCGGAAGTTGAGAGCGGATGCTTTACCAGCTTCCCGGATGGAAAGTGATCGGCGGCCATCGTAAAAACGGCAGAAGTAATGCGAAGAAAAACTGAAAGAGGCTCACAGCCTCGGAATATTCATCTGATAAATGAAAGGAGACAAAATGAAAAAAAATCTGGGTGTTGTCCAGGCCGTTTATCCGATGCCTGTGCTGATGGTGGCGGCGTATGATGAAACCGGCAAAGTCAACGTGATGAACGCTGCCTGGGGAATGATCTGCAACGAAAACAGGATCGCCCTGTTTATCGACGAAGACCACAGGACCACACAGAACCTGCTGAAAACAAAAGCTTTTACCGTCAGTATCGCCGATAAAGACCATATGGAAGCAGCAGATTTCTTCGGTATCGCGACCGGCAATAAAATGCCTGATAAATTTGAACGTACCGGTTATACCGCAGTCAGGAGCGAATTCGTCAACGCGCCGGTCATCGACGAATTCCCGGTCGTAATGGAATGCGAGCTGGCGGAAATTGCCGAAACAGAAAGCTTCTACTGTATTGTCGGGAAAATCGTCAATACAGCGGCGGAAGAAAGAGTATTGTCCGAAAACGGCAAAGTCGATCCGTTAAAACTTCATGCCCTGATTTTTGACCAGTTCCAGCACGGCTACTATGTGTCCGGAGAACAGGTTGGAAAAGCCTGGAACGCCGGCATGGACCTGATGAAAAAAGAAGCGTGACAGTCCCTCGGAGATCAGAAGTATCCTCATAGAGAATAATTAAAAAACCCCCGTATCCCGCTCGTTTTCCGTTCGCGCAAGGATATGGGGGCTTTTCTTACAGATTTTTTCGCTGCTTTTTATTCCGGTTTGGCTTTCCCGCAGTTGCTGCAGAAATTGCCTTCGTTGCCTTCCGCGCCGCACGCAGGGCAAGTCCAGGTCATTTTAGCCGCCGGCCTTGCCGTTCCGCACTGGCTGCAGAAATTGCCGTTGTTGGACGATCCGCATTTCGGGCAGATCCAGGAAGCCTGGGCGGCCGGTTTCGCCGCGCCGCACCGGCTGCAGAAGTTGCCTTCGTTGCCTTCCGCGCCGCACGCAGGGCATTTCCAGCCTGCCTTCGTTGCCGACGCGCCTGCAAATCCTGCCGCGCCCGCTGCCGGGGCTGCCTGCCCGGCGCCTGCAGCATACATGCTCGACAGTGTGGAGCCGCCGGTCATACCGGCCATATTCATACCGGCGAAAGCCATCATCGGACCGGCGTTCTGGTTGTTCGCCGCATCCTGCATCGCGTTCGCGGTTGCCTGCGTCATCATACCGGCCTGCATATTAATGTTGTTGCCGAGCGCCGAAGCTGCCTGCAGGTCCTTGATGACCTTTTCGTCTTCCGCGGATGCGGAAACGGAGCTGACGCCGAATTTCGTAATGCGGATTCCGTACTGGCCTCCCCAGGTGTCGCTCAGAACTTCGTTCAGTTCTTTCGCGATATCATCCGCGAATCCCGGCAGCGCGCTGTACCGCACGCCTTTCGCCGACAGTTTCGCGAACGCCGGCTGCAGGGCCGTCAGCAGTTCGCTCTTGAGCTGTGAATCAAGCATATCGCGTGTGTAACTGTCAGTTACGTTTCCGGCAAGATGCTTGTAGAACAGAATCGGGTCTTCAATCCTGTATGCATATTCGCCGAAGCACTTGATCGAGATGGTGCGGAAAAGGCCGATTTCCGGCTGTACGGCATCGAACGGGATCGGATTGGCCGTTCCGTATTTGTTGCCGACAATATCCTTGATGTTGAAATAATAAATCCGCTGGTCACGGCCGGTGTCGCCGCCGAATCCGACACGGCGTCCGAACGTCTTGAAGCTTTCCAGGATGCCTTTGCCCAAGCCGCCGTAGAAAATAGAAGGTTCTTTGGACGTATCATAAGTGAACTCACCTGCTTCCGCGCAGACTTCCGCGATCGCACCCTGGTCCACGATGATCATGCACTGGCCTTCGTTGACCGCGATCACAGAACCGTTGGAAATGATGTTGTCACTGCCCTTGTTGTTGGTGCTGCGGCCGCCCTTCCTGCTCTGGCCTTTCACCATCAGCGTATCAGCGTCCAGAGAATCACAATAGAAATACTCACGCCATTGATCGGCAAGTACGCCGCTTCCTGCCCCGAGTGCTGCTGCAATCAGTCCCATAGTTCTGTTCTCCTTTCAATCCGCTTCCGTATTAGCGGTTCATTTTGCCTGTACATTGCCTATATTACTCTGTTTTATGCGCTTCCGCCATCTTCTCCAGAATGATTTTTTCTTCCAGGACTTCTTTCTCAGCTTTCAGGCTTTCTTTTTCCGCCTGGAATGTTTCCTTTTCTGCCTGCAGGCTCTTTCTCTCCGCTTTCAGGTTGTCCATTTCGGCCTTCATGCGTTTTTCTTCTTCAACCCGGCGTTTCTTTTCTTCTTCCGCCTGGACTTTGTCGTGCCAGCCGGGCGTGATATTGACCGGTTCCAGCCATTCGATAGCCGACGCGTCCTTGGCCGATTCGAAGGAATGGACGTAGATAAACCGCCTGATAGCGAAAATACCCGCAATCGCGGCGACGGTAATCAGGCCTTCCAGGACTGTCGTTTCCGTAACGACCATGTGTCTTGCCAGGGCAAACAGCATAACCTCGAGCACCGCGCTGGGCGTATGCTTGATCAGCATCTTGACGAACTCGATCCCGATGACCAGATCCAGCAATTCCACCAGATATGTCCTGAAATTATTGGCGCTCGCGCCGTTCGCAAGGTGCGGCAGGTCGCGAACCAGGGGCAGCAGGCAGATTACAAATGCCACGACCACAATGATCGAAAGAAGGATTTCCATCAGATCCAGGGCATATTCAAGGCGCATAACAAAACGGTATACCCGTTCTTTCTGCTTGTTCAGCATCTTCCTCTATCCTCCGAAGCTTAATTCCAAAGTGCGGGCCGTCAGTTTCTTTCCGGTTTCAACTGACTGCCGTATTCAGCGCTACTTCCATCATCTGGGTAAAACTTTCCTGTCTTTCCGCAGCAGACAGCGCTTTCCCGGTCAGGATTTCATCCGAAACCGTCATCATCGCGAGCGCGTGCTTCCCGGCTACGGCAGCGTTGACGTACAGCGCGTAGGATTCCATTTCAAAACCAAGGATTCCCATCTTCCTCCACCGTTCAAGGACGCCCGGATCCCCGCTGTAAAAAGAATCTTCAGCCAGAACGTTTCCGACGTGGCTTGTAACGCCCAGTTTTTCAGCAAATCCGACCGCCGTGCTCAGAAGGCCGAAATCCGCCGTGGCACTGTAAATGCCCTCGCCGACGAACTGCTTCGCATAAGACGAGTCTGTCGAAGCGCCGATCGCGAAAATCAAGTCCCTGAGTTTTACTTTTTCCTGGATACTGCCGATGGAGCCGATGCGGATAATGTTCTCCACGTCAAAGAAATTGAATAATTCGTAACTGTAGATCGCGATCGAAGGCATACCCATGCCGCTCGCCATGACGGACACTTTCCGTCCGCGGAATTTCCCGGTATATCCCTGGACTCCCCGGACGTTGTTTACCAGTTTCGCGTCTTCCAGGAAATTCTCCGCGATGAATTTCGCCCGGAGCGGGTCGCCCGGCATCAGGACCGTTTTCGCGAAGTCCTTCGGTGCGGCGTTAATGTGCGGTGTCGGATACGGTTTCTTCTGACCTTTCATCACAAACCCTCCTTTACAGACCGGCTTTTTCACAATTACATCATACCAGAAAACGCTTTATTTTTCAGGGGTTTTGAGGACAAAGCCGTCCTTCAGGCTGTCTCCGAAAAACGAAAGGTCCGCAGGGAACGGAGAAGAAGGAAACGCTTCGTACCCCGTGCCGGCCCCGTCGTTGTGCCAGAACTCATACTGCCCGTTCTGATAGGCCGTACACGCCGGATTTTCGTAATCTTCCTGGAAAATGAAATACTCCGTGCCGGTCCGCGCCGCAAGGGACGCGAACTCACGGCCGAAAGACACTCCTTTCCAGCACAGGAACAGGAGGATAAATACAAGGGCCGCCCCGCGCAGGCGGTTTTCAAAAAGACGGTAGAACGCGGCAGCTAAAAGCGCCGCAGCCAGAAATACATAGACACATCCGTAGCGCATGAGAGGCGCGCTCCGGAACCAGAACAAAAAGCCGGCCGCAGCTGTCGCGGCCAGGACTGCCCGCCCGGTTTCGCCCCGCTTTAAATCAAAAGCCGCGAAAACAACAAGCGCCGGCAGCGCAGGAACACAGATCAGGAGCAGAAGCTTATAGACGGCCGGCTGGCTGTTAAACCAGCCCGGAAGCCAGAAAGAAAGAGGCTCGGCAAAGCGCGCCGCGTCTGTATAGCCGCGGCCCCAGACCAGGATTTCATGCTGGTCGCTGAGCGCATAGCCCGGATCGATCTTCCACGGTACGTCAAACAGGTCTATCGCCGGATAAGGATACAGCAGATACCCGGTCAGCAGCACGGTCCGGGCAAAAAACGGAAGGCTCACAAACAGGCAGCAGACTATATAGAATAAAATCCGGCCGGCGCGTTTCTGCCGGATATACAGATAAACCGGATATACTGCCAGCAGGACAAACGGGGC
>JAEEGL015118979.1_pt1 | contig 25267 bp, 21 predicted proteins | sample 9134231 | NCBI WGS metagenome assembly JAEEGL01 (sample SAMN16246548, study PRJNA631951) | gut metagenome | biome: gut microbiome; feature: rumen; material: fiber-attached | host: Bos | place: Iran: Karaj | collected 2018-10 | reverse complement strand
GCACTGAGGTTATCGTCAACGGCGACTGTGAAGACCCCAACGGCACGAAGAGCTTCTCGTCCAAGGAGTATCCCAGCACCGATGTCTCTCCCGCCCGCATCGTCGACCACTACACCGAGTATCAGGAGAGCACGGGTAAGATACCTTTGACTCCCGAAGAGAAGAAGGAAGTCCTCATTGCTGCCATGGAAAAGTGGATTAGCGGCATGATGGAAGCTTGTAAGGACGAGAGCGGCAACTTCATGGTTCATGCCTGGGACGCTGTCAACGAAGCCATCTCTGGCGGCAATCCTGACGGCGAGGGTGTCTTCGCCCTGCAGCATGCTACTGGCGACGAGCCCAACCGCTTCTACTGGCAGGACTACCTGAACGACTACGACTACGTCCGCACCGTCGTCAGCCTGGCCCGCAAGTACGGTCCCTCTGACCTGAAGCTGTTCATCAACGACTACAACCTCGAGAGCGACTGGGACAACAACGGCAAGCTGAAGAGCCTCATCGCCTGGATTAAGCGTTGGGAGGCCGACGGCACCACGAAGATTGACGGTATCGGCTCTCAGATGCACATCTCCTGCTACGCTGATCCTAAGACTCAGGAGAGCAAGAAGAACGCCATCGTCAACATGCTGAAGCTGATGTCTGAGAGCGGCAAGCTCGTACGCATCTCCGAGCTCGACATGGGCTACGTCGATGCCAGCGGCAATTCCGTAAAGACTGTCGACATGACCGAAGAGCAGCACCACCAGATGGCCGAGCTCTACACATGGCTCATCAAGCAGTACATGTCCATCGTTCCTGCCTCGCAGCAGTGGGGTATCTGCCAGTGGTGCGCCACCGACGCTCCTGCCAACAGCGGATGGCGTGGCGGTGAGCCTGTCGGACTCTGGGATCAGGACTACTACCGCAAGCATACCTATGCCGGCTTTGCCGACGGTCTTGCAGGCAAGTAAACCCATTGCCCTACAAGGGTAATTTTTAGAACTTTACATGTGATCAGTCTCGGGCTCGTGAGAGTCCGAGACTTTTTATAGACTCAGAGATACAGAGACACAGAGATAGTATATAATAATATGAACTCAGGATTTTTTCCTGAAAAAACTTGGAAATGTCATCAGAAAGCAGTATCTTTGCAACAGGAATTGAGCGAGGCTTTCTATATTCCGCCACACCGGCAGTCCATAGCCTCGGACAGCAACACGCACCCCGTCAGCAACTCCATACCAACCCTATACCAACCCTATACCAAGTCTATACCAACTCTATGGTAAATCATGCTTACCTATAGTGTATCGTTCGTATACGGCCAATGTTGTTCTGACACAATTCAACATTGGCTCTCACCTTTGGCCCACTATAGAGATTAGAGGAAGGCGGGAGGCAGACAAGACGTAAAGCGCCGAGTATCTCTGTGCCTGTGTGTGTGAATTAGTCTTCTGCGGCTGACTTGAGTATTTCGCCAAGGGTAGGATGGATATGCACCATGTCGCGTAACTGGGCGACGGTGGTATTGCGGCACATCAGCACGCTGACCTCCTGAATGATGTCAGCAGCATGGGCACCGTAGGCATGACAGCCAAGGATAAGCGACTCTCCCCCATCACATCCCTGTGTAAGAGACTCTCCCCCGTCTCCTCCCTGTGAGGGAGGGGTGATGAAGAGTTTCAGCATGCCCTCCGTCTCATTCATGGCCATGGCCTTGCCGTTGGCACGCCAGAAGGCTTTGCGACAGACGTAGGGTATGCCTTGCTCCTTGAGCTGGTCTTCAGTGGGTCCTACACAGGCGGCCTCAGGCGTGGTGAAGATAGCTGCAGGCATGATGTCGAAGCGGATGCCATCAGTCTTGCCAAGGATATGGTTGACGGCATGCACGGCCTGCATCTCAGCAGCATGAGCCAGCAGCTGACGCCCGTTGACATCGCCAATGGCGTAGACTGAAGCCTCTCCCCCCGCGCTCTCCAGAGAGAGAGGAATCTGGAAGTTGTCGTCGACAGGAATGAAACCGTTAGGAGCCAAGGTGATGCCTGCTGCCTCGAGGTTCAGACCGTCAGTATTAGGACGGCGTCCTGTAGCCATGAGAATGACGTCAGCATCGATGTCGCCAACAGCCTGTACAGCAGTCTTCATCTGGAAGTTGACGCCACGCTTCTCCAACAGCTTGCGCAGGCGCTTGGCTATGTCACTGTCGAGCATGGGCAGACACTCCTTCAGGTACTCGATGACCTGCACCTCAACACCAAAGCGCTGGAAGACGCTGGCGAACTCCATGCCAATAACCCCAGCACCAATGATGCAGAGCTTCCTGGGCAACCGCTCCAAGCGTAGCAGGCCCGTAGAATCGACCACACGAGGGTCAGCGATGTCAGGCAGCGGCAACAACTTGGGCGATGACCCCGTGGCGATGATGATGGGAACAGACTTCTCCAGCGCCTCCATGAGGAGGGGTGTCTTGCCAAAAGCGGCCTTTTCACGAATCAGTGTGATGTTGGGATGCGAGAGGATGCCCTCTACCCCACTCCGCAGCTGCGGCACCACCTGGGCCATGCGCTCACGAGCCTCAGCGAAGGAGGCGCTATGCACATAGGTCTTCGTGGGAATGCAGCCGACGTTCAGGCAGGTGCCTCCAACGTCAGCAGCCTCGAAGATGGTGACCTTCAGGCCTTGCTTCGCGGCATATTCAGCGGCACGATAGCCACCAGGACCAGCACCAATGACAATCAAGGACTCTCCCCCCTGCCCCTCCCTGGCAGGGAGGGGAGTAGATAGTATCTGACTAACTGAATTTAACATAAGATATCATTGTTTGATAGGCAGCCACCCCCACCCTTACAGGGAGGGTGAGGAGAGGGCCTGCCGGAACGTCACAACAGGATGCTTGGCAGCCAGCACATCGTCGACACGGCCGATGGGCGTCGTATGTGGGGCAGACTTCACCAGGTCAGGGTCGGTCTTGGCCTCCTCGGCAATACGGCGCATGACAGCGATGAAGCCGTCAAGGGTCTCACGCGACTCGTTCTCCGTGGGCTCAATCATCAGGCTCTCGTGGAAGAGCAGCGGGAAGTAGATGGTCGGCGCATGGTAGCCATAGTCGAGAAGACGCTTGGCAACATCCATCGTGGTGACTCCTGTAGACTTGTCCTTCAGTCCGTCGAAGACGAACTCATGACAGCAGAGCCCGTCGATGGGCAGCTCGTAGACATCCTTCAGCGACTCCTTGACGTAATTGGCGTTAAGGGTGGCCAGCGGACCGACGTTCTTGATCTGGTCGCGACCCAGGGAGAGGATATAGACCAGAGCGCGCACCATGACGCAGAAATTGCCCTGATAAGGCGAGACGACGGGGAAGAACTGCTGCAGTCCCTCACGGACGCCCACAGGACCACTGCCTGGTCCTCCGCCGCCATGAGGCGTCGAGAAGGTCTTGTGCAGATTGATATGCATGACGTCGAAACCCATGTCACCCGGTCGGCAGACGCCCAGCATGGGGTTGAGGTTAGCACCGTCGTAGTACATCAGTCCGCCACAGTCGTGGATGAGACGGGCAATCTCAGGGATGTGCGTTTCGAAGAGTCCCAGCGTGTTGGGGTTGGTCATCATCATGGCGGCGATGTTGGGGCCTTCCAATTGAACGAGACGCTCTAAGTCGGCCAGGTCGATTTGGCCGTTGGCCAAAGACTTCACCTCCAGAATCTCCAAGCCACAGACGGCAGCCGAGGCAGGATTAGTGCCATGGGCCGAGTCAGGCACGATGACCTTCTTACGCTGCATGTCGCCTCGAGAGCGATGGTAGTTGTCGATGACCATCAGTCCCGTCAGCTCGCCATGGGCTCCAGCGTAGGGCTTAAAGGTAAAGTGAGCCAGTCCCGTCAGTTCGCAAAGCGAGCGTTCGAGCATGGCCACGACAGCACGTGCTCCTTCCATGGTATCGTCAGGCTGCATGGGGTGCAACTGCTGGAACTGTGGCAGGGCGGCTATCTCCTCGTTTATTTTGGGGTTGTACTTCATCGTACAGGAACCAAGGGGATAGAAGCCCGTGTCGACACCAAAGTTGTTGTTCGAGAGGTTGGTATAGTGGCGCACCACCGTCAGCTCGTCGCACTCAGGCAGTTGTGCTTCCAGCGCACGACACATCGAAGCCGGTATCTCATAATCACCGTAGTTATTCTTGGGCAAACTATAGCCCTTACGGCCTTCGTGGGAAAGCTCGAATATCAGATTTCCGTAGAGTCGGTTGTTCATAGGGCTTTATTATTTATAGGGTCGAGACATGGAGATCATCAGCAGCAGGTAGTCGATCTCGGGTTTGGTATGCTTCTCGGTGACTGCCATCAGCAGTCCATCCTCGCCCATGCGGACGCCAGGCAGGACGTTATTCATCAAGCACTGTTCGAAGAGACAGTCCATGTCGCCATCGTAGCGGACATAGAATTCGTTGAAGAAGGGCTTGTCATACACCAGATGGAAACGGCCCGTCTTCTTGAGCTCGTCCCACAGATGGTGAGCACCAGCGTAGGAGAGCTGTGCGGCCTCCTTGAGACCCTGACGGCCCATCAGCGACATGTAGATGGTGACGAAGAGTGCCATCAGCGACTGGTTGCTGCAGATGTTCGACGTGGCCTTCTGACGGCGGATGTGCTGCTCGCGTGCCTGGAGGGTCAGCACAAAGGCACGCTGGCCGCGATTGTCCTTTGTCATGCCGACGATGCGCCCAGGCATCTTACGGATGAGTTTCTCCGTGCAGCACATATAGCCCACATAGGGGCCACCACCCATCATGGGGATGCCTAGGCTCTGGCCGTCGCCCACTGCAATGTCGGCACCCCACTCGCCAGGCGTCTTCAGCACAGCAAGGTCGGCAGCGACACTATCCATGATGAACAGTGCCTTGTGGTCGTGACAAGCGTCGGCAAAGCCCGTAAAGTCCTCGACGATACCGTAGACGTTAGGCTGCTGGACTATGACGCCAGCGACGCCTTCGAGAGTTGAGAGCTGAGAGCTGAGAGTTGAGAGTTCTGTAACACCGTCCTTCAAAGGAATGGTGACCAGTTCGATACCCTGGTGCAGGGCGTAGGTGTCGAGCACCTCACGCGTCTTGGGGTTCAGACCTGCCGAGACGAGCACCTTATTCTGCTTCTTGCCTGCAGCCACAGCCATCATCATCGCCTCGGCACAGGCTGTCGTGCCGTCGTACATCGAGGCATTGGAGATGTCCATGCCCGTCAGTTCGGCCATCATCGACTGATACTCGAAGATGTAGTGCAGCGTACCCTGTGAGATTTCTGCCTGGTAGGGAGTGTAAGATGTCAGAAACTCAGAGCGCTGCAGCAGACTGGGTATGACCGACGGCGTGTAGTGGTCGTAGACGCCGTAGCCTGCAAAGCAGGTGAGCTGTCGGCTCTGCGTCCCCAGCTTCTTAAACAGCTGACGTATCTCCAGCTCGCTCATCTCCATGGGCAGCTGATAGTCGCCCTTGAAGCGGATGGCGTCAGGAATCTGGGCATACAGGTCGTCGAGCGTGTCGATGCCCACTACCTTCAGCATCGCCTGCAGGTCATCATCAGTATGGGGAAAATACTTATAGTTCATTGGACATTAACCATTAAACATTATTTGTCGCAGAATGCAGCGTAGGCTTTGGCATCCATCAGGTTGTCGAGCTCGCCCTTGTCAGCGAGAGACACCTTGATAATCCAGGTTCCGAAAGCGTCCTGATTGATCAGCTCAGGGGTGTCCTCGAGGGCCTCGTTGACCTCTACAACTACACCCGTTACGGGCGAGATAAGGTCAGAGGCTGCCTTGACGCTCTCTACGGCGCCGAACTCCTCGCCTGCCGAGACTTCGTCCTCCACATCGGGCATGTCGACATACACCACGTTGCCCAGCGCATTCTGGGCATAGTCGGTAATACCTATGTAACCGAAGTCACCTTCAACTCTCACAAACTCGTGCGACTCGCTGTAATAGAGTCCTTCCAATACTTTTGCCATAATCTTTTTATTTTAATATTTAACATGAAATTCGCTCAGAGGAAATAAGCATTATAAATTATTTCTTGTAGTTCTTGGTGTAGAATTGCTTCTTGACCACTATGCCTGGAAACGTCTTCTTGCGTATCTGTATCTCCAGTTCAGTGCCAAGGGCCGCATAGCGGCTGTCGACGAGCGCCATACAGACGCTCTTGTCAGTAGAAATGGTGTGGTAGCCCGTGGTGACCTCGCCAACAGGCTGTCCGTCCTTCAGCACAGCATAGCCATGACGGGGGATGGCCTTGTCCTGCAGTTCGATACCCACAAGCTTCTTGGCAGGGTCTTCAGCCTTCTGGCGCGCCAGGGCCTCCTTGCCGATGAATGCAGGCTTGTCGAGCTTGACGAAGGAGCCCAGACCAGCCATGATGGGTGTGATGTCGGCCGACAGCTCATCGCCATAGAGAGGCAAGCCCACCTCGAAGCGCAGCGTGTCACGGCAGCCCAGTCCGCAGGGTTTCACCCCAGCTGCCATCAGCTTGTCCCAGCACGCGTTGATATAGTCGGGCTTGGCATAGATCTCAAAGCCATCCTCACCGGTATAGCCTGTGCGGCTCACAATGACGTCGCCTATCTGCTTGAAGGTGTAGAACGTCAGCTCCTTGCAAGGGATAGCCAGCACCTCTTCCATGACCTTCTCTGCCTGTGGTCCCTGAACGGCCAGCTCGCCATACTGCTCGCTCTGGTGCTCGAGTGTGACGTCGAAGCCCTCGGCATGCTGCTGTATCCAAGCCCAGTCTTTGTCGATGTTCGACGCATTGATGACGAGGAAGAAACAGCCGTCGTGCATCTTGTATACCAGCAGGTCGTCGACCACGCCGCCATCGTCATAGCACATCATGCCATAGAGAATCTTGCCGTCAGGCATTCCTGTGACGTCATTGGTGAAGATGTGGTTGACGAAGCGTTCTGCGTCAGGGCCGCTGGCCAGCACCTCACCCATGTGGCTGACGTCGAACACGCCACACTGCTGTCTGACGGCCTGGTGCTCGTCGACGATGTTGGTATACTGAATAGGCATGTCGAAACCGCCAAAGGGTGAAATCAGAGCCTTCAAGGCTACATGTTTGTCGTAAAGACAGGTTTTCTTGTTGTCCATATAGGTTTTTAATCAGTTAGTAGCAATATAAAGTCCTCCGTCATCAGGTTCATGATGACGTCGTCAAGACGGTCAGGGAGCGCACGGTAGAGCGCCTCGTGTGTCAGTTCCACGCCACGCAGCTTGTCCAGCAGCCCCTTGTCCAAGTCGCCTACCAGGAAATAGTCGCCCACCAGGTTGGCACTCTTGATGACGCCGTTCTTCACCTCCAGACGGGCCTCCAGTTCACCCACACTCTCTATTCTGCGTCGACAGATGAGGGTGTACTGGGGATTCTTGCCATAGATGAACTCGTCAGAGAGGTACTCCTGCTCCAGGTCCTCTATGGCCTTCACGTCAGCCTCGGTCAGTGTCCGTTCCTCTGTGCACAAGGCCTTGCGCACGAAGTCCATGAACTCCTCGATGGACAGGGTGAGATAGTCTTTCAGCAAAGCCACACGCTGGCGTACGCTGGCAACGCCCTTCGAGAGGAGCTTGGCACTGCTGGGAGTGATGCTCCCTACCATATTGATCATGTCAGTGTTGTAGAGCATGGTGTTGTGGATGATGCTCCGCCCTGGAATCTTGTAGAAGGCCGAGCCCGCCACCTTGCGATGTCCAATCATCACGTCGTTGCGCCCTGTGCCTGACGCATCAACGCCCAGACGCCGAAGCACGTTGACTATCAAGCTCATATACCGGCTGAAGGTAAAGCCCACCTGCTCGTCGCTGGTCACATGTGAGAACATGATGTTCTGCCTGTCGGCATAGACACACCCTCCCCCACTCTTCCTGCGGTACATCTGTATGTGGTGCTTGAGACAGAAGTCGAGATTTACCTCGTTTTCTATCAGCTGGTTGCGCCCGAAGATGACGCTGGGCTCTACACGCCACATGAGGAAATAGTCAGCAGCAGGCAGCCTGCGGGCAACATATTCCTCCATAGCCAGATAGAACGACAAACGCCTTGATTGGTTTTCAGGTAGCGCAATATATATCATGGGGCAGTGTTAGCTTATCCTTTGCAAATTTATAAAGATTTTATGTAATCGCCAAAGAAAAAGGGAAATTTATTTTGTTATTCACACGATTTACACTAACTTTGCAGTCAAAATACATGATTCGTGGAACTACTACAAAATATCAAATACCCTGAAGACCTCAGGCAGTTGGACGTCGACCAACTGCCTCAGCTCTGTCAGGAACTCCGTGAAGACATTGTCAAGGAGCTGTCAGTCAATCCTGGCCATCTGGCGTCGAGTCTGGGTGTCGTGGAGCTGACGGTGGCCCTGCACTACGTCTATGAGACACCCAATGACCGCATTGTGTGGGACGTGGGCCATCAGGCCTATGGACACAAGATTCTGACGGGCCGTCGCGAACGCTTCAATACCAACAGGAAGCTGGGCGGACTGAAGCCCTTCCCCTCGCCTGAGGAGAGCGAGTACGACACCTTCATGTGCGGCCATGCCTCGAACAGCATCTCTGCCGCCCTGGGTATGGCTGTAGCCGACAAGGAGCAGCCTCGCCACGTCGTGGCCGTCATCGGCGACGGTGCCATGTCAGGCGGACTGGCCTATGAAGGTCTTAACAACGTGTCGTCGTCAGACAATGACATCCTCATCATCCTCAACGACAACAACATGTCCATCGACCGTGCCGTAGGTGGCATGCAGGAGTACCTGCTGTCGCTGTCGACCAACGAGACCTATAACGCCATGCGCTTCAGGGCTTCCCGATGGCTGCACAAGGTAGGACTGCTGGAAGACGACCGCCGTCGCGGCCTCATCCGCCTGACCAATGCCATGAAGTCAGCCATCTCGCACCAGCAGAACGTCTTCGAAGGCATGGACATCCGTTACTTCGGGCCCTTCAACGGACACGACGTCAAGGAGCTGGTACGCATCCTGCGGCAGATGAAGAACATGAAAGGCCCCAAGCTGCTGCACCTGCACACTCAGAAAGGCCACGGCTATGCCCCTGCCGAGAAGGATGTCACCGTCTGGCACGCCCCTGGCAAGTTTGATGCCGAGACGGGTGAGCGTCTGGTAAACGACGACAAGAACACCCCACCGCGCTATCAGGATGTCTTTGGCGAGACGCTCTTGGAGCTGGCCCGCCAGAACGAGAAGATTGTCGGTGTGACGCCAGCCATGCCGACAGGCTGCTCGATGAATATCATGATGAAGGAGATGCCTGAGCGCACCTTCGACGTAGGCATTGCCGAGGGACACGCCGTGACGTTCTCAGGCGGCATGGCCAAGGAGGGTCTGCTGCCCTTCTGCAACATCTACAGTGCCTTTGCCCAGCGTGCCTACGACAATATCATCCATGATGTGGCCATCCTGCGCCTGAATGTCGTGCTCTGTCTCGACCGTGCAGGACTGGTAGGCGAAGACGGCCCCACCCACCACGGCGCCTTTGACATGGCGGCGCTGCGCCCCATTCCCCATCTGACCATTGCTTCGCCCATGGACGAGTTAGAGCTGCGGCGGCTGATGTATACTGCCCAGCTGCCTGACAAGGGACCGTTTGTCATCCGCTACCCCAGAGGCTGCGGGTCAACGGTAGACTGGCGCTGCCCCTTTGAGGAGATCCCCGTGGGCAAGGGCCGTAAGCTGTGTGACGGCAGCGACGTGGCTGTCATCACCATTGGCCCCATCGGCCAGACTGCTGCAGAGGCCATTAAGGAACTCACCTCTCAGTCTTCACCTCTCACCTCTCAGTCTTCACCTCTCACCCCTCAGCCCTCACCTCTCAGCCCTTCAGTTGCCCACTACGACCTGCGCTTTCTGAAACCCCTGGACGAGGAGCTGCTGCACGAGGTGGGACGGAAGTTCAAGCGCATCATCACCATTGAGGACGGTGTCCGCAGCGGTGGCATGGGCTCTGCCGTACTGGAGTGGATGAGTGAGCATGGCTACACGCCCGCCATCCAGCGTCTGGGTCTGCCTGACGAGTTCGTTGAGCATGGCAAGGTCAGCGAGCTTCAGGCCATTGTGGGCATCGACAAGGAAAGTATTAAAAAGGCGATAATAGCTTAACGTAGAGAACTCATGAAGATTATCATTGCCGGAGCAGGTGCCGTAGGCACTCACCTGTCAAAACTGCTGTCACGCGACCATCAGGACTGCGTCTTGATTGACGAGGACCCTGCCCGTCTGGGCGACCTCGACAGCCGTTACGACATTATGACCCTGCAAGGACGTACCACCAGCATCAACACCATGAAGGAGGCTGGCGTGGAGTCGGCTGACCTCTTCGTCGGCGTCACTCCTGACGAGAGCCGTAACATGACGGCGTGCATGATAGCCCATGCCCTGGGCTGCAAGAAGACGGTGGCACGCATCGACAACTTCGAATACCTGGACCCTGAGCGTCGTGCCTTCTTCGACAAGATGGGCATCAACTCGCTCATCTTCCCTGAGGTGCTGGCAGCCATCGACATCACCAACGGCCTGAAGATGTCGTGGGTGAGACAGCGCTGGGACGTGCATGACGGTGCTCTGGTCATGCTGGGTATCAAGATCCGTAAGACGTGCGAGATTCTGAACAAGCCGTTGAAGAACTTCTGCGGTCCTGACGACCCCTACCATATTGTGGCCATCAAGCGCCATGGCGAGACGCTGATACCTGGCGGTAACGACAGGCTGCAGGAGAACGACCTGGCGTACTTCATGACCACGCGCGACTATATTCCCTACATCCGTCAGATTTCGGGCAAGGAGCACTATGCCGACGTGAAGAACGTCATCGTCATGGGTGGTGGCCGTACGGCTGTCAGAATGGCTAAGATGCTTCCTGACTACATGAGCCTGAAGATTATCGAGCAGGACGGGCAGCGCTGTGAGAAGCTCAACGAGAAGCTGGCCGACCGCGACATCATGATTATCCACGGCGACGGTCGCGACATTGGTCTGCTGCAGGAGGAAGGCATCCAGAACACGCAGGCCTTCGTGGCCCTGACGGGTAATGCCGAGACGAACATCCTGGCCTGTCTGACTGCGAAGCGCCTTGGTGTGCGCAAGACTGTGGCCATGGTCGAGAACCTCGACTATGTGGACATGGCTGAGAGCCTCGACATCGGCACCATCATCAACAAGAAGACGCTTGCCGCCAGCCACATCTACCAGATGATGTTTGACGCCGACGTCAGCAACGTGCGCTCGCTGATGCTTGTCGACTCCGACGTGGCAGAGTTTACGGCCTCGAATAATTCGCGTGTCACACGCCATCCCGTCAAGGACCTCGGACTGCCCACTGGTGTCACCATCGGTGGTCTGGTGCGCAACGAGAAGGGCATCCTCGTCAATGGTAACACGCAGATTGAGGCTGGCGACTCGGTGATGGTGTTTTGTCACGAGCAGAACCTGAAGAAGGTTGAGAAGTACTTCAAGTCCGACAACCTGATAAACAGAATCATAGACTGAGAAGATGATTAACTACCATTTGGTATATAAGATTATCGGTTCGCTGCTGTTCCTGCTAGGCGCCATGCTGGGCGGCTGCGTCGCCATCTCTGCCTTCTATGGCGAGGACGACCTGCTGGCCTTCCTTGTCTCGGCCATACTCACCATCTGTGCAGGCTTCCTGTTCAAGTATATGGGGCGTAATGCCGACAACAACCTGAGCCGTCGCGACAGCTATCTGCTGGTCACTGCCACATGGATTATCTTCACTTTCTTCGGCATGCTGCCCTTCCTGATTGGCGGCTACATCCCCAACGTCACCGATGCCTTCTTCGAGACCATGTCAGGCTTTACCACTACGGGTGCCACCATCCTCGACCGTGTGGAGTGGCTGCCGCATGGCATCCTCTACTGGCGCACACAGACGCAGTGGATAGGCGGTTTGGGAATCGTCTTCTTCACCATCGCCATTCTGCCCTCCATGGTGGGCAGCGGCAGCGTGAAGGTGTTTGCTGCCGAGGCCACAGGTCCCATGCGCTCTAAGATGCACCCCCGCCTGTCGACTATGGCGAAGTGGATCTGGACCATCTACCTCGGCCTGACCGTGGCCTGCATTCTGTCGTTCTACTTTGCCGGCATGGGTTGGTTCGACAGCATCAACTACGCCATGACAACCACTGCCACCGGCGGCTTTGCCACCCATAACGACACGACGACCTACTTCGACTCGCCAGCCATCGAGTACACCTCGGTGCTCTACCAGTTCCTGGCGGGCATCAACTTCACCATGCTCTACCTCGCCATCTTCAAGCTGAAGGTGGGTGCGCTGTTCAAGAGTTCCGAGTTCAAGCTCTACATCTTCCTCATTGCCGCCACCACGCTGTTCTTCATGTACATGCTGATGACGCGCAACGGCTACGGCATAGAGCGGGCCTTCCGCTCGTCGCTGTTCCATGTCGTGTCGTTCATCACCACCACGGGCATCTTCAACGACGACGCCGCCATGTGGCCGCACATCACGTGGGTGGTCATAGGCTTCCTCATGTTCATCGGCGCCTGCTCGGGGTCTACCACGGGAGGCTTCAAGTGCATCCGCCTGGTCATGGTGTTCAAGGTGCTGCGCAATGAGTTCCGCCGCATTCTGCACCCCAACGCCGTCCTGCCCGTGAAGATCAACGGCCAGACCATCTCGCAGCAGAAGATGTCGACGCTGCTGGCCTTCTTCGCCATCTTCACCTTCATGGTCATCATCTCAGCCACCATTATGATTGTGGCAGGCATCGACAATACCAACGCCATCGTCATCGCCCTGAGCTGCATCAGCAACGTCGGTGCGTCGCTCAGCACCGAGATAGGTCCTGTGCTCTCTTGGGGCGAGCTGCCCGAATACGTCAAGTGGACCTGCTCGTTCCTCATGCTGGTAGGACGTCTCGAGATCATGTCGGTGCTGGTGCTCTTCACACGCGCCTTCTGGAAAGACCATTGAACATTCCGATTAAGCGAGAGCAGAACCAAGCTTGCTTGGGTTATACCGAGCGTGAGGAAAGTCAAAACGAAGTTTTAACATTGAATATATGAACTACTACAAGTTTACGCCCCTGCTGAAAACCCTCATCTGGGGCACTGAGAGCTGGCAGATCAGCGGCGTCCCCGGCAACGAGACGCTCACTGCCGAAGGCTGTTCGCTGAACACCCTGGTGAGAGAACAGAAAGGCCGTCTCGTCGGCGAGGCCAACTACCAGCGCTTTGGCGACGAGTTTCCGCTGCTCATCAAGTTCATCGATGCCCATCAGGACCTGAGCATCCAGGTACACCCCACCGACGAGATAGCCCACCGTCAGGGCAAGCCTCGCGGCAAGACCGAGATGTGGTACGTCATGGATAGCCAGCCCACGGCCAAGCTCTACAACGGCCTGAAGATGCAGATTACCCCTGAGGAGTACAAGAAGATGGTCGACAACGACACCATCTGCGACGCCCTGGCACAGTACAGCGTCAAGGAGGGCGACTGCTTCTTCATCCCTGCCGGACGCATCCACGCCATCGGTGCAGGCTGCTATCTGGCCGAGATTCAGCAGACCTCTGACGTCACCTACCGCATCTACGACTACCGCCGCCGCGACAAGGACGGCAACCTGCGTCAGCTGCACACCCAGGAAGCCTCAGAGAGCATCGACTATACCGTGTTGTCTGACTACCGTCAGCAGTATACCCCCTCGAAGGACGAGAGCCAGCTGCTGGTGGAGTGTCCCTACTTCAACACCGCCGTCTACGACCTCACCGAGCCCATGACCATCGACTACTCCGACCTCGACACCTTCGTCATCCTCATCGGTCTGAAAGGCGAAGGCACCCTCACCGTCGACGGCGAGGAGGTCACCTTCCGCGGTGGCGAGAGCCTCCTGCTGCCCGCAACTATTAAGGAGGTACGCGCGCAAGGCACCATCAAGTTCCTCGAGACCTACGTGCTGTCGTAAAAAACAGACTCCGCCCGCTGCCATGATTGACAGCGGGCGGAATCTGTTTATTGTTGTTTCATCATCCTGGCGATTTGTCGCTCATGGTGCCTCACCAGTTCTTGCCGCAGTTGCGCACTGGCCTGCAAACCTGGAGAAGCACTAGAGTTTTTCATATATGCGATGTAAACGTCTGATGTCCCTCCGACAACTATTGTGGATTTGCCGTCGGCAGAATTATAGAAGTCTGACGTGTCGCTGCTAAACCAGTATGTTGCCCCAGTACTCGTCACGTAGTCTTTCAGCTGCGCTTTTGACGCCACAGAAGATTCGAAATAAATAGCAATATAGTCCAGTGCATTGTTCTCAAAGGAGTAGTATGAATAGCTCTCCTTGTACTTCGGTTCATAGTACAAAGAAGTGTCATACTCACTGCGAAGGGTATACCCGTTATTGGCCCTGTTAGTCTTCACTGTCGACTTAGAAGCGCCCCAGTTGATGTACGGCTCCTCGAAGAGCTGTGTGACGGGTGACGTGTCGGCAGTCTTCGTCCAGCCATTGCTGCTGTAGTTCGATTCTGTGGGTATGTCGAAATAGCCGCTTGCGCCGTCAGTCAGACTGGAAGCACTGATTTTACGCGTATATGTCGCGTTGCCGTTCTGAATGGTTATCTTGTTTTTTCCGCTGGTGCTGAACATGCCATAGATATAGGGTGTATAGCCCCCGCTGACCGTCAGTCTGATAGTTTTCGTATCAGCGTCTAATGCCGGATGCTCCGAAGGCGAGCTCCACGACCAGACGAAGCCTGAGCAGTACCTGATGTCATTGTCGTTGGCAGGCAGGGTGATTTCCGTGCCGTTGGTGCCGCTGAAACGCATACGCCACAGAAGTGGCGTGAGCGTTGCCTTGGCGTTGAAGCCTGTGTTTGAAACCTGTGAGAACGTTCCTGAGAGTGTATAATAGACAGCCGACCCTTCTGCCAGGGGAATGTTGTCGGCCTGGAGCGAAATGTTGCTGTTGCTGACATACGCCCCGTTGCGGTAGACGTCAAATGTCCCGGTTTCGACATTGGGGTACAGGTAAGTGTCGCCGTCGCGGAAGAAGAACAGCTCGCACGTTCCGTTATGGTCGCTTTTGAAATAGGACGACGTGGTGACTAAGGACCACTCGTCGTTGCCTTCATAGATAATGAAGCCCAGAGCGTAGGTAGAACCACTTATGAGACGTGCAAACAAGGTCTGCCCCTTCAGCCAGCTCTTTGTCACTGCGCGCGTCGTACCCTGTTCGTAGCCAGGAGCCTCGCAGTTGAAGTCTATCTTATACACATAGTATCCGTTCTGCGCCTTCACCATGCCCTGTGAAGCCGTCAGACACTCTTCCTGCGAACATGCCGCAAACACTACAGCAATGGCTAATGCCAACCCTATACTGAAAATATTCTTGTGTTTCATCGTCGTCTGTCTTTTTTGTGTGTGAGGGTTACTTGTTGTTCAGGTTAGTGTCGCTGTCGTAGTCGTCAAGTCCCAGGTCGACACCACCGTCATCAGAGGACTCTGCCCTGCGTAGTCGCCATTGGGCAAATTCATATCCCGTACTGCCATAATAGAACTCAGTAATAATCATTTCGTTAGCAGAACTCTTGGTGACTTCGCTTGAAATATACGGACTGCCCGTCTCATAGCGGTCAAGAAGGAATATGCGCCCGCGGTTTATCGCGTACAGATAAGGGCCATGGGGAAGCCAGTCGCCATTATAGTAGGTTAACTTCCTGTATGAGGCGTCGTCGCTAAAGACGTAACGGTTGCATTCCACCCCCGAGGTCGACACGTCCGCAGGTGAGACATTCAGAGTCTCGTCATACTTTGCGCCGTTATCGTTACCCCACAGCCTGACTTTATAAGTCTGCCAGGAGCCCTGAATGTCCTTAGTCGACAAGTTGCCACCCGACATCTTATAAGCGGCGTAATACCCTCGTCTCTTGTTGACACCGGTATACACGACCATCGTACTGTTGTCAATGATTTCCACTATCTCCACTGTGAATGTTTCCGGTTCGGAAACGAGAGTGACGCTAATGGTGTTGCCCGACTGCTTCCAGGTGAAGGCCTCGGCCCTGTCGCTGCCGTAGCCTACCTCCTCGACAAGTTCTCCGGTATAGTCTTTGTTGAATGTCAACAGGTTATAGACCACACCGCGGCTGGAGTCGTTGGAACTGAAATAGAACCACCACGTGCCTACTATGGAGGATGTGCTGGGGGTGACGCCGCCACTACCGCCGCCGCCGTTGTCACCACCGCCGCCGCCATTGTTGACAGGTCCATTATCGTCACCGTCATCGCCGCCACCTCCGCCGCAGGCGGTGACTGCCAGTGCGCACATCATCGTGAAGGCCAGTGCGCCAAGCCATTTCAACGTCTTCTTGCTCATAATTATCATATTTATAGTCCGTTTATATACTTCATCCTACCTGTATCCTGTGCCGCCACAATGCTTGCAGTCTCCTGTACCTTCGCAGAGGCCACACCTTCCGTTGCCTGGACTGTCTATATCACCCGGTTTAGCACAATGTCCACAGCCTACACGATTTCTTTCATTATACCATCCAGATCCGCCACAGTGCCTGCATTCGCCATCACCCCAGCAGCCATCAACTCCCATGACTCCGAGTTCTCTACATTCACCTGAACCGGCACAAAAGGAACATTCTTTTTTCCTGCCGCCACTGCTGCCACCCCCGTCGTCGTCGTCATCGTCGTAGTAGTCGTCATCGTCGTCATAATCTGACGACACCCAGAGATAGCCTGTGCCCTCACAAGTGGGGCATTTGCCACTGGCGTCACAAGAGACACAATAGCCTGTACCGTGACAAGTGTAACATTCACCAATAAAACCAGTACCTTCACATAAAAGACAAATGCCTTTGCCACTACAGTACCAGCATTCACGTCCTGTTGAGCTCCTGCCACTACCGCCGCAATTCGTACATATACCAGTTTCACAATTATAACAGTCAATACGCCCAATGCCGTCGCAAGTATCACAAAGGCCAGAGCCATCACAGTCGCGACACTCACCACTGCCTCTGCAGGCTGAACAGGTCTCCTTTACATAGCCATCTCCAGGGGAACCGTCATCTTTGTCGTCGCCGCCACCTCCGCAGGCGGTGAGGGTAATTGTCATTGCCGAGGCCAACAAGGCCATTGTCAGGAATAGAAAATGTTTTATTTTCATAGCCGTATTGGTTTTTAGTTAATAATAAATTGTACCTGCAAAGATAGGTGTTTTTAACTAACCGCGCAAGCGGTGGAAAGGTCAGAATTTGACCAAGACGGCAAATGCGCTGACAAGGAGACAATTTATTTGCCTGAAAGGCTAATTATTTTTACCGGAAAAACATTGTCATTGCCTTTTCCAAAGAAAATAACGGGCGGTTTGAGTTATTTTGCGTATATTTGCACCGTATTCATCCGTCATGCGTACATATTTAATACATATCAGACTGCTGCAGGCTGCTGCCCTTGTCCTCGTGCTATGCGCCTGTCAGGGCTCGTCAGGGAACCAGACTAACGCCAGCATCAGGAGCGTGGAAGACTCGCTGAAGCGGGGACGCTTCGAGTCGGCCATGCACATCATAGCGCAGCAGAAAAGCGAAGCCGCCGACAGCGATACGTACTACAGATGGCTCTCGGCAGAAACCAATGCCTGGTACACCAAGATGAATGTTGACTCCATGCTTGCCAACAGCAGCCGCTTGCACCAGTACCTCGTGCGAAGCCGGCAGCAGGACGACCATGCCAAGCGTCGCCTATGGGCCGAGTGGTACAGGACGCGTGGTGTCATCTTCAGCGCCTTCAAGGGCATGCCCGACTCTGCCGTGGCGTATACCAGGAAATGTCTCGACAACGTTGAGAGCCTGGCCAACGCCAGCGAGCTGCACCTGACGGCATTGACCAATCTGGCGTTCTACTATAGTCTGCTGGGACAGTACGACATGAGTGTCGACGGCTATATGAAGGCTATTACCCTGGCCGACTCGCTGGGGATGGGCAACGAGGCCCGCTCTGCCCTGCTGCTCGGCATCAGCTCCGTCTATACCTACATGGGCGACTACCAGCGCAGCCGATACTGGTGGGACAGGACGCAGGCGCTGCTGCCCGACATGACGAAGTCCGACCAGTTCATCTACTACAACGACAGGGGCAACGACTACTACTTCCAGCAGCAATACACCAAGGCCAGGGCGTGTTTCGCCAAAGCCGCAGCACTGGTCAGAGGCGACGACACCAAGCAATGGGACTACTACACCTCACAGGCTAACCTGAGCGAGGTATACACCTGTCTTTCCATGCCTGACTCTGCGAGGGTGACACTACTTGCGGCTGACTCTTTCTTCAGGAAGGTAGACTTCAAACCCCTCTTGTACTATCTGGAGACCACCGCCATCAAGCTCAAGATGCTTGAGGGGCACACCGCGCAGGCTCTCGACATGCTGATGCACCCCGGGACGGCCGACCCGCAGATTGCTGCGGCAAAGGTCCAGCGGCTAAGGGCCACCCAGCAAGTCATGGAAAAGACGGGGCACTACCGTGAAGCCTACGAAGCCAACCTGCTGATGAGGTCGCTGAGCGACTCCATGCAAACCGCCAGCAACAGCATGCTGCTCAGTGCCCGTCTGATGGAGTACCGGCACGACAAGCAGCTGCTGGAGCAACAACACGCGCTGGAGAAGGCCCGCAGTGAACGGATGCTCGCCTGGGGACTGCTCGTCATCATGGCCATGGGGGTGGGCATTCTCATCATCCTGTTCATGCAATACCGGCGCCGGCAGCGCATCAAGGAGCTGCAGACACGCCAGCAGATTGTCACCATGCGCATGGAAAACACGCGCAACAGGATAACGCCCCACTTCATCTATAATGCCCTGAACCACGAGGTGCTGGCCAAGATGGAAGGCCGCGAGGTTGACCTCGACGCGCTCACACAGCTGCTAAGACGGGGCGTGGAGCAGGCCGCCATCCTGGAGACGACACTCCAGGAAGAGCTGGCTTTCGTCGACTACTATGTCACCATCGAGGGACGACAGATGGGGCCTGACTTCGTCTACGACAAGCAGATAGCCTCCGATGTGGACATCAGGCAGGTACGGCTGCCGTCGATGGTCGTCCAGATATTTGCAGAGAACGCCCTGAAGCACGGCTTGCGCCCCATGAAAGCTGCGGCAGGCCTGCAGCGCAGGCTCACAATCGTGGTATCGCGCCAACCGGCAGCCACGCTGGTGGAAGTCCTCGACAACGGCAAGGGCATCCGCCATGCGTCAACAGGCACCCAGACAGGCACAAGGGTGGTCAGGCAAACCATCCAGATGCTCAACGACAACAACGCCAACAAGATTCTCTTCGGCATCGGGAACAGGACAGAGCAGGGAGCAGAGGGATGCCGTTCGTGGATTCTCTTACCAGACGAGTATAACTATCAAATATTGAACATTGATAAAAATGACTAACAAGCAGCAACTCATCAGTGCCTATATCGTTGACGACAGCGTCGAGGCCATCAAAGTTCTACAAACCATGCTCGAGAGCAATTTCTCCGTCAGGGTCACAGGCTCCGCAGGCGACGTGGAGACAGCAGCCAACGACATCATCCAGAGCGAGCCAGACCTCATCTTCCTCGACGTTGAACTGCCCACCATGTCGGGCCTGGAGTTCTGCACGCTCATCCGTAACGACATCAAGCCGGAAACGAAGATTGTCTTCTACACCGGCCACGAGAAGTACATGCTCGAAGCCATACGCCGCCAAGCCTTCGACTACCTGCTCAAGCCCCCTACGCAGCAGGACCTCAGCCTCATCATGGCCCGCTACTACGAGAACAAGCTGGCCGGAATGCCGAAGGTCGTGACACAGGCCTTCCACCTGCCCATCATCCTCGTCGTCAACGCACTCAACGAGCACATCACCCTCCAGCTCTCCGACATCGCCTTCTTCAGGTTCAACCAAGACAGAAAGATTTGGGAAATCGTCTGCGCCGACAACTCCTCCTTTACCCTGCGCCATCGCACGACGGCCAGCGTCATACTCAACTACTCTGACGACTTCATACAGATACACAAGCGTTATATCGTCAATATCAACAAGATCAAGATGATACAAGAGTCCCTGTGTATCCTCGAGGAGCCTCTTGCCGACAACCGCGAGCTGAGAATCAGCAAGAACTACCGGCAAAGCCTCATGGCTGCGTTCTATTCGATGTAGGCGCGGAAAACAAGACCGCCTAAGCAGGGCGCATGGCGCCCAAGAAAAAGCGTGACACAGGGTTCTCCCCTGTGTCACATTCATAGTCAGGCGTCCTGTTCAGAGCCGTCAGGCGTTGGCGGGGAAGCCCTCCGAGGCGCGGAACTCCTGCAGGGAGGCCTTTGCGGTGGCGTACTGCTTCTTCGTGGGGTCCTGCTCTTCGGGCGTCAGGTCGATGCCGCGTGGGTTCATGACGAGGTTGATGACGGGCGACACCTTAGCCTTGAGGAAGGACTTCGAGGTGAGGTCGTTGACCTCGTCCGACTGGGGCGTGAAGCGCAGACGGATGCCCTTCAGGATGTCCAGCGGGTTGACCTTGGTGTCGAGCAGGTTGGCCTTGGTGAGACCGTTGGTCTGGTTCAACGCGGTGCCGTAGAAGATGCCCAGTCCGTCGATCTTCACGGGCTGACCCTGTGCAACCAGCTCGGGGACACACTCGCCCAGCTTCTTGATGACGGCTGCGATGGCCTCGCGGCCTACGGCGCAGTTGTGGCTGATGATGTGGTCGACGAGACCTTCGTTGGTCAGCGTCTCTGCGTTGTGGGCATACAGGTAGAACTTGCCATAACCCAGGCTGCGGACGTTGTTGTTCTTGACGATGTCAAGCGGAAACTGAATACTGTTTACTGCCATAATACAATTTTTTTTAGTTAAACATAGGTTTTTTGAGAACCCACGTCCCCGCCATGAAGCGGAACATCAACTACATCATCGTCAAGGTCGCCACGGTAAACGCCCCTGACGACACACAGCTGCAGGGAACCACCCTCGCCGAGGCCCTAGAGGACGACCACAGCGCGAAGAACCTGCTGCGCTCACCCTGGATAGACAACTCAGGCTTCCACCTGCTCATCACACCCCAGGGCAAGGTGCTGACCGACATCATCCCGCAGCGCCCTGGCGAGGCGTCGCCCGGATACAACGCTGAGAGCCTGCTGGTAGGATGCATAGCCGTGCGAGGCGCTGACGGCCTGTACCAGCAGACTGTCACCACCACACAGCGCATGGTGGCGGCTGCCGTGACACGCACGCTGATGCACCTCTTCTCCAAGGCCACCTTCAAGATGGGCAGCGCCTTCGTCATGAACTGCAAGCCTGACGACACCTGTCAACCCCCCCGGGGAAGAGCCCGACGAGGTATGACCTTCACTCATTCATGGCACAGGGGCTGTGGCCTCTGTGTCATAGTACCTTGCAACCTTACACGTTACATCTTACATTAAGTGCCTTTTTTGGCTGTTTTTTTGTCACAGGGTGCCTCTCCACACCCCCCAGTGTCAGGGTGGGCGGACTGCGCAGTGAAATAGGCTGTGAGGTCGCTGAGTATGCGCTGGAAGGGCTCTGAGCTGACGTAGCCGGTGCTCTTCTTCAGCATCTGGGTGATGTCCTGCAGGGAGTGTTCGTAGCACGACATCTCGTTGCGCTGCTGCACATGGTGGCGGGCTGTGCGGGCTATCTCGTCCTGACGCTCCTGGCGCAGGCGGTTGCAGACTTTGTTGAGGATGGGCACGACGACATTGTCGAAGAGGTGGTGCCCCTGGATGTAGAGGTAGGTGGTCTGAGGGGTGACGCCGAGGGCGCGGATGTCGTCCTTGGTCTTGAGGTAGGCCTCCTTGTTGTCAGGATACTCGGCCTGCAGCTGGCGGATTTTCGTGCTGACCTTCCGGCGCAGGTGCTCAATGGAGGGCTGGGGGTTGAAGATGTTGAAGCCGCCAGGGTCGACGACACGGTTGAAGTCAGACAGCGAGAAGCTGCCAGGGCGCCCTGTGCGGTAAGCCCAGACAGACCACACGAAGAGGGGGAAGACGGCCTCGGAGTACTGCTGCAGATAGTCGTCGAAGTCGAAGATGCGGTGGTCGTTGAGCGTCACTGCCACGCAGGTGTCGTGGAGCGAGGGGGCATAGCACTGCAGGTTCTCGATGGCGTAGGCGTAGGTGTGGAAGATGTAGGGGCTGCCAGTGATCTTCTCCGACTGTGGCGTGGCACCCTGCAGCAGGTAGTCGAGGTCGGCGTCGACGCAGGCTATCATGTCGGGGCCGATGTGGTCGCCAATGAAGTTCATGAGCACTGACTTCTTGCCTCGCTCGAGCTTGCGGTGGGAGGGCAGCATGACCTCGAAGTAGCGTGTGGTGTCCTCGAAGCGCGTCAGTACGGTACGCCAGAAGTAGATGTCGTCGTAGCTCTCGACGTAGGCTACTATCCTGCGCCGTGCCTGCTTCGACTTCAGGTGGTTAGCCGCCTCGAAGTAGCTGCTGTTGAGATTGTCTTTCAGCCGGTTGCCCATACGATCACCAGTTCACCTCAATATCGCTCACCTCAGTCACCTTGTCCAGCCAGCCATTCATGATGACTGCCGGCGAGTGGGTGGTCAGGATAATCTGCACATTGGGATTGAGCTCGACGATGAGGTCGATGAGCCGCTTCTGCCACTCGATGTGAAGCGACACCTCGGGCTCGTCCATGAAGAGTACATAGGGCTCACCGTCCTGCACGAGCACCGTCAGCAGGATGGCCAGCATCTGCTTCTCGCCGCTGGAGAGCTGGTAGGGCACCAGCGTCTCGCCAATCTGCGAGAAGCGTATCTCGTTCTCGGTACGCACGATCTTCTTGCCCGTCTCCTCGAACAGGTCGTCAATCAGGTCCTGGAAGCGACGCTTCGGCTCTGACAGGTGCTGGGCGGCATCGGTATTGCCTGCCTGCAGCTCGGCAATGATGCGGTTGCCAATGTTGACCTGATAGTCGAGATACTTGCGCTGCAGGTGGTAGAGCTGGAAGTCGAGGGCCGAGCGGATGCGCGAGTCCACAAGATTCATCGTCTCGACGTCGAGCATGGGCGAGTCGAGCGAGCGGATGATGTCGTAGCGGATGTGGGTGGCATCGGCAGGCTCTACGGTCAGGTGGACACCCTTGATGAGGTGGTTCAGCAGGTCGCCATTGGTGTTGACACTGCGGAACACCTTGTTGAGGATGGTCGACTTCCCCACCCCATTGATGCCGCTGAGGATGTTGACATGGGGGTCGAGCTCCCACAGGATATGCTTCTTGCCGCTCCAGAGGGCGTCAATCTCTATCTGCTTGATGTAGGTTGCGTACTTCATAGTTTCACCAGAACATTGAATTTGCTGTTTTGCTTGCAAATATACGAAAAAAAAGTAAAAGTGGAACGCGAAGGGTAAAAAAAATCCTTCCAGAGTATCTACATTCCTCATTTTCTTTGTAATTTTGCAGCATGAAAGACAACAAAGCGCTGATAGCACACCTGAGCATGTTCGGAGCCTGTGCCGGATGGGGACTGATGGCTCCGGTAGGAAAAGACGCCATGATGAACGGATTCGACGGCATGACGCTGGTGACATTCCGTGTGGTGGGAGCCTGCGTACTGTTCTGGATAGCATCGCTGTTTGCACCCAAGGAGCACGTCCCCAGGAGAGACAAGCTGATGTTCATAGGGGCAGCCGTGTTCGGACTGCTGTGCAACCAGTGCTGCTACACGCTGGGACTGAGCATCACGTCGCCCATCAATGCCAGCATCGTCACGACGTCGATGCCCATCTTCGCCATGCTGCTGTCGGCACTCATCCTGAAGGAACCCATCACAGGCAAGAAAGCCCTGGGCGTGATGATGGGCTGCAGCGGAGCACTGATACTGATACTCACCTCGGCTGCGGCCGCCAGCAACAAGGTGGGCGACATACGCGGCGACCTGCTGTGCCTGTTTGCACAGTTCTCGTTTGCACTCTATCTGTCGCTGTTCAACCCGCTGATACGCCGCTATAACGTCTTCACCATCAACAAGTACATGTTCTCGTGGGCCACACTCATGCTACTGCCGTTTACCTTCAGCCACGTCAGCCAGGTGCTGGCCAAGCCCATACCCCTGCTGACATGGTGGGAAGTGACATACGTCGTCGTGATAGGCACCTTCCTCGGATACATACTCACCATGATAGGCCAGCGCACACTGCGCCCAACGGTGGTCAGCGTCTACAACTACGTACAGCCCATCGTATCAGTGGCTGCCACGCTGCTCATGGGCATAGGCATACTGAAACCCACCCATGCGCTGGCCGTCGTACTGGTATTCAGCGGTGTATGGCTGGTGACGAAGTCGAAGTCGAGAAAGGATATTGAAAGCGAGAGACAGGCCGCGGCTACTTCATCAGCCACTGACCGTCAACCTCAATCATCGGAACAGTGATTTCCTCCTCAGTGGAGTCGGCATAGCACAGCAGCAGAAAGGCGTAGGTGAGCTGCAGCGTAGAGTCGCGGCGGCCAACATTCGGGCTGATGCGCACCTCGCGTATGCCACCATGCTTCTCGTTGACCTCGCTGACATACTGGCGATAGACGGGCAAGAGCGCTTCAAGGTAGTGTGCCGGCAGACTGTCGACAGCCACCTTGCCCTCAAGGAAACCCTCGGCATAGCCCTCCGCCAGACGGTCATAATATGTCTTGGCAGCCTCGGCAGCCTGTTGCTCCGGTGACGCACTGTTGCAGGCAACACCAAACAACAAAGCAGAAACAACCAACATGGCTTGAAGCACTGCCCTCCTACAGCGTCTTATTCCCTTACTCTGTATCATCAGCGGCACTGTTATTTCTGACGGATGAAGACATTGATGGGCGTGCCTGTAAGTGTCCAGTTCTCACGCAGCTTGTTCTCCAGGAAACGGCGGTACGGCTCCTTGACATACTGCGGCAGGTTGGCATAGAACACAAAGGTGGGAATCTGCGTATCGGGCACCTGCGACACATACTTGATCTTGATGTACTTACCCTTGATGCTGGGCGGCGGCGTGGCCTCAACAAGTGGCAGCATGACCTCGTTGAGCTTCGACGTGCCAATTTTGATCTTACGGTTCAGGTAAACCTCCTTGGCCGTCTCCAAAACCTTGAAGATGCGCTGCTTGGTCAGTGCCGATGCGAAGATGATGGGGAAGTCGGTGAAGGGAGCCATAAGCTCGCGGATGGCGTTCTCGAAGGTCTTGATGACCACCTGCGACTTGTCTTC
>JAEEGL015733878.1_pt1 | contig 25270 bp, 20 predicted proteins | sample 9134231 | NCBI WGS metagenome assembly JAEEGL01 (sample SAMN16246548, study PRJNA631951) | gut metagenome | biome: gut microbiome; feature: rumen; material: fiber-attached | host: Bos | place: Iran: Karaj | collected 2018-10 | reverse complement strand
TTATGAAGATACTGGTAGTAGACGACGAGCGCTCCATCCGCAATTCGCTGGGGGAGATCCTCACGGACGAGGGCTATTCGGTAGACAAGGCCGAAGATGGCGCCGCGGCCGTGGAGATGCTGGGCCGCGAACGCTACGACGTGGTGTTCTGCGATATCAAGATGCCCGGCAAGGACGGACAGGAGGTGCTCGATTTTGCCATTTCGGAGGGCCTCGACGCCGCCATGGTCATGATTTCCGGCCACGGCGACATCGATACGGCCGTGGAGTGCATCAAGAAGGGCGCTTTCGATTTCATCCAAAAGCCGCTCGACCTGAACCGCATCCTCATCACGGTGCGCAACGCCGCCGAGCGGGGCCGCCTGGTGAAAGACAACCGGGTGCTCAAGAAAAAGGTGTACGGCCAGCAGATGGTGGGCTCCTCGGCTCCGCTCCAGCACGTCCGCGCCATCATCGACAAAGTGGCGCCCACCGACGCCCGCGTGCTCATTACGGGCGCCAACGGTACCGGAAAGGAACTCGTGGCCCGCAGCATCCACGCGCAGAGCGCCCGCAGCGCCATGCCCTACATCGAAGTGAACTGCGCGGCCATTCCGTCGGAACTCATTGAGAGTGAGCTTTTCGGACACGAAAAAGGCTCGTTCACCTCGGCCATCAAACAGCACAAGGGTAAGTTCGAGCAGGCCGACGGGGGAACCCTCTTCCTCGACGAGATCGGTGACATGTCGCTGGCCGCCCAGGCCAAGGTGCTGCGCGTGCTGCAGGAGAAGAAACTTTCACGCGTGGGCTCCGACAAGGATATTCAGGTAGACGTGCGCGTGATTGCGGCCACCAACAAGGACCTCCGGAAGGAGATCGCCGAGGGGCGCTTCCGCGAAGACCTCTACCACCGCCTGAGCGTCATCGTGATCCAGGTCCCCTCGCTCGACGAGCGCACTGGCGACATTCCTGCCTTGGTCGATTACTTCTCGGCCCAGGTCTGCGCCGAGAGCGGCCGGAGCACGGTTCCTTTCTCGCCCGAGGCCGTGGCGCTGCTGCAGAAACGGCACTGGCCGGGCAACATCCGCGAACTGCGCAATGTGGTGGAACGCCTGCTCATCCTGGGCGGCAACCCCGTGAGCGCGAAGGACGTGGAAGAATTCGTATAAATAGCTGTATCATGCAGGTCCCCGATATCATCATTGCCGTTGACGGCTATTCCTCTACGGGCAAAAGTACCTTTGCCAAGTTGATCGCCTCTTCGTTCGGCTTCCTCTATCTTGATTCCGGTGCGCTCTACCGGGGCGTGACGCTCTTCGCCCTGGAGCGGGGCCTCATCTCCGCCGCGGGCGTGGACGAGGCGGGACTGCGCTCCGCCCTTCCCGGCCTGGAACTCCATTTCGAGCGGGATGAAAAGGGGACGCGCCTGTTCTGCGGGCCGCGCTGCATCGAAGGGGAGATCCGTACCATGGAAGTGTCCTCGTATGTGAGTCCCGTTTCGGCCCTGCCCTTCGTGCGCAGCTGGGTGGACGAGCACCTGCATGCCTTCAGCGAGAGCGGGCGTGTGGTGATGGACGGGCGCGACATCGGCACCACCGTCTTTCCCCAGGCCGAGGTGAAACTGTTCATGACGGCCCGGAGCGAAGTGCGGGCCCGCCGGCGTTACGACGAACTCGTCCTGAAGGGGGAGAACCCCGATTTTGAAGAGGTGCTCCACAACCTCGAAGAACGTGACCGCATCGACTCCAGCAGGGCTGTTTCGCCTCTGCGCCGTGCCGCCGACGCCTTCGTGCTCGACAATTCCGAAATGTCGCTGGAGGAAGAACTCATCTGGCTCCAGGGACTGTTGCAGGGGAAATTCGGCATTCTGGAAGCATGACGGTTGAGTTAGATCCCCATTCCGGTTTTTGCGGCGGCGTGATCCGCGCCATCGGCCGGGCGGAGCGTTTTCTGGACGCCCACCCGGGCGGCTGCCTGTATTCGCTGGGCGAGGTGGTGCACAACGAGGCCGAGCTCCGACGTCTGGGAGCGCGGGGCCTGGTGACCCTGTCGTCCGAAGACCTGGAGCAGATGGCCGCCCCCGCGACGGGGGAGACGTTGCTCATCCGCGCCCATGGAGAGCCGCCGGGTACCTATGCGCTGGCCCGGAAGCAGGGTTTCGAGGTGATTGACTGCACCTGCCCCGTGGTGCTGGAGATTCAGAAAAACATCCGCGAAGCTTATGTACGCCTGCAGCAGGGACCCGATGCGGGGCGTCTGCTCATCTTTGGGAAAATCGGCCACGCCGAGGTGCTGGGGCTGGTGGGACAGGTGGACGGTGACGCCCTGGTGGTGGAAGATTGTGCCCAGGCCGAGGCCCTGTTCGCAAACGGCACGCTGCAGTCTGATACCCGCCTGGAACTCTTCTCCCAGACAACCATGAGCCCCGACGCCTATGAACAGTTGATCGCGCTGGTGTCGGCGCACATGACCGATCCGCAGCGCCTGACCGTGCACCGCACCATCTGTTCACAGGTGGCTTCCCGCCACCGCGAACTCTCCGAATTCGCCCTTCAGCACGACGTGGTGGTGTTCGTTTCGGGCCGTGAAAGCTCGAACGGACGTGTGCTCTGCGCCCTCTGCAAGGCGGTGAACATCCGAACCCACCACATTTCCGCGCCCGATGAACTTCAGCGGATATGGTTTCACGTCGACGACCGGGTGGGCGTGTGCGGCGCTACGTCCACGCCGCTCTGGCTGCTGGAGGAGGTAGCTGCCCGCATAAAAGATTTGCAATAATCGGCGCCTTTGTCTAAATTTGTGCTCCGAGAGAATAATAATCAATCCTATATGGCAACAACTGCAGATTTCAAAAACGGTCTTTACCTGAACTACAACGGCAAACCCTGCAAGATTGAATGGTTCCAGCACGTGAAGCCGGGCAAGGGCCCCGCTTTCGTGAAGACCAAACTCCGCAACCTCGAGAACGGCCGCATCCTGGAGAACACCTTCACGGCGGGCGCCAAGATCGAGACCATCAACGTGGAGCGCCGTCCCTATCAGTTCCTTTACGGTGACGAGGACGGATTCAATTTCATGCACGAGGAGACCTACGAACAGATCCACCTGCCGCACGATGTGGTGGAGAACGCCGACCTCATGAAGGAGGGACAGCATGTGGAAATGATGTTCGTGGTGGACGAGGAAAGGTGCCTCACCTGCGAGCTGCCCACTTACGTGACCCTCGAAGTCACCTATGCCGAGCCGGCCGTGAAGGGTAATACCGCTTCCACCAGCGCCCTCAAGGAAGTTACCCTCGAGACGGGTGCCAAGGTCATGGTGCCGCTCTTCATCAACCAGGGCGACGTCATCACGGTGAACACCACCGACCGCAGTTACGGTCAGCGTGTCTAGGGGCTACTGAGCCCGCTCTATCTTCATTTGCTGGATGCTGAAGGTCCGGCCTTTCGAACTGACGAACAGGGTCACGAGAAAGGTCTCGCCTCCGGCGTTGAGTTCCCCGAGCGCATATTTCATATTGGCGCGGCCGGCGGTGTAGGTTACCTGGAACGAACGGGGGGTGTAGGACTCGAAGAAGCCTTTCAGGATCTGTCGGGCCTGGCTCCGGCTGGCGTTGCCGCCCTGGGCGATGACCGAGATGTCAAGGTTGTCGGAGAACCAGGCCGAGACGGCGTCGGCGTCGCCCTGCGAGAGGTACTTGGCGATGGGTACGAAGACGTCGTAGTCGCCCGACTGCGCAAAGGCCCCCTGCAGCGGGAGCAACAGCAGGAGCGGAAGGAGAATTATCCTGAGAAAGGCGTGCATACGGCTCCGATTCTTTGCAAATACTGCGCCACATTATTATCTTTGCAGTGATGCGCATCACGATGCTCACCGTCGGCAAGACGGATGTTCCCTGGGTGAAGGAAGGCCTGGACCTGTATGTGTCCCGGCTGGGGCATTACGCGCCTTTCCGCCTGCTGGAACTGCCGGCCCTCAAAAACGTTTCTTCGCTCAGTGAGAAACAGATCAAGGAAAAGGAGGGGGCGCTGATCCTGGGTGCACTGGCCCCGTCGGACGAACTGGTCCTGCTGGACGAACGGGGGCGCGCGCTGCGTTCGCTCGACTTCGCGCGGAGCCTGCAGGAGCGGCTTTCCCGGGGCGGACGCGACCTGGTGTTCGCAGTGGGCGGGGCCTACGGTTTCTCGCAGGCGGTGTACGACCGCGCCGACGCGCTCCTTTCGCTTTCTCCCATGACTTTTTCGCATCAGATGGTGCGTACGATTTTTGCGGAACAGCTCTACCGGGCTTTTACCATCCTGAAGGGTGAACCCTATCATCACGAATGAATACGCGCGGTAAAATATGGGATGTGCTCGCCGCCCTGCTGCTCGGGGCGGGCCTGGTGCTGCTCGCTGTGGCGCTGGGCCGCGGGCCCTCCGCGTCGGGCACCGACGCGGCCGCCAGGGTGGCGGAGCGCCACATCGGGCACAGGCTGCGTACGCTCGACCGCTATACGGAACAGGCCTTCGGCCAGGACCCCTTCGACTGGATGGAACTGCCCGGCCTGCCCGCCGACATGGTGGTGTACCGCTACGTGGACGACTCGCTCCGTTCGTGGTGTCATCTCTTCCCCGTGAACAACGACGACATCTCCGACCGGGTGGTCTTCCAGCGCCTGTCCGGTGCACGTGGCGGGGTGCGTTCCCCCCTCTCCGGGATAGGCCCGGAGGGATCGTTCTGCAACCTGGGCCCCAAATGGTATCTGGTCCGTTCCGAGGTGCGCGGCCGGGTGCGGGTCATTTCGGGGCTGGAGATCGTGGACCAACGCGACGCCCCCTTCCCGTCCGGACCGAATCCGCGGCTGCATATCGCCGGCCGCTGCAGCGTGCGGCCGCTCTCCTACAGCGGGGGCAGCACCGTGTCGTACAAGGGTGTGCCCCAGTTCAAACTGATTGACGAGTCGCTTTCCGGCGCGTCCCGCATCGGAGGCGGATGGCTTTGGGGCGGGGTACTCTGCCTGGTGTTCTCCCTGCTTTTCTTCCTTACGCGCAGGCCCTGCCTGAAGCGTTTCTTCCTGGGCGTTCCTCCGCTCCTGCTGATCATGGCCTTCCTCTTTGCCAGGGGAATGTCGTTCCGCAGCCGCCTCTCCCTCTTCAGTCCGGTGCTCTATGCCGACGGCTCCTTCTTCTATTCGCTGGGGGCGGTGTTGCTCGTGAACCTTTCGATCATGGTCCTGGTCGTGAGTCTGTTCCTGGTACGCCGTGACCTGGCGCGTCGTTTCGACCGCGGTCCCGCCCTGTATGCGACTGCGGTCCTGGTGCCGCTGCTGAGTGTGGGCCTCGTCTGGTATTCCTTCTCGGCCCTTCGCAGCATCGTGCAGAATTCGGGTATCTCGCTCGAACTCTACCGTTTCTCGGAACTCTCGGCGCAAAGCGCCCACATCTATCTTTCCTTCATCCTGCTGCTCGCCTGTGTGCCGCTGCTGCTGCAACTGCTCCAGCCGCTGTGCGTACGGCTCCTGGGCTGGCGTCCCGACGCCCTGTCGCTGCCTGCGCGGATCGTGACGGCCCTGGTGATTTCGGCCTATCTCGTAACGACCGTCTCCCTGCTCGGGTTCCGCAAGGAACAGGCGCGCCTGGAGGTCTGGGCCAACCGTCTGGCGGTGAGCCGCGATATAGGGCTGGAAGTGCAGCTGCGGCAGGTTGAGGCCCAGCTGGCGTCCGATCCGGTGGTGGCCTCGCTGTCGGTGCTCGATAATGCGTCAGCGGCCATCCAGGGGCGTCTGACGGAGACCTACCTGCAGCGGGTGAGCCAGTATTTCGACGTGCTGGTGACGGCTTCCGTGGGCTTCGCTCCGCCGCCGGAAGGGGAGGCCATCGCCGACAATTCCCATTTCTTCGTCATCGATGGCGGAAGCGGTACGGTTTCCTACGCCGGGGTGTTCTATTACCGCGTGGGGAATTATCCGGTGACGCGGGTGCTGGTGGAAGTGGTGCCCCGCGGCGGCTGGCAGGAACACGGGTATGCGGGGATCCTCGGACTGGCGCCTCCGGGGCGCGTGTCGGTGCCGGCCCGCTATGCCTTTGCCCGTTACGACGGGCGCAAACTCCTCAATTTCAGGGGGAACTACGCCTATCCCCTGCAGCTCGGCGAAAGCTTGTCCCGTACGGTCTATGCCGGCGAGCTGAAGCATCTCAAGCAGGGCGGCCATACCCATTTCTTCTATGTGGTCTCGGAAGGGGAGTCGGTGGTGCTGTCGCGGGCCACGGTGCCCTTCTTCAGCTATGTGGTAGCGTTCATCTTCCTGGCCCTCGTCTCCTTCCTGCTGGTGTCGCTCTTCACCCTGGGCCGGCCGCGCCGGGGCGATGCCTTCGCCCGCCATTATTTCCAGTCACGCCTGGGCTGGGTTATCCTTTTCTCACTCACTCTCACGCTCGTGGCCATGGCCAGCGTGAGCGTGGTCTTCGTCTACAAACGCGGCGAGGCCAACCTGCGTACGATGTTCTCCGAGCGGATCGGCACCATCCAGGAGTCGCTTTCGTCGCGTATCAGGGGCGCTTCCTCCACCGACGACCTGCGTCAGGGCGCCGTGCTGCAACTGCTCAAGGACGTGGGGGAGAGCACCCGCTCCGACATCACGCTCTATGCGCCCGACGGGCACGTGCTCATGTCGACCGATCCGGCCGTCTTCGACCGTCAGCTGCTCGAAACCCGGATGGAGGCGCGGGCCTACGAGAACATCGTCTACCGGATGCGCCGCTACTACATCTGCGACGAGCGCATCGGTTCCCGCCGTTTCTACAACCTCTATGCGCCGCTCGCGGCTGCCGACGGACGCATCATCGCCATTATCTGCTCGCCCTGCACCGACGAAGGCTACGACTTCGAAACCAATGCGGTGAACCACTCCATCCTCATCCTGTCGGTCTTCGTCTTCCTGCTGCTCTTCGCGCGTTTCGCGGCGATGCGGGTGCTGGACCGGATGTTCCAGCCGCTGGCGGCCATGGCGCGCAAGATGGACCGTGCCGACCTGTCGGAACCCGAACTCATCGAGTATGCCGGGGAAGACGAGATATCGGGTCTGGTGGTGGCCTATAACCGCATGGTGACTGAACTTTCCGAAAGTTCCAAGCAGCTGGCCCAGGCCGAGCGCGACAAGGCCTGGAGCGGGATGGCGCGTCAGGTGGCGCACGAAATCAAGAATCCGCTCACCCCCATGAAACTCCAGCTCCAGCGTCTCATCCGTCTCAAGCAGCGGGGCGATGGCAGCTGGCAGGACAAGTTCGACGAGGGCGCGAAGGTGCTGCTCGACCATATCGAGATCCTCACCGAAACGGCGAACGAGTTTTCCACCTTCGCCAAGCTCTACACCGAGGAGCCGAGCGAGATCGACCTCGACCGGGTGCTGCAGGAGGAGATCGCCATGTTCGACAACCGCGAAAACATCTCCTTCTCCTACATGGGGCTCGAAGGGGTGAAGGTCATGGGACCGAAACCCCAGCTCACACGGGTGTTCGTGAACCTCATCAACAATGCCGTGCAAGCCGTGGAAGACCGCGCCGACGCTCGGGTGCTGGTGTCGCTGCGGCTCTCCTCGCACGACGGCTTCTACGACATCGTGGTGGAGGACAACGGACCCGGTGTGGCGCCGCAGAACGTGGACAAACTCTTCACGCCCAACTTCACCACCAAGAATGGAGGCAGCGGGCTCGGCCTTGCCATCTCAAAAAGCATTCTGGAACGCTGTGGGGCCAGTATTTCGTACAGCCGTTCCTTCTCGCTCGGAGGGGCGTGTTTTACGATACTTTATCCGAAATAATTTTTTATCTTTGCATTGTTATGAAGGTCTCAGGGGCAACATTCGCGGGCAGTAGTGTCAGGGTTTCGCAGAAGCCCTCCAGGAAACTGCCCGAATTTGCCTTCATCGGCCGCTCCAATGTGGGGAAATCGTCCCTCATCAACATGCTTACCGGCAACAGCCGGCTGGCCATGACCTCCGCCACCCCGGGGAAGACCCGGCTCATCAACCATTTCCTCATCAACGACAGCTGGTATCTCGTGGACCTGCCCGGTTACGGCTATGCCAAGATGTCGCAGAAGGGCCGGGCCGAACTGCAGGAAGTCATCCGTGACTTTATCCTGAATTCGGAAGAACTGGTGGAACTCTTCGTGCTGGTGGATTCCCGGCACGACATGGGCCGCATCGACTTCGACTTCATCTCCGAACTGGGGGAGCAGGGCATCCCCTTTTCCATCATCTATACCAAATGCGACAAACTGGGGCCCAATGCGCTTGCCGAGCAGATGGCGCGCAACGCCGCCCTCCTTTCCACCCGCTGGGAAGAGCTGCCGCCCGTCTTCAAGAGTTCGTCTTCCTCGCGGTTGGGCCGGGAGGAGATACTTGATCATATCAACCAGGTTTTGTTAAATTTATGAGCACTATGCAATTCGAGCACAGATTTGAGTTGTTCAGCTGCCGGGCGTCACGGGCGTTTACCGACAAGGTGATTGAAAATCTTAACAGGTTGGCGGAAGACGGGGAGTCGTACCGTCTGGGCAGTCTGGAGGTATCGGCCTTCAGCGACGGGGAGTTCCAGCCCGCCTTTACCGAAAGCGTGCGCGGCGCCACGGTCTTCATCGTGCAGTCCACCATGCCTTCGGCCGACAACCTTATGGAGCTGTTGCTGAGCATCGATGCCGCGAAGCGTGCCTCGGCCAACAAGGTCATCGCCGTCATTCCCTATTTCGGATGGGCGCGCCAGGACCGCAAGGACCGCCCGCGCGTGTCGATCGGCGCCAAGCTGGTGGCCAACCTGCTGCGGGCTGCCGGAGCCGACCGCATCATGACCTGCGACCTGCATGCCGACCAGATCCAGGGTTTCTTCGACATCCCGCTCGACCACATGTACGCCAGCAAGGTGTTCCTGCCCACCATCGAGAACCTGCACCTGCCGCACCTGGCCATTGCCGCGCCCGACATGGGCGGCGCCAAACGCGCCAACGCCTATGCCAAGGACCTGTCGAAGCGCAAGGACTGCCCCGTGATCATCTGTCACAAGACCCGCGCCCGCGCCAACGTGGTGGCCGAAATCAAGGCCATCGGTGAAGTGGAAGGGAAGGACATTGTGATCGTGGACGATATGATCGATACGGCCGGAACCCTGTGTAAGGCCGCAGAAGTGCTCAAACAGATGGGAGCCAGCAGCGTGCGCGCCTGCGCCACGCACGGCGTGCTTTCTGGCGGTGCCATAGAGCGTATCGCCGCCTCCTCGCTCGACGAGGTGTTCGTCACCGATACCATTCCGCACCCCGAGATCGGACCCGACAACAAGATCAAGGTCATCTCCATGGCTCCGGTCTTCGCCGCCACCATCCGCAGGGTGTATCACTACGAACCCATCAGTACCCAATTCGTATTCTGAGCATGTCTTCTTTCCTGCTAACGCTCCTCGTAGTGGCCCTGTGTGTCCTGGGACTCTGTGCCGGCATCCTTTTGAAGAAGGACGGCCGGTTCCCCCAGTACGACGTGGGGAGCAACGAGGAGATGCTCGCCAGGGGAATCGTCTGCTATAAATATGAAGACGCCCGTCTGCATCAATCCTGCGACGGGGCGCCCGGTGCGGCGTGCAAGGATTGCGGCCTTTACAAACTTCAATCGTCCGGGAAATGAGTCTGGTAGCCATCGTCGGCCGGCCCAATGTCGGCAAATCCACCCTCTTCAACCGCCTGGTAGGCATGCGGCAGGCCATCGTCGACGACACCGCCGGTGTCACGCGTGACCGCCATTACGGCCGGAGCGACTGGTGCGGCCGCAGTTTTTCGGTGGTCGACACGGGCGGCTACACCTCCAACTCTGACGACGTCTTCGAGTCGGCCATCCGCCGTCAGGTGGAGATCGCCATCGAGGAATCGGACGTCATCCTCTTTATGGTTGAGGCCGCCACGGGCGTGACCGACTACGACGCGGAGATCGCCGATGTGCTCCGGCGCAGCCGCAAGCCGGTCGTGCTCTGTGTGAACAAGGTTGACTCGGGAGAGAAGATGTACGACGCCTACACTTTCTACTCCCTGGGCCTCGGTGAGGTCTATGCCGTGTCCGCCGCCAACGGCAGCGGAACGGGCGAACTGCTCGACGCCGTGGTGAAGGTCCTGCCGGAAGAACAGGAAGAGGCCGATCCCTACGAGGGCGTGCCGCGTGTAGCCATCGTGGGCAAACCCAACGTGGGCAAGTCGTCGCTCACCAACGCCCTGCTGGGCGAGGAGCGCAACATCGTCACGCCGGTAGCGGGTACCACGCGTGACTCGGTGGAGACCCACTACAACAAGTTCGGCCACGAATTCATCCTGGTCGATACGGCGGGCATCCGCCGCAAGGCCAAGGTGAACGAAGACCTCGAATTCTATTCCGTGATGCGTTCCATCCGGGCCATTGAGCACGCCGACGTGTGCGTGCTCATGATCGACGCCACCCAGGGGATGGAGGCGCAGGACATGAACATTTTCAACCTCATCGTGCGCAACCGCAAGGGCTGCGTGGTGGTGGTCAACAAATGGGACCTCTTCATCAAGGATTCCAAGACCCTGAACGAGTATACCCGCACGCTCAAGGCCCGCCTCGCCCCCTTCGACGACGTGCCCGTGGTGTTCACTTCCGTGGTGAAGAAGCAGCGCCTCCAGGATGTGCTGGACGCCGTGGCGCAGGTGAGTGAGAATTTCGCGCGGAAGATCCCCACGGCTCAGCTCAACGACGTGCTGCTTCCCCTCGTGGAGGAGACGCCGCCGCCCGCCTGGAAGGGTAAATACGTGCGCATCAAGTACGTGACCCAGTTGCCCACGCGCTTCCCCTCCTTCGCCTTCTTCTGCAACCTGCCTCAGTATGTGAAGGATCCCTACAAACGCTTCCTCGAAAATCAGCTCCGGAAGCATTTCCCGCTCACGGGTTGTCCGGTGCAGATTTACTGTAGAAAGAAATAAGTTTTTGCCTATGAAACGCATGTTCTCCCTCGTCGCCCTTGCCGTCCTCCTGTGCTGTTCCTGTGGCGGCCGTTCCGAGCCGGCGGACCTTGGCGGCGACATCCGCATTCAGAAAATCTACGCCAACCCCGCCACCCATTCGGCCTTCCCTTCCATCGTGAAGTTCAAGGGACGCTATTTCGTCTCTTTCCGGGAGGGCGTGAGCCATATTTTCGATGAGAACGGCAATGCCGAGGGGCATGTGCGCATTATCTCCTCTCCCGACGGAAAACGCTGGGAGAGCGTGGCCGATTTCGGCCTTCCGGGCTTCGACCTGCGCGACCCCAAGCTCAGCGTTACGCCCGATGACCGGCTGATGGTCACCGTGGGGGGCTCCATCTACCGGGAAATGAAACTTGTCGGCCGTATCCCCCAGGTCTGTTTCAGTTCCGACGGAAAGACCTTTACCGACCCGCAGCCCATCGAGGTGGATCCGCCCGTCGAGTGCCCGCTGGGCGAATGGCTCTGGCGCGTGACCTGGCACGAGGGTGTGGGCTACGGAGTATCCTATTTCATGGGTGAACTGCGCCTGCTCTCCACAACGGACGGGGTGCATTACAAGGAAGTCAGCCGGCCCGTTCCGCCCGACGTTGCGGGCAAATGCACCGAAACCACGGTGCGCTTCCTGCCGGACGGACGGATGATCCTGGTGGTGCGGCGCGACCCCAATCCCGTTCCGGCCCTCATGGCCGTGGCCGCTCCGCCCTACACCGACTGGGAATGGAAGACTATGACGGCTTATCTGGGCGGGCCCGATGTGCTGGTGCGGCCCGACGCTTCGCTCATCGTGGGCGGACGTTACTGGTTCGAGCAGGGCAAGCAATGCAAGACCCTCCTCTGGAAAGCCGACACCGAGGGGCATATGAACGCCATCGTCCTCCTTCCATCGGCCGGAGACAACAGCTATCCGGGGTTCCTGGTGGAGGGCGACGAACTCTGGGTCTGTTACTACTCTTCGGTGGAGAAGCTGCGCAAACCGGGTATTTTCCTGGCCCGGATGCCGCTCTCGCTCTTCGAAAACACGCTGAAACCGGTCAACTGCGACTGGGGAGACTAGACCGATATGGACGCTGCGCTGGCTATCGACCTGAGTGAACTGCTCGCGCGCGTGCGCGATGCGCTCGAGGACGCCCTGCCCGAAAAACAATGGGTGCGGGCGGAGCTTTCGTCGGTGCAGGCGCGTTCGAACGGACACTGCTATCTGGAACTCTGCGAGCAGGGGGAAGGGGGCGGCTTGGTGGCCAAGGCCCGGGCCGTCATCTGGAAAAGCCGTTTCACCGCCCTCGCGAACTATTTCCGTGAGGCGACGGGGAGCGATTTCCAGCCCGGCATGCAGGTCCTGCTGCGGGTGCAGGCCAGTTACAGCGAACTCTACGGCCTCACGCTGGTGGTCGACGAGGTGGAACCAGCCTTCACGGTGGGCGCCGCCGAACTGCAGCGCCGCCAGACCCTGGAACGTCTGGAAAAGGAAGGGATGCTGGACGCCCAGCAGGCCCTCAGCCTGCCGCTGCTGCCCCGGCGGCTCGCCGTCATCTCGGCGCGTGACGCTGCGGGCTACGGCGATTTCCTCCGGCATCTGAGTGAAAACGAATACGGTTTCGTGTACGAGGTTGACCTGTTCGAGGCGCTCATGCAGGGGGCGGATGCTCCGGCCTCCATCGTGGATGCCCTGCAGCGGGCTGAATGCGCCCCGGAACCCTACGACGCCGTGCTCGTCCTGCGGGGCGGGGGTTCGAGTCTCGACCTCTCGTGCTTCGACGACTATGGCCTGTGCCTGGGCATCGCCTCCTGCGGCGTTCCGGTCTTCACGGCCATCGGGCACGACCGCGACCGGCACGTGGCCGATGAGGTGGCCTTCGAATCGGTGAAGACGCCTACGGCCCTGGCCGACCGCTTCATCGACGCGTTCGCCGCCGAGGACGAGCGCATCGGTGCCTGCATCACGCGCCTGCGTCTGGCCTTCTCGGGCAGGATTTCCGCCCTGGAGTCGCGGGTAGACCTGCTGGGAGCCCGCATCCGCGCCGCCGATCCCCGGCAGATCCTGTCGCGGGGCTATTCCCTTGCCACAGACGCCGCCGGGCGTGTGCTCAAAAGCGTGGCGCGCATCCGTCCGGGAGAAAAGGTGCAGGTCCTCTTTGCCGACGGCGGTATCGGCGCTACGGTTGACGAGGTGCACAAAAAGAAGAAAAACTGACGCAAGATGGAAAACTTTGACTATACGGCCGCCATGGCCGAACTGGAAGAGCTGGCCGTCCGGGTGGAAGATCCGCAGACGCCGCTCGACGACATAGACCGCTGCCTGAAGCGCGCCTCGGAACTCTCGGCTGCGTGCCGGAAGTATCTGCGTTCGGCGCGCGAGACGCTTGACCGGATGGAGCCATGAAAAAGATTTACCGGACAGACCCCTGGCTGGAGCCGTACCGTGACGCCATCGAGGCGCGGCACGCACGGATCCTCGCCGCCCGCGAAAAACTGATGGCTTCGGTGGGTGCGAAGGACCGGCTTTCCGACGCGGCCGACAACCATCTCTTCTACGGCCTGCACAGGGAGGCCGACCGCTGGGTGTTCCGCGAATGGGCGCCGAGCGCCACGCGCATCTGTCTGATCGGCAACTTCAACAACTGGAAACGCACGGCGGCCTGGGAACTTCAGCCGCTGGGCGACGGCAACTGGGAATTGTCGGTCCCGCTCCTGTTCCTGCGTCACGGTGACCTCTACAAGCTCTGGATCGAGTGGCCCGGTGGCGGGGGAGAGCGTCTTCCGGCCTATGCCACGCGCGCCGTCCAGGATCCCGAGACCAAGGTCTTCTGCGCCCAGGTGTGGGATCCGGCTCCCTACGAATGGAAGCACGGACGGGTGGGACGCAGGCCCCATCCCTTCATCTACGAATGTCACATCGGGATGAGTTCCGAGGAGGAACGGGTGGCCGGCTTCGACGACTTCCGCCTGAAGGTCCTGCCCCGGGTGAAGGCGCTGGGTTACGACGTGCTGCAGATCATGGCCCTGCAGGAGCATCCCTACTACGGGTCGTTCGGCTATCAGGTGTCCAATTTCTTCGCGCTCAGTTCGCGTTTCGGCACCCCCGAGCAGTTCAAGGCCCTGGTGGACGCCGCGCACGGCCTGGGCATCGCCGTCATTATGGATATCGTTCACTCGCATGCGGTGAGCAACGACCTGGAGGGCCTCAGCCATTTCGACGGGCGCGACGACCTCTACTTCTATCCGGCTCCGCAGGGCTATCACCCCGCCTGGGGCTCCCGCTGCTTCGATTATGGCAAGGACGAGGTGAAGTACTTCCTGCTCTCCAACTGCAAATACTGGATGGAAGAATACCGGCTCGACGGTTTCCGTTTCGACGGAGTCACCTCTATGCTCTACTGGGACCACGGCCTGGGCACCGATTTCGGGAACTACGAACTCTATTTCAACCAGGGGGTCGACGAAAACGCCGTCACCTATCTCGCGCTGGCCAATATGCTGGTGCACGAAATCGACCCCGCCGCCATCACCATCGCCGAAGACGTCTCCGGAATGGCGGGGCTGGCGGCGCCCTTCGAGGCGGGGGGCGTGGGCTTCGATTTCCGCATGGCCATGGGTGTGGCCGATCACTGGATCAAGTGGATCAAGGAGCGCAGCGACGAAGAATGGAGCCCCGGCGAGATCTGGTGGGAACTCACCAACAAGCGCTCCGACGAGAAGACCGTGAGCTACGCCGAGTGCCACGACCAGGCCCTGGTGGGCGACAAGACGCTCATCTTCCGTCTCATCGACAAGGAGATGTATTTCTCCATGCAGAAAGGCTCGCAGAACCTCACGGTCGACCGCGGCGTGGCCTTGCACAAACTCATCCGCCTGGTTACGGCCGCCACGGCCGGCGACGGCTACCTCAATTTCATGGGGAACGAGTTCGGGCATCCCGAGTGGATCGATTTCCCGCGCGAGGGCAACGGCTGGTCGTTCGCCCACGCCCGTCGGCTCTGGTCGATCGCCGACAATCCGGACCTGCGCTATGGCTGCCTGCAGGCGTTCGACGCGGCTATGGTGCACCTGCTCAAGACGGAGCGCGTGCTTTCGGCCCGTCCGGAATTGCTGCGTGCCGATGAAGAAAAGAAAATCTTGATATTCAGCCGGAAGAATTGTATCTTTGCATTCAACTTCAACGCGACAGCGTCTTTTGAAAACTATGGCTTCCCCGTGTCCGATGGGACATTCGACCTGGTCCTGCATTCCGATGCACCTGAATTCGACGGCTTCGGCCGGCTCAGGAACGGAGAGGAACATGTCGTTGTGGGCGGAACGCTCCGCCTCTATCTGCCGAGCCGCTGCGCCATCGTGCTGAAAAAACGGAAATGATATGGCATTCTTAAAATTCAACAAAGCCGAGCTCGTCAACCTCTCCTATTCGCTCAAGCGCGAAATCGTCTGTGCCGGCAAGACGGGTGCCTACTGCAACACCTCCATCGTGACCTGCAACACCCGCCGCTACCACGGCCTGCTTTCCGTTACGCTCGACCGTTTCGGCGGAGACAAGTTCCTCCTGCTCTCTTCGCTCGACGAATCGCTCCTGGTGGGCGGCAAACAGTTCAACCTGGGCATCCATTGCTACGGCGACGTGTACGAACCCCGCGGCCACAAGTACGTGGTGGATTTCGAGGCCGATCCTGTGCCCTGCATCACCTACAAGGTGGGGGAGGTGGTCTTCCGCAAGAGCATCCTGCTCCTGCCCGGCAAGGACCAGGTCCTGCTCCGCTATGAACTCCTGGCGGCGCCTTCGGCCGTGACGCTCCAGCTGCGTCCGTTCCTGGCCTTCCGCAACATCCACGCGCTCACCTGCCGCAACGACGAGGCTTTCACCGGCTACACCCCGGTGCAGAACGGCGCTTCGTTCCGGCTCTACGCCAATTTCCCCAACCTGGTGCTCCAGACCTCCGGGAAGGCGTTCGCCTACCGGCATCAGCCCTGCTGGTACAACCAGATTACCTATTCCGACGAATACCGCCGTGGCTTCGACTGCAAGGAAGACCTGCTGGTGCCCGGCTGGTTCGAGGGAACGCTCCGTCCGGGTTCCTCCCTCATCTTCTCGGCCTCGCTGCAGGAGGAGAATCCGCAGGCTTTCACCCGCACCTTCGACGCCACGCTGCGCCGCCTGCCCAAGGTGGAGCACTGGCGGGAGCAGCTGGTCCGCTGGGCCGACCTCTTCATCTGCGCGCACAACGGACGGAAGAAAATTACCGCCGGGTTCTCCTGGATGTACACGGGCCTCTTGCGTGAAACCCTCGTGGCCCTGCCGGGCCTTACGCTTTACGCGAACGGAGATACGGCTTCCTTCGAGGAGATTCTCGACAACCTCATCGCCGACGAGCAGGAACGTCTGTTTCGGCGTACCACGCAGGTGGAAGCGCCCCTGTACCTGGCCAGCGTGCTGCAGGCCTACATCGAGTTCGGTGCCGACCCGCGCCGGGTGTGGAAGAAGTACGGCGTGATCGTGCGCGGCATCATTGAGAGCTATCTGCCCGGAGAACGCCGGGAAGTGGCGATGCATCCCAACGGATTGCTCTGGGCGCAGGCCGACCGGGTGGCCCTTTCGTGGATGAACGCCTACATCGGGGGCAATCCGGTCACCGAACGCGCCGGCTACCAGGTGGAGACCAATGCGCTCTGGTACGACTCCGTCTGTTTCGCCGTGGAGATGGAATCGCGGTACGGTTCGCCCGCAAGCGAGTTCGTCTCGCGCTGGTCGGAGATCCGCGATCTCATCCTCGCCAACTTCCAGAAAACCTTCTGGAACGAGGAGGCGGGCTGCCTTGCCGACTACGTGGACCGCGACGGGCAGAACCGGGACATCCGTCCCAACCAGCTCTTCGCCATCTGGGTGCGGCATTCACCGGTGGACGAGGAACTTTTCCCGTCCATCCTGCGTGTCATTGACAACGAGCTGGTGACGGCCCGGGGCATCCGGACCCTGTCGCCGCGCGACGTAAAATACAAGGGCGTCTACGAAGGCTCCCAGATCGACCGCGACCTGGCCTATCACCAGGGATGCACCCGTCCGTTCCTGCTCGAGCACTACGTGGACGTCTGCTTCCGCGTGAAGGGGCCCCGTTTCTGGAAAAAGGCGGAATGGCTCTGCGAGGGCTTCTACGAGGACCTTTCCAAACACGGAGTGGGCGCGTTCTCCGAACTGTACGACGGCGATCCGCCCCAGGAACCGCACGGGGCCGTGGCCTCCGCGCTCAGCACCGCCGCCCTGCTGGCCGTCGATTACCGGATGCGGAAAAACAAGGAGGATTAGTTATGCGTGTATTAATGTTTGGTTGGGAGTTTCCGCCCCACATCGCCGGCGGGCTCGGTACCGCTTGCGAGGGTATCGTGAAGGGCCTTGCGCACAACGGGGTGGAAACCCTGTTCGTGATGCCCTCCGCCTCGGGCGACGAGGATCAGTCGGCGACCACCATCATCAACGCCTCCGACGTGGCGGTGGACACCTTTACCCACACGGTCGACGAATTCCTGGACCGGGTGAAGTTCGTGCACATCGGCTCCAACCTCATCCCCTACGCCGACCCTGAGGAGTTCTCGCGCCTCGTCGAGGAGGAACGCAGCCGCCAGGTGGAGGATTTCCGCGTCCAGTACGGACAGAAATACAAGTTTTCGGGCAAGTACGGCGCCAATCTCCTGGAGGAGGTGGCCCGTTACGCCATGGTGGCCGGCACCATCGCTATGCAGCGGCGCGACGAGTTCGACATCATCCACGCCCACGACTGGCTCACCTACCTGGCCGGCATCGCCGCCAAGGAACTCACGGGCAAGCCGCTCGTGGTGCACGTGCACGCCACCTCTTTCGACCGGGGTACCGACGATATGGTGGACAGCCGCGTCTACGCCATAGAGAAACGGGGTATGGAAGCGGCCGACCGCGTGGTTACCGTGAGCGACCTCACCCGCCGGATCGTCATCAACCGCTACGGCATCGATCCCGCCAAGGTGGTGACGGTGCACAATGCCGTCGATTTCAGCGGCCGCAGTACGGTTGAGGTGGAACGCGGCGTCAAGGACAAGGTGGTCACCTTCCTGGGCCGCATCACCTTCCAGAAAGGGCCGGAGTACTTCATTGAAGCGGCCGCCAAGGTGCTCAAGCGCACCAAGGGCGTGCGTTTCGTCATGGCCGGTAGCGGCGATATGATGAATCGCTGCATCCGGCAGGTGGCCCGGCTGGGCATTTCGGACCGCTTCCACTTCACGGGTTTCCTGCGCGGAGCCGAGGTGCAGCACATCTTCGCCCTGTCCGACGTGTACATCATGCCCAGTGTGTCGGAGCCGTTCGGCATCTCCCCGCTCGAAGCTATGCGTACGGGCGTTCCGTCCATCATCTCCCACCAGAGCGGCGCCGCCGAGGTGCTGCGCTATGCCCTCAAGGTCGATTTCTGGGACGTGGACGCGATGGCCGACGACATCTACGCCCTGCTCAAATACCCGGCGCTCTCCCGCTTCGCCGCCGCCCAGGGCTACGACGAGGTGAACGCCCTCAAATGGAACGGGGCCACGGCCAAACTCAAGGAGGTTTACGAATCTGTCTTAAATCAGGAGTGATATGAAAAAGAGTGTCTGTCTGTATTTCCAGGTGCACCAACCTGCGCGTCTGCGCCTGTACCGCTTCTTCGATATCGGCAAAGACTCCCACTACTACGACGACTATGCCAACAGGACCATTCTGCGCCGGATTGCGCAGCACTGCTACCTGCCCATGAACGAACTGCTGCTCCGCCTGGTGGAGCAGTACAAGGGCAAGTTCAAGTTGGCTTTCTCCATTTCGGGCAGCGTCATGGAGCAGTTCGACCGCTATGCGCCGGAAGTGCTCGAGAGTTTCCGCAAACTGGCCGCCACCGGCCATGTGGAGTTCCTGTGCGAGACCTATTATCATTCTCTTTCCTCGCTTGCCTCGCCGGCCGAGTTCCGGCACCAGGTGCTCAAGCACAAGGAAGCCGTGAAGGAGTATTTCGGCGTGGAACCCGTGACCTTCCGGAATACCGAGCTCATCTACTCCGACAGCATTGGCTCCGAAGTGTGGGACATGGGTTTCAAGACCCTGCTCACCGAGGGCGCCAAGCACATCCTGGGTTGGAAGAGCCCCGATTTCGTGTACGCCTGCGCCACCCAGCCCAAGCTCAAACTCCTGCTGCGCAACCACGGCCTGAGCGACGACATCGCCTTCCGCTTCTCCGACCGCGGCTGGGGCGGCTGGCCCCTCACGGCCGAGAAGTTCCTCGACTGGGTGAAGGGGAGCGACGGCGACATCGTGAACCTGTTCATGGACTACGAGACCTTCGGCGAGCATCAAAATGCCGACAGCGGCATCTTCGCTTTCATGGAGGCCCTTCCGGGGGCTATCCTTTCCGATGGGAACCTGGCTTTCGTCACCCCCGCCGAAGCGGGCCGCAAGCTCTCACCGGTGGACAAGCTCCCCGTACCGGAAGCCATCTCCTGGGCCGACGAAGAGCGCGACGTGACCGCCTGGCTGGGCAATGAACTTCAGCAGGAGGCCTTCAACAAGCTCTACGGTCTCACCGAAAAGCTTTCCATCCTGAACGATCCCGTGCTCTGGGCCGATTTCGGACACCTGCAGGAAAGCGACCACCTGTATTATATGTGCACCAAGTTCTTCTCGGACGGCGACGTGCACAAGTATTTCAATCCCTATGATACCCCTTACGAGGCGTTCATCAACTATATGAACGTGCTCAGCGATTTTATAATCAGAGTTAACGAAGCGTATGCAACAAAGAATTGAGTGTGCGGTTCCTTCGTGGGGCAGTGTCCGCGTGACGCGGCACCTCCCCGGGGAACTCGCCGGACTGGAGACCCTCTGCAAGAATCTCTGGTGGTGCTGGAATGAACGGGCGAAGGCCCTTTTCAAATATGTCGACGCCACGCTGTGGCACACTTCCGGCCACAATCCCATGGTCATCCTCGACCAGGTGAGCCTGAAGCGTTACCGCCAGCTGGCGAAGGACGGGGAGTTCATCTCCGCGCTGCGCGGCGTGATGGACGAATTCAATGCCTACATGGCGGAGAAAGCGCGCCGCGGGCATCCCTCCATGGCCTACTTCTGCATGGAGTACGGCCTCGACACCTCCCTGAAGATCTATTCCGGCGGCCTGGGCATCCTGGCCGGCGACTACCTCAAGGAGAGCAGCGACATGAACGTGAACCTGGTGGCTGTGGGCCTGCTTTACCGCTACGGCTACTTCACGCAGCGGCTCACCCCGCAGGGGAATCAGGTGGCCGACTACAACGCCCAGGACTTCCTCAAGATTCCGGCGGAACCCGTGCTTGGCGCCGACGGGCAGTGGATCACCGTTTCCATGGCCTTCCCGGGCCGCGATCTGCACGCCCGCGTGTGGAAAGTGGCGGTGGGCCGCACCGACCTCTACCTGCTCGACACCGACTTTGAAGACAACCTTCCCGAAGACCGGCAGATTACCTATCAGCTCTACGGAGGCGACTGGGAGAACCGGCTCAAGCAGGAGATCCTGTTGGGGATCGGTGGCATGCGTGCCCTCAGGGCCCTCGGCCTCCATCCCGAAATCTACCACTGCAACGAAGGCCACGCCGCTTTCATCGGCCTGGAGCGCCTGCGTGAGTACATGCAGGGGAGCGGCCTCAATTACGCAGAAGCCCTGGAGATGGTGCGCGCCACCGGCCTGTTCACCACCCACACCCCCGTTCCGGCCGGGCACGACGCCTTCGACGAGCAGATGCTCTATCACTATCTGGGCCATTATCCCGAGCGTTTCGGCATCAGCTGGAAAGATCTGCTCGACCTGGGCAAGATCCACATCGACAATCCCGAGGAACGTTTCAGCATGAGCGTGCTTGCGGCCAACCTGTCGCAGAACGTCAACGGCGTGTCGATGCTGCACGGAAAGGTGAGCCAGGATATCTTCGCGCCCATGTATCCGGGTTATCTGCCCGAGGAACTGCACGTGAGTTACGTGACCAACGGCGTGCATTACCCCACCTGGTGCGCCAAGGAATGGAAGGCCGTCCACGCCCGTGTCTTCGGCCCGGAATTCCAGACCCATCATTATGACAAACGCTGTTTCGGCGGCATCTACAATGTTTCCGACGAAGAGGTCTGGGAGACCCGCAGGCTGGTGAAACACGAACTGTTCCAGTCGCTGCGCGAGCGCCTTTCCGACCCGAACCAGTGCAGCCATTATTCGCCCAGCCAGATCGTGACCATCCGCAAGCGTCTGAGCGAGGACGTGCTCACCATCGGATTCGCCCGCCGTTTCGCAACCTACAAGCGGGCCACCCTGCTGTTCAGCGACCTCGACCGGCTCGACGCCATCGTGAACAATCCCGAGCGTCCGGTGCAGTTCATCTTCGCCGGCAAGGCCCATCCGGCCGACGGTGCGGGTCAGGACCTTATCAAGCAGATCGTGGAAATCTCCAAGCAGGACCGCTTCCTGGGCCGCATCATTTTCGTGCCGGGCTACGACATCACCCTGGCCAAACGGCTCGTGCAGGGGGTGGATGTGTGGCTCAACAATCCCACGCGCCCGCAGGAAGCTTCCGGCACTTCGGGAGAGAAGGCCGCCATGAACGGCGTGATGCATTTCTCGGTGCTCGACGGATGGTGGGTGGAAGGTTATCAGGAAGGCTGCGGCTGGGCCCTGCCCCAGGAGGCGGTTTACGAGGACTGGAATTACCAGAACGAACTCGATTCGGCGACCATCTACACCATCATCGAGAACGAAATCGCTCCCTGCTACTACAACCGTGACAAGTCCTCGGGGCGCAGCGCCGAGTGGATCTCGTACATCAAGAACACCATCGCCCGGGTGGCGAGCAACTTCACCACCAACCGGATGATGGAAGACTACTGCATCCAATACTATCAGCCGCAGTACGACCGCGCCCGGATGCTCTCCGCCGACAATTTCGCGCAGGCCCGTGCCATCGCGGCCTGGAAGGCGCGCGTGTCGGAGGCCTGGGACAGGATGGAAGTCCGTTCCTACACCCGTCCGGGGGCCGATTACTCCCTCTCGCAGGAGCATCCGCTTCAGAGCGAGGTGGTGCTCGACCTGGCCGGTCTCTCGCCGGAAGACATCGGCGTGGAGATGCTTTTCGCCACCTCCGACCGGAAGGGCCGCCTGCATATCCAGGAGTGTTTCCCCTTCGAGCTGGTTTCGTTTGAGGACGGAGTGGCCACCTACCGCACCGACGTGCTGCCGGAGCGGACCGGTATGTACCAGGTGGGCACGCGCGTCTTCGCCACGCATCCGCTGCTGCCGCACCGGCAGGATTTCCCGCTGGTGAAATGGCTGTAGTCGCGACCGGCTTCTTCGACGGCGTCCACCTCGGACACCGTCTCGTCCTCGACGCCCTGCAAAAGGAAGCGCGGCGCCGGGGCGAGGAAGCCGTCGTGCTCACGTTCTGGCCGCATCCGCGCCTGGTCCTGGAACCCCCGTCCGATTTCCCGGGGCTGCTGTCCACCTGTGCGGAGCGCGAGGCCCTGCTGCTCGCCGCCGGTGCCGACCGGGTGGAGACGCTTCCGTTCACGCGTGACTTCGCGGCGCTTTCCGCACGCGATTATCTCGCTTCGGTGGTGCGCGACCGTTTCGCCGCTTCCGCCGTGGTGCTGGGCTATGACAACCGGCTCGGGGCGGACGGCCTCACGGCCGGGGCCCTTTCGCCGCTTGCCGCGGAACTGGGGCTCGACCTGGTGCTCTGCCCTCCGCTGGCCGGCGGACCGGTGAGTTCCACCCGTATCCGCCGCGCCGTGGCAGCGGGTGACATGCAGCAGGCTACGGCCCTGCTTGGTCGCCCCCATACCCTTGCCGGCATCGTGGTGCACGGCCGCAAGATCGGCCGCACCATCGGCTATCCCACGGCCAATCTCCGGCCCGACGAACCCCTCCAGTGCATCCCCGGCGGGGGTGTCTATGCCGTCGACGTGGAGGTGCTGAACCGCAGGTGGAAGGGGATGTGCAACATCGGCACGCGTCCCACCGTGGGCGGTACGGAACGCACGGTCGAGACCTATATTTTCGACTTCGACGCCGAAATCTACGACGCCCCCCTGCGTCTGCATTTCCTGCAGAAAGTGCGCGACGAGCACCGTTTCCCCTCGCTCGACGCCCTGCGCGAGCAACTCACCCGCGACGAGGCCGCTATCCGCTCCCTTCGCCTTTCCAACCGCAACCCGGACCGCCTCGCCTGATCGCTAGGCTCTATCGTTCTGTTTATCCCGCGGCGCCGCCGAGCCTCCCGCTTCCATGCCGCGGGTGGGCATCTGGCGGTCCTCAGACCGCCCGGCGGAGAGCGGGACGGAGCGCGTAGCGCGATGTCGGTAGCTCGGGAGCCGCGGGGGTAGCGAACGCAGCGTCAGTGGACGTGAGCGGGTAAGGGGGCGGCGCCCCCTCAAACAAATGTCCGCCCTGGCGGAAGGGCCGGGCCAGCCATTTGCAACACTTCGCGAAATTTGTTACATTTGAGGGATTTTTGCGAAGTTCATGGAATTGGATGTCCATACGCTGCTGCATGCGCGCTACGTGATTGACGGAGTCGCGCAGGAGACGACCCCCGCGCAGATGCTGTCGGAGGTGGCCCTCGATCCTGCGCCCACCCTGCCGGCTGCGTCGGAGCGCGCCATCGTAGACGAGAGTCCCGATCCGGGCCTGTCGCGTTCGCGTCCCAATCCCAAGCATGTAGACCGCTACCTTGAAGCGGTGGCCAACGCTCCGGTGCACGCCGTAGCCGCGCCTTTCGCCGCCAGTTTTACGCGCTGCCGTATGGCCGGCGCCCTGTGCGACGCCCTGTGGCGGCTCGGGCATTTCGCCCTGGGCGACCTCTGCCTCGACCTTGACTGGCAGTGGAACGACGCCTCGGTGGGCAATATGGCCGCATTTTATGCCTCGGTGCAGGCTGCGGCCGAGTATGCCGACGCCCTGGGTGTCCGCGTGCGCGATACGCGCTTCCGCTTCAGTAGTAATGAGCCGAGGCCCTGCCTCTTCTCCTGCTCGGCGGCCCTTCGTCCCGTTCCGACCGAGGACGAGCTCTTCTCCGACCAGCCTTTCCGGGCCGAAAGTCCCAGGATGGCGGCCGCTTCGCTTCCGGCGCAGTTGGTGGGCGACGAAAAGAGCTGGATCGTCTACATCCCCTTCGACACCTCCGACTACCGTTTGGGCGGGTCCCTGCTGGCCCAGCAGATGCATCTGGAGGGAGACGTGGCCCCTGCGCTGAGCGACGGAGACTACCTGATCGACTGCTATGAGGTGGTGCGCGAATTGGTGGAAGACGGGATCGTCCTCTCCGCCGCGAGCGTTTCCGAAGGCGGCCTGCTTGCCGCGCTGCACCGGATGTGCCCGCCGCAGACGGGTGCCCGCGTAGACCTTTCCGACCTTGCGCGCGCCACGGGCGGGACCGACCCCGTGCGCCTGCTCTTCTCGGAGGTACCGGGCGTGCTCATCCAGATCCGCGATATCGATTTCGACTATCTCGACGCCGAACTGCTCCTGCAGGACGTGGTTTTTTATCCGCTCGGCCACCCCGTGCCGGGCGACGGGAGCGTGCAACTGCACTCCTCGGCGAAAACGGGCATAGAACACATCCTCGAGGCCCTTGTGCGCAACCAGGGCGGGGAAGGGGAAGACTAAGACTGTAACCATGGCCAAACCCAAGATCTTCGTGCTCGACACCAATGTGATCCTGCACGACCATAAGGCCCTGAGACGCTTCCAGGACAACAACCTGGTGGTTCCTGTGGCTGTCATTGAAGAACTCGACAAGTTCAAGAAAGGAAACGACGCTCTCGCGTTCAACGCGCGCAGCTTCATCCGCGATCTCGACCGGATTACCGAGGGACGCCTTTTCGGCCCCGACGGCGTGCCCATCGGCGGCAAGCTGGGCAAGATCAAGATCGAACCCAACCATCCCTTCGCCCCGGAGTTCCGCGACCTGTTCAAGGACGATATCCAGGATCACCGGATCCTTTCCACGGCCATGTGGGTGCGCGACACCCATCCCGACACCTTCGTGGCCCTGGTGACCAAGGACGTGAACCTGCGCATGAAGGCTAAGGCGGCGGGGATGGAGGTGCAGGACTACCTCACCGACCGTGTTGAGGAGGCCCGTATCGAGAGTTCCCAGCGCGAGGTACAGATCTTCCCGCTCCGCTCCGAGGTCCTTCAGCGCCTTGCTTACGGCCCCGACTGCGCCATCCCCTGGCAAGACGCCCTCAAACAGAAACCCGCGCCCAACCAACTCTTTAAGTTCCGTTGGGAGAACGACC
>JAEEGL011759321.1_pt1 | contig 25270 bp, 24 predicted proteins | sample 9134231 | NCBI WGS metagenome assembly JAEEGL01 (sample SAMN16246548, study PRJNA631951) | gut metagenome | biome: gut microbiome; feature: rumen; material: fiber-attached | host: Bos | place: Iran: Karaj | collected 2018-10 | reverse complement strand
GCTGATCTCCGAGGACGATATCCGCGAGGACATCTGGCGCGCGGAGCGCGAGCAGAGCTACTTCGTGGACGAGACCGGTCTTCGCACCGCGTGCCTGCAGCGCGAAGTGCTGACCTTCTGGGCGGATTACCGCAGGACCGGCGAGGAGCGCTATGAGATCGCCGGCGCGTATTGCCACCGGATGCACCTGGGAGGAGGGACGGACGCATGAGCGGAGAGCGGAAGCTGAAATGCGCCAAGTGCGGCGCCGAGCTGGTGAAGCAGCAGTACACCTTTGCGTATATGAACCGCACCTTCGGCTACGACGTGCCGGTCTGTCCGGTTTGCGGACGGGCCTATATCTCCCGTGAGCTCGCGGAGGGTAAGATGGCCGAGGTCGAGATCCTGCTTGAAGACAAATAAAAAAACATCCCCGCGCCGGCGGCGCGGGGATATTTTTTTAAGATCATGCCTCGGGGTGGTTCCTGTAAAAGTCGGCGCCGTACTTGTAGGCCTCGTCCAGCACCCAGCCGCGGATCTTGACCGGCAGATCGTCGCCCGCCGCCGCGAGGATGTTGCAGCCGCCGCACATGGCGAAGCCGCCGCCCGGGGCGTAGTGGTCGATCGTATCGCGAACCTGCTGGCGGATCGCCTCCTCGTCCACCTCGGGCCAGGTCTCAGGAACGACCCAGTCCCAGCAGCCGCACAGGGCCAGCTTGCGCCCGAGCTTCTGCTTGACGCCGTCGATGTCGTTCATCGTCTGCACCGGGTCCCAGGCGTTGACGCCGTTCTCGCACAGCAGCTCCATGTACTCCGCGCAGTTGCCGCAGTCGTGGAACTGGACCGGCAGGCCGTGGTCGTGCGCGTCGTCGATCATCACCTTGTAGTGCGGGAGAAGCAGCTCCTTGAAGGTGTCCATCGAGACGAAGGAGTTGCGCTTCGAGGCCGTGTCGTCGATCAGGTAGATCGCGTCCGGCTTGTAGTACTCGATGATCTTGTGCTGGAGATCGAGGTAGTATTCCAGCATGTAATCATACAGCGCGTTGACCTCGTCCGGCTCCATCGCAATGGCGCACAGGCCCTCCGTGAAGCCCATGAAGCCCATGAGGTCGAGGAAGAAGCTGCCGCTGCAGACGCCGAGGATCAGCGTCTCGTTGCGGTCGATCTGCATCACGTCGCGCAGCATGGCGTTGTCCGCCTCGGCCATCGCCTTCCAGTCTACGGCGTTGAGATCCGGGTTCTTGATGACGTTGCGCCAGTTCGTGATGTCGTCGAGGATGAAGCCCCAGGTCTTGGGCATCGCGTTGTAGCCGCTCTCCGGGTTTGCGATGTACTCCACGCCCCAGGGGTCCTTTCCGCCCTGCGGACCGTGGAAATTGTTGATGCTCGGTCCCTGCATGACGGCCGTCGCCTTCATGCCGGGATAGGGCATCATGTCGAACACCGGAACGTACTCCGGCATCTTGCCTTCCAGCAGGCGATAGAAGTTCTCACCGGGTTTCAGCATTTGTTTTCCCCCTATTCAGTTTTATTCCCCCAATGCCCGGACGGCGTCCGGGCTTTATCCATAATACGGCTTTCGGCGGATCGTGTCAAGTGAAAACGACGGCGCATCCCGTCCGCGATGCGCTGCGGCGGACTGATGGACTTCACAAGATTCTGAACGGCCGGGCAGATAAAAGTGTGAAAAATACAGATTTCCGGCGGCGTGATTGACACCCCGGCCCGGGGCATGTTAGAATGCAGATACAAGGCCTGCGAGCACACGGAACTGCGTCCGCGGGCTTTTTTTGGATCAAAACAGCCGAGCGCCGCCGGAGACGGCGGTCCAGACAAAGGAGACAACTGCCATGCCTGACTATATCCTGAGCTGCTCTTCCACCGCGGACCTGACCGAGGAGCACTTCAGCCGCCGCGCCATCCGCTACATCTGCTTCCACTACACGCTCGACGGCGTGGAGTATCCGGACGACCTTGGGAAGAGCATGGCCTTCGATACGTTTTATGACCGGATCGCCGCCGGGTCGATGGCAGGTACGAGCCAGATCAGCGTCGGCGAGTACGAGGCGTACTTCGAGGCGTTTCTGAAGGACGGTCTGGATATCGTCCACGTGACCCTCTCCAGCGGGATCTCCGGCACCTATACCTCCGCCTGCGTCGCCGCCGAGGTCTTGCGCGAACACTACCCCGAGCGCCGGATCTACATCGTCGACTCGCTCGCCGCATCCTCCGGCTACGGTCTGCTCATGGACGCCGCCGCCGACCGGCGCGACGCCGGCCTCGGCGCAGCGGAGCTGGCCGACTGGCTGGAGCGGAACAAGCGGAAGCTGAACCACTGGTTCTTCTCCACCGACCTCACGAGCTATGTCCGCGGCGGCAGGATCTCCAGGACCGCTGCGGTCTTCGGCGGACTGCTGAAGATCTGCCCGCTGCTGAACGTGGACAAAGACGGGCGTCTGATCCCGCGAAAAAAGGTTCCCGGCAAGAACCGCGTCATTGCCGAGATCGTGCGGATGATGGAGGAGAACGCCGAGGGCGGTCGGGACTACGCCGGCAAATGCTACATCAGCAACTCCGCCTGCATGGCCGACGCCCGCCGCGTGGCGGACGCGGTGGAGGAGAAGTTCCCGCACCTGAACGGGAAGGTCGAGATCTACTCCGTCGGAACGACGATCGGCGCGCACACCGGCCCGGGTACCGTCGCCCTCTTCTTCTGGGGCAGGGAGCGGGACGACTGAGGTCATACGAGAAGAAACGGCAGCCGCCGGGGAGGACCCCGGCGGCTGCCGCTTGTTCCGTGTATCGTTCTTATTTCGCGATGATATCGCCGACGGCGACGTCGGGATCGTCGAGGATCAGCCAGGCCTGCTCGCCCGCGCTGACGCCCTTGCGGTTCATGTGCGCGGCCAGCTCCGTCGCAAAATCGATGCCGGAATTCTTCAGCGCCTCGATCACCGTCGCGGCGCGCTTGACGTCCCCGCGGACGATCGTGACCGCGTCGCCGCTCTGAAAGCTGCCGCTCTGTACGAGCCCGCCGACGACGGGCTTGTTTTTCATCAGCTTGGCGCGCTTGAGCCCGACCTCGGTCGCCTTCGGCGCGATCGTCATCACGCTGCCGACCAGGAGCGCCGTCCCGTAAGCGCCGCCGAGCGCCGCCTCCGTCTGCGCCTGCTGCTCCGCCTGCACGGCGAGAAGCGCTCTGATCTCGTCGAGCGTCGCGCTGCCGAGCAGGTCCTCCACCGTGTCGGGGCGGCGCCTGCCGGACCAGAAATCGTAGTGCTGCTCGCTGACGATCTGGAACTTGTCGCGGACCCTCGCCGCGCAGTCGTCGCAGATCGTGCTGCCGTCCGCGAGACTGGTGCTCTTGAAAAACGTCATCTCATTGCCGCAGAGCGGACAGAGCTTCGGTGCCTTTTTTCCGAACAGTCCCATCGCTGTTGCCTCCCATACGTTTTTTTATGTGCGGTCCGCACCATCCGCATTTTATCACGCGCGCAGCGCCGCTGCAAGCTAAATTCCGGGTACGGCGCGGATTTCGGCGCGTTTGTTTGCCAATTTGATTCATTTTTGTGCTAAAATGTCAAAAATCGAAGCAAACGGAGGTAATCGGATGGGTATTCTCAAGAATATGCCGACCGCAGGGCTCGTCGTGATCGTCGTCATCCTCGCGCTCTTCCTGCTGGCGGTCTGTCTGTTGATCCATATCAGCCTGCGCTACAGATTCCTCTCCGCCCGCGCGGGCGGGGACGGCCGGGACGCGCGCGGCTTCCTGCAATCACTCTTGGAGGAGTACCGCGCTTCCTACCTCAGATTCGGCGAGGATGTCAACACGCCGGCCATCATCTCCGACGTGCTCGGCGCGCGCCTCGGCGGGCTGATGCTGTGCGAGCGGTTCCTGAACAACGCCGTGTCCCTGTTCGTGACGCTCGGACTGTTCGGCACGTTTCTCGGACTGAGCCTCTCCGTCGCCTCGCTGACAGAGCTGATCGGCTTTTCGAACACCTCCGAGTGGCTCAGCGTCCTGGACAGCGTCGGCGGGGGCCTGATGAGCGCGCTGAGCGGAATGGGCGTCGCGTTCTACACCTCGCTCGTCGGCGCGGGTTGTTCGATCGTCCTGACGGTCCTCCGTACGATCCTGAATCCCCAGACCGCGCGCGAAAAGTTCGAGACCCGGCTTGAGCTGTGGCTCGACACCGGCGTCGCGCCGACGCTGAAGACCCAGGCCGCGAAGAGCGACGCCGCACTCGTCCGTCAGATGATCGACGCGCTGAACGCGACCGCCGCCGAGGTGCGCCAGTCGCTTGGCGAGGCCGCCGCGAGCTACGGCAGGGCCCTCGAGGTCAGCCGCGAGCAGATCGCCGCCTTTGACCGCACGATCGAGAAGTTCAACGGCGGCGTCCGCGATTTCTCGGAGGTGGACTACAATCTGCGCGGCAGCGTGGAGCGTATGGACCTCGCCGTGCGGGATCTCTCCTCCGCCATGCGGGAGATCAACCGCCGGATGGAAGGAGAGGGGACATGAGAAGGACTTATCACGCGCGCAGCGACGCGATGGTGAAGTCCTCCTCCGGCGAGCAGGGCTTCTGGCCGTCGTATGCGGACATGATGTCCGCCGTCGCGCTGATCCTGTTCTTTCTGATGCTGCTCTCCTATATCCAGAACCTCATCACCGGCAACGACCTGCAGAACACGCAGGACGTCCTGGCGGAGACGAAGGCCTCCCTCGCCGAGACGGAGGACACGCTGGCCCTGACGCTGAAGCAGGTCAGCGATGCGGAGGACGAGCTGAACCGCATCACGATCGACCTCAGCGAGGCGCGGACCACACTCGCCGAGCAGAAGGACGAGCTGGAGAGCCAGGACAGGCTTCTGGCCGACCAGAGCGCGCTCATCGGCGAGCAGGAGGAGTACCTCAAGGCCGCAAACGAGGAGCTGCTGGAGATGCGCAGCCAGATGCAGACGATCGCCGTACTGCGCCTGTCGATCCTCGAGCAGATCCGCGACAGCGTCGTCGAAGTCATGGGCGACGCGAGCAAGGTGTCCATCGGCGACAACGGCAGCATCGTTCTCAGCGAGGGCGTCTTCTTCGACGTCGGTTCCTCCGAGATCAAGCCCGAGGCAAAGCCGACGATCGAGCAGCTGATCTCCGTCTTTGAGCGGTTCCTGTCCAACGCGGAGAACGCGAAGTATGTCGACAGCATCGTCATCTCCGGCCACACGGACAGCGACGGCACGGACGAGAGCAACCGGACGCTCTCCACGAACCGCGCGAACGCCGTCCTCGACTATCTGCTGACCGGACAGCGAGCAAAGCTCGGGAAATACGCGAGCTATTTCTGCGCCGCGGGCTACGGAGAGACGCGGCCCGTCGCCTCGAACGCCACCGCGGCCGGCCGCGCGCAGAACCGCCGCATCGAGATCTCCATCATCCTCCGCGACGATTCGATCCTCCAGATCGTCGAGAGCTACCTCGCGCTCGACGTCCCGGACGCCGGCGCGGAGAACGGCTGAGCCGTCCGCAGCAAAAAAGAACTCATCCGCCCGGATGAGTTCTTTTTTTTGGATATGTAAAGAATCAAAGACAGTATCAAAACAACAATGCTTTTACATATCTCGCTACCTTTTGTTCCCTTTTATTTTACTTTTTTTCGTTCTTCATGTCAACCCCGGTTTTGCGAGAGATGTATCATAGCAATTGTTGGCTAAATCTTAATCTCCAAAGACCTTCTCAGCGATCAGTTGTTTGGGATGGAAATACAGAAAAAAATATATGAAAAAGGCGCCCTCGTATGAGAACGCCTTCCATTCAAACTCCTTTATTTTCTGGTTCGATAAGAATGAACGCAGCTGGTCAGGGCAAAACCTAAAGCAAAGCCTGCCAGAACAACAGGGATATACATTTCAACCATATCATTCACTGTCCTTTCTTTTTTCTGAACTTGAACCGAGTCAGACAGCTTGACCGTCTTCCTGAGTGTCCGTTGCTTTCCGCTTCTTCTGAAGAAAATAGAGGCGCAGGCTGAAGAACAGGAAACACAGCGCACAAACAAGTGACGGAACGAACCACGGGATACCCCAGTAACTCAATTGAGGGTAGAAAAGTATCGGGGTACCGATTGCCAGAAACAGTGAGATGGACGCCAGTTGAACCAACGTGATTTCACGGGGATCCGTATTGCGGCCCTCCCCCACCATTAGACCGCACAAAATAGCTTGGGCTATCGCCCACTGCTGATATGCAGCATGGTTACCGATCTCAATGTTGATAACAGCAAGCGAAAGTGCCGCGATCCACAGGATCAGATAGATGATCCAGTGCCTTAAACTTTTCATAAAAAAAGTTCCTCCTTATTTTTTCATTTTTAATATGATCTCTCAGACTCAGCGTTACGGGGCAATACCCTCGCGGTTCAGCCTTTCAACCAAATCCTCCAGGTCTTGCTGCTCCTTGCTTTTGGGCGGGATGATTACAGGAACTGAATCAATCAGCTGAAAAGCAATCTGATCGTCGCCAAAATGCTTCTCGAATAGCTCCTTTACATCTGCAACATCAACAAGTTTTCCATGCGGCGGGACGGGGGTGGCCTTTCGCTCCACATCATCGTCATAACAAGTTACAACGCCGTCGGAGTAGATGTTTATTGTTATGACACTTTGCTCTTCTGTCGGCATCTCCATGCCATGAATTAGAATGTCACCCATTTCTGTTTCTCCTTCTCATGACAGAAATCTCTCGACCGTTGTGTGCTCATCGGGCTGCTCGGCTATCGTTTTCAGAGCATCGTTCAGGCTGTTTCTGATTTTGGTCCAGAAAGCCCAATTTTGCTTTCGCACCACAGCAGCGCAGCTTCCACAACACGCCGGGACCACGACTTCGTGTGGATTAAAGCCATCCAGCAGTTGGAACGTTCGAACAGCGTAGATATGCTCGTTGCCCTTGAGCACCTGCCCGCAGGCAGCGCATTTGACCACCTTCATTTTTCTCGTTTCTCTTTCCCGTTTTTCCTGCTCTTCGTAGTAGTCTTTGAATAGTTCGTCCATGATTTTCCCTCCTTCAGGATACTTGATTATCAGTAAACCCATTGTTCAGGCTTGTCGCCCAAAATTTTTGCCATCTTTTCTGCAAATCTTTGCGAAAATGGTATCTCCAGAGGCAATCATCAATAAAGTTTTTTAACTTGCTAAACATCTTGATCTCCTTCCTTTTTCATTTTTGATGCGATTTCTCAGACACTAATAGTCATCTTATTTTTCTCCTTTCTCAACAAACTTTTGCTTCGGACTCGGCAATGTGGCGAATGTCTCTGATGAAGGGCGCGGCGTCAGGATGGTCAAGGTTTGTGCGATGCTCCTCAACCAGATCATACTTGCCGTCGATCCAGTCGACAGCCTCTGCCGCAGACTTGCTCCAGTCGGCGATATTCAGTAAGGTCAGGATTATGCTGAGACGGGCGCGATCGTAACCGCGCTGGCCTCGCATTGCCCAGAGTTTGTCGAGTTTCACCTGAAGGGATGCTTTCCACTCTTCGAACGTTTTCATTGTTTCACTTCTCCTTTTCTTTTAGTTGTTGATTCTTACGTCGCTTGATCTCGGCTTGTAGCGCTTTTTGCACCAGACACACTTTTTCCATGTCCGTGGCACCTCCTTATCGAATCTGCCTCCACCATAGGTCCAGCCACAAAACGGACAGGTGATATCGATGAAGTCACCATCCTTGAGAGGTGTGCCGTTTTTGTCCACCATTGTCTTTGCCTCCATTTAATATTTTTGTTTTAGTTTTATATATAAAAACAGAACATAGCTGTTTTCAGCCCGTTCTGTTATTAACGGTATTGTTCAACAAAAAAGCAGTCGGCCATTGATAGGCAGACTGCTGTCTTCTATATACTGCTTATATTTTACTTTCATAAAGCTTATATTGTAAAGCAAAGTAAGCGGACTATGACAAGAATAGGACCTATCTACCCCATGTGAGCAGATAAGCCCTATTTTTGCTGTTCAATACGAACTATGCGACTTTCACCAGATATATAACTGATAAGGCGATACAAATAAGCGCGAGTACATAGAACAGGCACCTCTTCCTCTCCCTAATCCGTTCTTTGTACACTTTGGTCTGCTTTAATTCCTCGCGGGCTTTCCACGGATACATCATGTCATAATACCACGAATTGAGCTCTTCTTTTGTCTTGTAATAGAGGTAATTCCATTTTACGCCTCCAATTTCAGCAGTTGAATCTGTGACATATATACAGAATTTTTCTTCCAAGTTGCGAATGCTTGCCGGTATATTGATTGCATCTTTGCCATGGATCTTGCTGCAAGTCTTTTGCACATCCTCGCAAAAGCTATGAATCGGCCAATAGATTTTCTTGTGAATGTCATCGCGCTTCTTCCTCCACGCCTCAAAGAACCAGATATTGGCGTAGCAGGCACCGTAGTCCCAGAGATCGACCGTGGCAAGATCGTCAAAGAATCTAATCTTATCTTCAACCTCCCAGTCGGGGTCATATTTCTTGATTTTTCCTATGATTTTCTGAGAGAGAGAACTGAATTTCTCCAACGCGAGTGTACGTTCACGCCAGTATCCAATCACAGACGTGATCAAGGTTATCACTGCCCCACCAAACAAGGTCAAGGCAACATTGCCCCAGAAGGCTGCTTCATTTCCTTTCCCCACATAATGCAGACAGATGGTCATGAACGCCGTTATAACTGTGATAATGCTCGTAGCATAAGTTGCATCTCTGTAAGACTTCACGTCATCCTCCCAATTCAGTACCTAAAGAGTCAATTCTCAAGGTATACACTATCTACAAGGAATTATATAGAACACATGTTCTCCGGTCAAGGGAGCTGTTGTTAACGTTCTTATAAGCAGTCTAAGCTATCGGCGCCAAGAAAAAGGCGCTGATTTTTTCTTTAGCAGAGGATCTTTCCTTGTGGATCGTGTCGAAGTATGCTAAAATGATAAATAATCTTGCCACAATTCACGTTACTGCAAGGCATAACGGATTGCCAGATCATGAAATATCAGGGTGGTGGAAGATATGCCCGAACTGATCGAATCCATACCGGAAGCACGGCTGTTGCTGATGTCCCTTCGCTCTGTAGGATATACTGAAGAGGCAGCTATTGCAGATATCATCGACAACAGCATCTCCGCGGATGCAACAAAAATAGATATAACATTTGATTGGGATCGTCGTCGGATCGTCATCTCTGACAATGGATTTGGTATGGACTCCGACTCCCTAATCAAAAACATGCGCATTGGCTCAGCTGATCCCGGTGAGATACGTCCATCCAAGGATCTTGGCCGCTTTGGCATGGGAATGAAGACGGCCGCTTTCTCTCTGGGAAAACGGCTTACTGTTATCACAAAAACGAGCAACGGGTTCGCAAATGCCACATGGGATCTGGACGAGGTCTTACAAATTGGCTGGCAACTGATCATTCAGGAAGATGATGCCCTTTCCGAATTCTATGGGATGCTTGGTGAGCAAGGGACAATTATTGTAATAGATAAACTTGATCGTCTTGTTGACAAAAACGACATAGGAAAGTCAAAGCAAAAGTTTTTTAGAATTCTTTTAAACACAGAAAAGCATATCAGTCTCATATTTCACCGGTTTATTGAAGAAGACGGGCTTGCATTGACGATCAATGGGAACATTGTAGAAGCTTGGAACCCGTTCATCCCGGAGAACCGCGCCACACAGGAGCTGGCTGAAGAGCCTGTGTACTCTGACGATGGACTCCATGAGGTTACGATCCAACCGTATATTCTCCCGCACAAGACAAAGTTTGCCAGTCCGGATGATTTTAAGAAAGCTGGTGGACCTAAGGGCTGGAATTACCACCAAGGCGTGTACCTCTATAGAAATAAGCGCTTGATCGTTTACGGGACATGGTTTGATTTTATTCGGAAAGAGCCCGCGTACAATCTGGCGCGCATCAAAGTCGACATTTCATCTTCCGATGATGAGCTTTGGAACATTGATATTAAGAAATCCGCGGCGTCTCTCCCTCTTTTTATGAGGGATACTATGGCGCGCGTCATTGATGTAGCAACAGAGAAATCTGCGACAGTCTATAATTCCAGGGGCACGTACTCCAAGAATCCCACAATTCCGAACCTGAGCTATGTGTGGGAGCAACGCAAGACCAACGGAAAATACTCCTTCCATATCAACAAAAAGCACATTCTTCTGAAATCCATCCGTACACAACTGGATGAAGAAGGCAAGGATTCTTTGTCAGCATATTTGTCCCTTGTTGAAAATTTCGCCCCGTTTATGGTATCCGGCGTCACAGCATCCCTGCAGACCTCGGATAAAGAGAAAGAAGTCGATCTGGAATCCGTGGAATCTGTAATGGCAATAAACGAGCTGAAGAAATACGTCAGTCTCTTCCGAGTGAGAGGCTTCACAAATGATGAAATCCGGTCAACGCTTCTGGAGATGCCAAATTATCGACATCTGAAGCAGGTCATTATTGAATTGACGGAGGATAACTAATGCTGATTATTCCTGCCGGGCTCTCAGATGAAGAAAGAGGTATATATAAAGTCTGCTTCACTGCCTGCGAAAAGTTGATCAACGAAGGAAAGACCATCGCTGAAGCAGTTGATGCCGCAATTGCTAAGTACAGTTTTCTTGTCAGCGATGTCAATGAGCTACGCAGATTTCTCTATGCAGAGATTACCGTATATAGTGAACCGACAGTAGCCCTCAGCGCAGAAAAGTACAAGAATTCCGATTGGTGGTCGAAGCGCAAGGCGGATTACTCTTTCCCGAAGGAGTATTCTGAGCGCTATTATGACTATATGTGTAATAAGCCGTCATGGGGTATTACAGCCATTAACGAAATAGACCGCTCTACGGACAAAACCATGAATGCTATTGTTGATCCTCAGCTTGGCGCCGAGGATGAACGAATTGGAATGATTTTCGGCTATGTCCAGTCCGGTAAGACGGCGCACTATATCAGTCTGATCAACAAGGCCTATGATGCCGGCTACAAAATTATCATTGTCCTGACAGGCATGCATGACAGCTTGCGGAGCCAAACGCAGTCACGTATTGATGAGGAAGTGCTGGGCTACGAAACCAGTATTGATTATTTTCTGAACAGTGCCCTGGAGAAGAATGCGATTGGTGTCGGCGTTGGGTTCCAGAATCAAATCCGCGCTTTACCCATGCTCCAGTCCCTAACCACGCGGGATCAGAAGGGTGATTTCAGCAAGAGCACTCTCGGCGTGAAGATGACGAATCCGTTCATTATAGTCACAAAGAAAAATGCCGTTGTGCTCCGGAACATTCTAAAGTACTTCAACAATGCCCCATTTGCCGAAACAGAGAATGGAAAGAAGTATATCCCTGCTACATACCCGGCTCTCATCATCGATGATGAGGCAGACCAGGCGTCTGTAAACACGAAAGCTGTCCGTGAGAAAGACGGGAGCTACAAGAAGGACTATGATCCTTCCACAATCAACGGCCTGATCCGGAAACTTCTCCGCGTGTTCAAAACCAGATCTTATGTCGGATATACTGCTACACCATATGCCAATATCTTTATTGATCCTAAGACGCCTGACACGGAGTACGGAAGCGATCTTTATCCAAGAGACTTTATTTTCCGTGCCCCACGCTCCAACATGTATGTAGGTGCCAGAGAGTTCTTTGGACTGGCTGGGGCCGAGGATGCACCTACAATGCCGTTGTTCCGGCCTATCATAAAAGGGGCAAGCTATCTTGGAAAAGGCACAAAGGTCGATGATCCCGTAGGGCCTATTCCCGATGATTTGAAGCTAGCTGTTCGATATTTCTATATTTCCACGGCGCTGAGAAACCTGCGCGGTCAGATTAACAAACCGAACAGCATGCTCGTTCATGTCGTCCGTTTTGTTGGTCAGCAGAATATCATCAAGCGCAAAGTCCAGGATTACCGTGATGAGTTGGAGTCATACATCCGGTATAATGACATGGAAACCTGTGAGGAATTCCATCGCATTTGGAATAGTGACTATCTTCCCACACATTCTGATTTGCAGAGCAGCTTCCCCAGGTATATGGACGGTTGCACCATGCCGGAGTGGACGGATATATGGAACGAGATCTGCCGCATTGTACAGGACAAAGAGATTACTGTTTATGCCGTCAATGGCAAAAGCCTCGATGCCCTGATCTATAAAAACCATCAGGGTAAGCCCTTTAATGTCATAGTCATCGGTGGCGATAAGCTTTCCCGCGGATTGACACTTGAAGGTCTGACTGTGAGCTATTTCACACGATCCTCCAGCACATATGACACCCTTATGCAAATGGGCCGCTGGTTTGGGTTCAGGCCGGGCTACCTTGATGCTTGCAGACTTTTCACGACTAAAGATCTTTTTGCCAATTTCTCACACATTTCTATGGCCACGGAGGATCTCGCTAGCCAGTTTGACTTTATGGATGAGGTCAGCCAAACGCCGAAAGATTTTGGCCTCCGGGTGGCAACACACCCGACACTTCTGATCACAGCACGCAACAAGCTGAGAACCGGTATCGAGATGAAGAGTGATTTCAGCTGCAAGCTGAGCCAGACCAGAGTCTTTGATGTTGACGGCGAGACTTATGACCACAACTTTGAAGCAGTTGAGTCATTGCTGAAGGCAATCGGTAGCCCACTTTCCAAACAAGGCTTTAAGGATCATTTCCAGAAAAACAATCCCGGCGATCATTACTTTTGGATCAACATTTCTGGTTACCACATTGCTTCCTTCTTTGAGGCGTATCAAACATCAAAATCTGCTACTCGGGCAAACAGTAAGTATATGGCTGAGTATGTCAGAGAGATGATGAAGGTCGGCGGAGTCACTGACTGGACCGTATGCTTGATGAATTTCAAGCGTGAGGACAAGCCCACTTTCTCTATTGCAGGCTTCGATGAGATCGGTGCCGGTATTTTCCGCGCCGAAGGGAAAGGTGTTCAGTCCCAAGGGAGCACCGTGTCCATTCATACCATGACATCTGAAGGGCATGAATTCTACGATTTCACAGCTGAGCAGCTACGAAGGAAAGATGCCCGTGAAGCTGAATTAAAGGCTCAGAAGAAAAATGATAAGCGTTGTAGCGAAATCCTACGCAGTGAGATTCGCGACCAAAAGCAGGGCTTCCTGATTCTATACCCGATTGCAGACGCCGGTGATCTCACAAAGATGAAAGGCGACCATAAAACTCCGTTTGGTTTTGCTGTTGTGTTCCCCGACCGCAAGGGTAAAGGCGACCTGAAAACGTATCGAATGAACGATGTCGCAGTGGAGAATGATAGCGATGAGTTTTACGACTGATATTTACAAGAAAATACTCGACGATATCTCACAACGTAAAGATTTCCCTGGTTCTCATGCTTCTCGTCTGATTTCGTATAAAGGCGGAAACCATATCGTATTCTCCATAAATGTGCTTTCCGGGCTACGAGAGGCCTTTATCGCATTGGATGAACTACCAGACCATATTGATTTTCCTAAATGGCATGGGATTGCAATCGATGTTGTGCAGCTGCCGGCCTACGGGGACAAGCATTATATACGATTTGTTCAGCTGCCACAAAGTGCTGACTACATCTTCGAAATCGTCATTGAGGATCTGCGGGTGTCGGTATCGGCCCTTGACAACATGGAAGCAACACTATCCACAGTGTATGCCATTCTTTTGAAGTGGAAGCGGTTCTTCCAGGCCGAAAGAGATCCGCTGATGTCTGATGAGCTTCAGGAAGGCCTTTACGGTGAGCTCCTGTTTCTGGCCTGGGCCATTACGAATACTGGGACAAGCGCCGTTTCTTGCTGGGCAGGCGGGGCCAGAGAAACACATGATTTTTATTTCGCAACGCATGCCGTTGAAGTGAAAACGACTTCTAAAAAGGAGCCATATTACGCGACGATAAGTAGCGAGTATCAGCTCGACAACAGCGATATCCCAGGCCGGCTTTTCTTATGTTTTTATGCGCTACGTAAAAGCAGTAGTTCGGGAGAACGCCTGCCAGAGATCGTTCAAAGGATCCGGGATATGCTGGTTGAGGATCCCAGTGCAAAAATGCTCTTTGAGGACAAGCTGATTCAATATGGTTATTTTGAAGCCGCCGCGGAACTGTATACCACCGGCTTCCACCAGCGTGAGCAGTACTGCTTTGAAATATCTGAGCTTACTCCCCGGATAATACGTTCCATGTATAAGCCTGGCGTGGCTAAAGTCGCTTATGAACTGTCAATCGCACAATGTCTACCATGCGCTATTCCCATCGATGATTTATCTCAAGCCATCACGAGAGGTTGTGATCAGATATGCTGAACAGTAAAATACTCGAATTTTACACTGACCTGAGAGATGAAGTGATGGAAGGTGTAAAAAACAGAGATTATGAGTCCACTAATGCGGCATTCAAGAACGTGTTCCTGTCGTACTTGCTGGAGACGGGAGAAACGGTTCTCTCAGACTGTCAGTTTGTTGATTTCAAGAAGGATGCCGACAAGATCCGCCTTGATGGCTACTCGTTCAGCGATTACTTTAACTCCCTTACCCTGCTCATCAGCCTATTTGAACCCAAACCTGTACCCGGAACCATTCGTAAGACCGAAATAGAAAAACAACTGAAAAAAGCACTCAAATTCTATAAGAGCTGTGCAACGGACTATTTTCAGGAAATTGAAGAGTCCGGAGAGGGTTACCAGGCGTATGAATTTATCGACGCACACAAGAAAGATATTGAGTCCGTCACAATCGTTTTAATCACTAACAATGAAGCAATCCCCTTTGTTCCGGAAGATAACAAAGCCGGTAAGATTCCCATCAAATATGATGTGTGGGATATTGAACGTCTGTATAATGCTGTTTTCACCGGCGAAAACGTATACCGCCCCACTACGATCAAGCTCAAAAACAAATACAAATCCCCGTTAACTATGATCCGTGTTCCTGCCGAGAATGAAATCTACGATTGCTTTGTAGGTATCATTTCCGGCCAGACGCTCGCCTCCGTTTATAAAGACGAAGGACAGGATCTGATTCAGAAGAACGTACGTTCCTTCCTGCAGGCAACGGGAAAGGTCAATAAAGGCATAAAAAATTCTCTGGCGAAAAATCCAGAGATGTTTATGGCATACAACAACGGTATATCGACGATTGCGGACAGTATCACGATTGACGAAGCCCTATCATCTGATTCTGTTGTGACCATTAACGATATTACCGGATGGCAGATCGTTAACGGCGGTCAGACCACGGCATCCATCTATAATGCCATGCAATCGAAGCTTCCTCTCGGTGATGTCTTTGTCCAAATCAAACTGACCGTTTTGAAGCAGCACAGCAATGATGAAGAGATCATCCATAACATTTCCCAGTATGCGAACAGTCAGAATAAGATTAACATGTCTGACTTCAACGCAAACGATCCCTATCACGTCAATATGGAGAGGATCTCCCGTACTACATATATTCCTGTAGAACGCGGAAAAGGCACAGAACAGTGGTTCTATGAGCGCGCCAGGGGCCAGTATCTGGTCGAGGTGAACCGTCAGCCTACGCCGTCTGCCAAAAAGCAGTTCCAGGCCAGATGTCCAAAGAGTAGGTGCATATCCAAAACTGTTGCGGCAAAATGTGTTATGGCTTGGAAGGGCTACCCTGATATTGTCAGCAAAGGCCTTGAAACGAATTTCGTGTTTTTCTCCGAGAAAATACAAAGTGGTGAGATCCCGCCCCCGTCAACAGCAAGCTATATTGAAATGATTTCTACAGTGATCCTGTTTAATACCTGCGATAAGATCATAAACAACTTGAAATATGGTGGGTTTAAGGCTCAGCAGGATTACTATACCGTTGCTCTTCTGGGGAAATACTATAGTGATTTGGTCAATTTCCAACGTATTTGGGAAAAGCAAGCCCTTAATGATGAGCTTGTCACTATCATCCCCATTCTTGCAGATTTTGTATGGGATCACTTTCAGAACCCAACCGTTCCTGGTGTGAACATCGGCCAGTGGTGTAAAAAAGAAGACTGCTGGGAGTTGCTTCAAGAGAGATTCGAAGGCAGCGAAATCTATAAGAACAGGAAGATAGAGAATGTATAAAACCGTTGACTTGTTCGCCGGTGCAGGCGGTCTAAGCCTCGGTTTCCAGTTGACTGAGGCATTTGAGATAGTCGCTGCTGCGGAGAACAACCCAAACGCTTTAAAAACATATAAGCGTAATCACCCTGAGACCAAGCTGTATAAAGATGTCAGGACAATCAAATACGGGAAGCTACAAAAGGATCTTGGCCCTATTGATGTTGTAATCGGCGGTCCTCCCTGCCAGGGCTTTTCGAATGCCAACCGGCAAAAAGCACAGGCGATCAGCCAAAATAACACCCTTGTAAAGGCTTATGTGAAGGCCATACAGAAACTTCAACCCAAAGTGTTCGTCATGGAAAACGTGAGCATGATCAAGTCGGACACGCATCGCTTTTATTGTGCAGCCGGTGATGATGCAATGATCAAAGAGTTGGGGCTGGGGCTTATTGAGCACAAAGCTGTATTGACAGAAAAATTCCCCGGCTTGGATGAGTTGTCCACGTTGCTTCAGGATGCCTTGTCATTGTATTCTCAGTATCTTTGGCCTGAAGCGATATACAACGATATCAATGTTCTGTACAAGAGAAAGCACAACATTGAGAAGCTGAAAGCCTCTGCTGACAAGCGAAAAGCACGATTAAGCCGGTTCATAGAAAAAACGCATCTTGCTTACCCTCATGATGAGATCACGGATCATTTCGTCGCGGTTTTCAAGGCAATCAAGCAGTACTATGAAAATGGTGATACAGACGCCATGGTTGAAACCTTGGAGCCCGCAGTTTCCCTTCAGCGAATGTTTCGTCACTACAAGGAACTACACGATAACGATATCACCATTAACGGTTTTGATTTCACTAATGGCGTATGCGCGCTTGTTAAATCCTATTCTGTCATTGATTTTATAAAGAAATCACTTGGCGAAGGGCATGGGCCATATCAAATAAAGGAAGAGGTTCTAAATGCTATAGACTACGGTGTTCCACAATACAGGGAGCGTTTCATATTGTTCGGGAGCCGTATCGGTCCTGTTCCTGCTTTTCCAGAAAAGACTGTGCTTCCCGAACACTATCGTACAGTTAAGGATGCCATTGGTGATATTGAGGATATTGAGCCGAGCCAAGATCCTAAAAAAGCCACTTTCCGATTGAAACCACTAGAGTTGCCTGAAGGAAGCTTCCTCGCATATGCCCGAGATAGTAAGCAATTATACAATCATTTCAATACAAGTACCAGCAAAGTTGCTCAGGAGAGGTATGATGCACTTGAAGAAGGTGGTAACTTCCTTTCTCTTCCGGATGAGCTGAAAAGCACTTATTCCGATGCAAAACGGACACAAAGCACCATCTATTGGAAGTTGAAATATAATCAACCGTCAAACACAGTAGTAAATGTGCGAAAGTCCATGTGGGTTCATCCTAAGCACAATCGTGCGCTCAGTGTGCGGGAGGCAGCAAGGTTACAGTCTTTCCCTGATAGTTTTCGGTTCTGTGGCCCAAAAGATTCACAGTATCAGCAGGTTGGAAACGCCGTTCCCCCGCTGTTTGCAAAGGAGATAGCTAAGAGCATTGCTACATATCTTGATGGTTTTAACGACCGGGAAAGATAAAATGGAGCTCCTCAGACGTCTGAATTTGAGGAGCTCCATTTTTTTCAACTAAACTGAATCCTATCAAGGACGGTCTCTTTATCTCCGGCAGTCCGGAGCAATACGATTTCACGATATAAACCTGAATCATCATTGTGGAACAAAGAAAAATGATGCTCAGCGTCTTCTTTTACATAGTAATTATACTCTTCATTTGGTTTGAAATCATTTCTAACAAATCTGACTGTAAACACATCCATAACAAGTCACCTCGAAATCTATCTATATTTTACTACAAGTGAGCTAAATAATCAAACCCAACTCAAATCAAAGAGTTGTGCTTTGTCGTCTAGTAAGTTTTTCTTATGAGCGTTGTAATTGCCCACACATCTGATTCAATCTTGATCCGATAGGATTTCCTCTGTGTTTTTAGTCAAAGGCTGATCCATAAGGCCAATCACTTCCTGATCGGTCAAGCTGTCATTCTCAGTCATGCCGAGAAGATAATAGATATTTGTCTTCAGGACGTTTGCAAACACCGGCAGGCGGGAAAGCAAAATATCATTCTTTCCGTTCTCTATGTTAAAGATGATAGTCTTCCGCGTGGCAGATGAGTATCCAACAGCAGTCGCAAGCTCTTCCATTGTGAGTTTAAGCTGCTGCCTTCTTTTCTTTATTCGATTCCCCATCTCGCTCATTTTAGCACCACCCCTGAAGCTATGCCGTCATTTTACCACCCTCCATGGCGCCAGGCAAGGAAGAATTCTCAAATTGCAAGAAGTTGGTTATTTCTCAACTTTTTGTTGACAGAAAAGGAGTCCGGCTGCTATAATTGCAAGTAGAGAATTTATCAACATTTGGAGGCGGCTATGGACACAATTCTTCAAGATCTAATAGGAGCGCTCGCTGACGCAACAGACTGCAAAGGGATGGGATATGTTTTGAAAAACATCAGGCAACATCTTTTGGAGACAGACAGTACAGGCTGGGATTACGTTGTCGACGAAGTGATTAGCCGAATAAATGAGATAGCCAAGCTAAAGCGCGAAAAATACATAGAAGGCCCTAATCACAAACCGTATTATATTGCTTCCGGCAAAGAGGCCGACCTGCTATATATAGCTTCCGTGCTGACAGATCATCTAAACGGGAATCCAGCATATATCATGAAAGCATTGTCTTTTCTTTCTTCTATGTTTCTTGAAGGCGGAAAAGCTTCGCTTTCCCATGTTTATCATTGCGAAGACATCCTGAACCACGTTCTGAGCGAATTCACTATCATGAACCGGCCCTCAGGTATTGCCCTGACCATGGTCTTCCCGCGAGTCGTGATATCAAGTGGAGTTGAATGCTTTTCCGATGAAGATGGTTCGGTTTGGGCTGTCAGCGCAACGAGCCCAGATGATGCTGTTATTGAATCGTTTTCTTATGAAGCGGTCGCAATGCTATTGGATACAGGAGAGTCAGTTCCAGACGAGGCAATAGCGTTACTTGAACAGACATGTAGTCCAGAAATTAGGATGGACAGAGAGGAAGACCAGTTCGGAGACTATATCTGTGCACTGAAACTTGGCTTAAGCTATCTTGGCCCATATTCTGACCTGATTGCGGATCAAGCAGAATCTGAAAAATACGGGAAAATCTGGCATGACTATATCATTGGGTTACAACAATAGAGGCATATCAGATTGATAATAGGGCTGCCATCAGGTGGCCCTATTACTGTTTTATTCTCTTCTTCTATGACACATTTGCACACTAATCAACTAGCGATTTTGAAATAGCAACAGTAAATTTTATATGAGCTTGCATTTGGCAACTGAACAAAAAATGAAAAAACAGAGCAAATGGAGAGCTAAATGAATATCAATATCTCACCGTATGAAGAAGACACTTCGTTATATTCCGTTGAAAGAGCTGTCATCGAATCGAAGAAGGGTGACTATACTTGCTTCTTGATTCTTCGTGACCGGCTACCGGCAACTGATCTCAATAAACATTTGATACTGAAGCAGAAAAAGAGCGCACATCCCTGCTCTACCGGTGCATATGTGATTGCAAGCCTGCTTAATGAGATGTACAGCCGCGGCCTTGAGTTTGAGGATATTACACGCGGGCACATTTTTGATTATCTGACTGAGGCATATGTGGAAGAGGGCAAAGCATACAAGACGATTCTGTCTTTTATCACGATCATTGGCGATCTGTTTGATGACCTTCACGTGCACGGAATCCCCATCCACAGTTCTTTGCTGATGACAGACAAAAATACCCTTTATGTTTTGAAGAACAAAAAAGAACGCAGATGTATTACTACGATCCCGCTGATGCGTAAGGAATTTCTGCCTAACAAAAATGCTGTCATCAGTAATAGTATGTTCTCTTATACAAAATGGTACACCAAAGATCAGATTGACGCTCTGGCGAAAGAACTGCCCCTGGTATATCGCTGTATCTTTTTGGACACGGTTATGACCGGCCATCGTGTAGACTCCGCATTATCCATCACTACGATGACTTACAATGCAAAAGAACAGTACATCATGCCAACGCGTACGAAAACCGGGCGCAATCACCGCGCTCATCTTCCGGCCTATCTCGCAGAATTGATCTACACATATCTCATTGAGGAGCGAAGTGCGACGGTGAGCAAAACGGGTTCTACCAGTGAATATCTATTCCTGGGAAGAGACGGGAAGCCTGTCACATATGGCGCTTATCGAGCTGCTTTAATGACAGCTGCGGGACGTGTGAGGGAAAAGTATCCCGAACTCGGATTGACAGAGGTACACACTCACGCAGGCCGATCCACATTTGCGGCCGCTTTGCGGAGCTATCAGAAGAAGCAACAGTCTGAAGGTATTCCTACGCTTACCGATGATGATTTTTGCAAGCAAATGGACTGGTCAAGCCTACAGTGCTTGGATAACTATGACATCCTGACCAGGGCGCAGACCGCGTCCCCCATTATTGACCAGTTCCAGACCGATTTCTTCTCTTTTACAAGCAACCACAGCACAGAATTACCGGAGGAAACATAATGCATGAAATCGAGATCATTCAAGAAGACCGGATGACGGTTACCATGATGATCGATGGGCGTGAAATTACGCTTACGCGGAAAGGAAATCCCAAAATCCTGTACTCGCCCGCACTGATTTCAGCAGATCTTGACATGCTACTCCACCTGATTTCCTGCTCACAACCTATTTCATCCGGTCGGTTTCATTTGGCAGGAACAAATATCATCCGCATGATTGATGTGTTTTGTCTTAATGAAGCCGTAGTCGCATGGGAGGCATACGCAAAAGAGAAAATCACCTATAACTCCATGGTACTAGGCGTCTTTTATGAATACTTAGGCTTCGTTGTAAGCTCACATCTCGAAAACAGTCCTTTCTTTTTGAAAGGATCCCAGATCGGTGCGGCCTGCAAGAAAAAAGCCATTCTGGAACGGCATCGTATGGTTGCCGCAGGAAAGACTGGGAAGCCATATGTTTATCACAGTCAGAGTGCCCGTAATTCCAGAAACATCATCCGAAAGCTGTCATGTGATGCTGACGGCGTGAGAGTGGAATATGTGGCGCAAGAGAACAATACCGTCACATACCTTATTAACAGCATACCCGTATCTTTCTGTACATCAAGCCGAGCATTGACATTAAATGCTCAGTCCATCCATGATGCCGTCAGGACGATACAAAAGGCTTTGGTCCATAGTCAAATTGAGATGCTTGATCCTGTTATCGGCCTGCTGGGTGGCAAGGCGGTTTTATCGATCATGGCAGCGCTTTATATGGATCAGTCAAGAGAGTTGCTTATTTCATATGCGCGGAAACAGTATGTAGATAACCGAGAACTCCCTACGCCGAGGAAACTATTCAAATCTGTTTTTCACAATAATCTCCGGGATCTTACTCCTGCATATGAATTGTTGGCTGCCGTCGAGAGCGTGATTCCAGAAGCGACTGAGTATCTGGTCAGTTCTTCTGTTGATGAGCTGATGTCTGACAAAAGCCAGTGGATCCTGTATTACCTAAGGGCCAACAATCCTTTTAGGCGCACAGTGGTGTTCCACCACAGTGAAGGAATCAACCAAGAAGTACGCATTTTTTTGAGAAACGTTGTGCAGATTCGGATCACATCTCAAACTGAGTATGTTGTTTTGGTTTATGACAACTGGTATTACATTGATTCCGGACTTAGAATCCTTACGGAGTCAGGCGTTCATCTCAATTCCATACTCGATATCCAGCCAACAGACTGTCTTTACCTGCAGAGCTGCCTTGCGCAACGTTCCGAGTATAAAGAGAAAACTCAGCGACACATCATCCAGGTTATGATGCGGTTTTATAACTTTACCGCTAAAAGAAGTGGTATAACCGGCAAATCACCATTTGACTACATCCATCTTCCGAAACGATCAGAGGGAAAACATACGCCTCCGATTACGGCAGAGGCGTTGGAGCTGATCAAAGACCGGATTTCCTCGTTACCCGCACATTTTCGTATCGCGTTCACAATTGCCATCCTTACCGGCGCCCGTGCCAGTTCCACTTGTCTACTTACGACAGATGCAATTGTGCAGAAAGAAGATGGATATGAACTTGTCATGCAGAACAAGAAGACGGAAATGCGGCACACAATGAGCAACCGGCCAACTTTTACCCGCTGGAAGCTGCCGGATGAATTTGTAAAGGTTTTATTTGATTACATTGAATCCACGAAGGAAATCCGGTCCAAATTGGATGTGCCCTACCTGCTGGTCTACTATCCGCCTAACTACCGGACAGGTTCAAAACGACCACCGGCCGTCCTCACCCCAAGCACCTTCGCCGATCAGATTGCAAAACTTATGAGAGATACTCCGTTGTATCGCACTGATGGTACCCCGGTGAAATGCAATTTCATGAGCATCCGGGCTGAATTTGGACGGGCCATGTTTGCCGCTGGGGCGTCGGCTGATGATGTCGCAAGGGCACTTGGAAACACTCCGCAGGTCGCGGCCATGAATTATAACACCATGAGCGCACGTGACGAAGCTGAGCTTTATCATCGCCATTATGATGCTGCTTTTGCGGCAGTCCGTGAGAAAATCGAAACCAGATACGACAAGGAAAAGAATGTGATTCTTCTTCCTTCTCACGCTTCACCTAAACCGGTCATGTACGGCAACTGTGTCAGCCCAGAAGATAAACCGTGCAACGGGAATAACTGCGATGAATGCCCGCAAAGAATTGTTTGCCGCTAAGAAGGAGGCAATATCGGAGCTAATGACAAACGCATTAAGAAAAGATGAAGTAAAAACCGAAGACTATGCCAGTCTTTCTGTTGTAAACGGCGGCGGAGAACGCAAGTCCTTTTCCGAATCAGATCTTCAGCAAATGCAGAATATCCTTCGTCAGTTTTCGGAGAATGACCTGCTCGACAGCAAATGGATCCTGCATATTCCATCTTCACATCGTAATAGCAGTGTATCATTCCCTGATTTGCAGCGTGATACTGATTCGATCCTTGTGCGCGCACTCGTTTTGCAGAGACTTGCCTATGCCTCGCCAACTGTGTCCCGTGCTGTGATGGACGCTGCTTGGATCCTGGGCTTTTTCTCCGAAAAACATTTGAAAATTGAAAACTGTAGAACATCTACGGCCGGACTCATTGTTTCTGCGCTGGAAGCTGACAATGATTTCTCCAATATGCAAAGAAACTCAATCATGGCCACCCTGGGGAACATGGTCGAACTATGTTCGGCGTACGGCCTGATTGCCGGCACGGGAATTGTAGACTGCAGCCATCGTTGGAAAGAAAAAAGACAGCCGAAGCGTGCTCCGGATGCCTGTGTGATTGAGCAGATCGATTCTTATATCTTCGATCCGCAGATCAATATTCCTCTCCAATACCGCACAATTTATATGCTCCTCCGACTGATCAGTAATCGCATCAATGAGGTTCTATTCATGCCCATTGATTGTATCACCTATCCAGATGTTGGAATCTATTCTATTGCCATCCCCACGCAGAAGGAAACGCCATATCATGTTCCAGAATTCCATCAGTATCCCAAAAAGCTTTCCGGTCAAGAGGAAGGGTATCTTTATTCCTGTATCCGAGAATTACAGGAGTACGCCCGTAATCAGCAAACCAATCTTAAGAGTCATCATCAGGACTTCTTATTTGTTTCTCCCACGGGTAGAAGCCTTGTCACAACGCAAGATGTGAATACGTTTCTGAAAGATGTCTGTGAGAAATACCGGATCAAAGATGCATCCGGGGTTAAAACCAGCATCACTTCTCACGATCTTCGCCACACAGCGGTAGTTGAACGGTTCAAGTATGGGATTATTTCTCCATATCAAACAATGAGAGAGAGCAATCACTCCAGCATTGCTCAGACTTGCGGCTATGGTTACGCATCGGTACATGACGAATCGAAAAAGCTTACAGAGATCTCAATAGGAATGCTTGAAGACCAATATGCTGTAAGCGAACCCACAGATAAGAAAATCGCGCCACGTGCGATTTCTAAGAAGAAATATAGCGCATTGTGCAAAAATTTCGATACGCGACTTCTTCTGGATGGTTCGGTCTGCGTCAACTCTGCCTGTGTCCCTATCTTTGAAACATGCTCAATATGCGAATACTTTATAGTTGATCCAAAGTGGCAAGAACCACTTGAGGAATACATCGCGATATTCACAGACCGTCTTAACGAACTTGAAGCCATTGGCGGGAACCCCAACAGCATAGCATTCCTTAACCATCAAAAAGATGTGTATACACGTATTTTAAGTAAATTTGTGTGCTTTCAAAATGATAATTCAAAAATGGAGGTTGTTTAAATGAATACCAAAGTAAAAGAGTCTATGTACGAGCAGCAGCGCGAAAACATGCGTTGTAGTATTGATGAAGCTATTGAGCGGTTACGCTCTACTGGCATTCGCGTCACAAGAAAGTCCATCGCAGATGAAATTGGCTGTCATGAAAACACGATGAAACAGCCATACATTCGGGAGTATCTTTCTACCTTTGAGGAGTTTCAGTCCCACGGTAAGAATACTTCTCAAATGACCATGGAACAGGCCATGCAACGGATTGCTCAACTCGAAGATGCCTTATCACATTCCAAAAATCGGAACAGAACCCTTTGCGCTGAACATGTACGGCTGAGAAAAGAACGCGATGAATATGAAGATAAGTATCGTCGTTTGCTCGGCCGTTATCAGGTCGACATTGGAAAAATGAAAATCGGCTTTTAAGAAAAAATGACTGGCACATGTTTGTGCCAGTCATTTTTTCTCTCACCGTGCTTGCCAGTGAGTTCCTCCAAAAGAGGTGGATTTTTGTCGATGTAGGAAAAAACAGAGAGAGGTAAACAGACAAAAGTAGCAAAGAGTAAAAACCGAGATTATATCAGGCTTTTTTGCATTGTCTGAAAGTATTGTCTCCTTTTTTCTCTACATCTTTATGGTCCGAGTAGGGCGGCTCGAACGCCCGGCCTGGTGGTCCCAAACCACCCGCGCTACCAGCTGCGCTATACCCGGTTGCGGAGTTCCTGCCTATCGTAACAGATTTCGCGCGGATTGTCCAGAGAGAAACGGGACGCCGC